>Ga0209237_1001215_pt1 | contig 15214 bp, 15 predicted proteins | sample GraSoi013_1_40cm_2_FD_185820 | JGI IMG/M metagenome (GOLD analysis project Ga0209237, IMG submission 185820) | Grasslands soil microbial communities from the Angelo Coastal Reserve, California, USA - Sample 10_02_2013_1_40cm (SPAdes) (version 2) | ecosystem: Environmental > Terrestrial > Soil >... | reverse complement strand
CATCGTGTTCGCGGACGCCGACCTCGAGAAGGCGGCGGCATCGGCGCCATTGGCGGTGTTCGGCAACGCGGGCCAGGACTGCTGCGCGCGGTCGCGCATCCTGGTCGAGCAGTCGGCGCTGGACAGGTTCATGCAGGCGCTCGAAAAATCGATCAAGGCACTGCGGGTCGGCGATCCACTCGACGGCGGGACGGAGATGGGTCCGCTGATCTCCGCCGACCACCGGGCCAAGGTCGCCTCATATTTAGAGGACGGGGCGCCGGTGGCCATTCGTGGCAGCGCGCCGAGCGGACCTGGATACTGGTTCCCGCCTACCGTTCTGTCGCCCGTGTCGAACACAGACCGCGCCGCACGCGAGGAGATCTTCGGCCCGATCGCCGCGGTGATCCCCTTCGAGGACGAGGCCGACGCCATACGAATCGCCAACGACACCAACTACGGCCTGTCGGGATCGATCTGGACCAGCAACGCCGGCCGCGCCATGCGCGTGGCCCGCGGGCTCGAGACCGGAACCATCTCCATCAACTCGAACAACTCGGTGCGCGTCACCACCCCGTTCGGAGGGTTCAAAGAATCGGGGATCGGCCGGGAGCTGGGGCCAGACGCCCTGGACTACTACACCGAGCTCAAGAACGTCTTTCTAGCGACGACGTAAATCCATGCGGGCGGTCCTGGTGACTCGCTTCGGTGCTCCGGACGTGCTTGAGGTCGGCGAGTTGGAGCGGCCGTCGCCCATCTCGACCGAGGTGCTGGTGCGCGTGATCGCCGCCGGCGTGAATCCTGTCGACTGCAAGACACGTCGCGGTGAAGGGGTAGCGCGCTGGGTCGGACCGCCCCCGTTCGTCGTCGGCTGGGACGTGTGCGGCGTGGTCGAATCAATGGGCTACGGCGTGACGCGGTTCGCCGCGGGCGACCTCGTGTATGGAATGCCGCGATTTCCGCGCGCGGCGGGCGGTTATGCGGAATTCGTCACCGCGCCGTCGCGGCAGCTCGCCCGCGCACCCGACGGCCTTTCCGCCGTCGAGGCCGCTGCGCTTCCACTTGCCGCGCTCACAGCATGGCAATGCCTGGTCGATGCGGCGGACGTGAGGGACGGCCAAACTGTCGTCGTGCATGGAGGATCGGGTGGGGTCGGCCACCTCGCGGTCCAGATCGCCAGGTCGCGCGGAGCCTGCGTGGTTGCCACGGCAAGCCGCACCGACCGAGACGCGCTCGGCACGCGCGACGCTCACGTGGCCCTCGATCTCGTCGGCGGCGCCGACACACAGGAGCTCGTCGACACTCTTCGCCACGGCGGCGTCCTGTGTGCAGTCGCCGACGGAGCCGGCGAAGAGGTCAAGCGCAAGGCGGCAACTCGCGGCGTTCGCGTCTTCGAACCGCTCGTCGAGCCGGACGGTCGAGCATTGGACGAAATCTCCAGGCTCGTGGAGTCGGGCAGCCTGACGGTGGCGATCGACGAGACTTTCGCGCTCGAGCGGGCCGCGGCCGCTCACGAGCGGCTCGAACGCGGCGGCGTCAGAGGCAAACTGGTCCTGGAGGTAAGCCATCGATGACAGAGGTTGGCCACGTTTCCCCGTCCACCGCGGCGTCCAACGGAGCTGACTCCGCGCCCCTGACTCTTGAAGCGCTCGAGCGCGCTGTGGAGAGCCGCACCGTCGACACGGTCGTGCTCGCGCTGGTCGACATGGAAGGCCGACTGGTCGGCAAGCGTTTGACCGCCCGCCATTTCCTCGAATCGGCCCTGCCACACGGAGCCGAATCGTGCGAATACCTGCTCGCGACCGACGTGGACATGACGCCTCAGCAGGGCTACGGGCTGGCGGGTTGGAACCGCGGCTTCGGTGATTTCCAGCTAAAGCCCGATCTGTCCTCGCTTCGCCGGCTGCCCTGGCACCCGGGCGCGGCCCTCGTGCTTGCCGATGCGTATGCGGAGAGTGGTGAGCCGATCCAGGTCTCGCCACGGCAGATCCTGCGCCGCCAGCTCGAGCGGCTCAACGCTCGTGGCCTGGCCGCAAATGTAGGCACAGAGCTCGAGTTCATGATCTTTCGAAGCACTTATCGCGACGCGTGGGAATCCGGCTACCGCAACGTCACCAAGGCCACGCCTTACAGCGTCGATTACGCACTCCTCGACACGACCGGAATCGAGCCGCTCATCAGGCGCATCCGAAACTCGATGGAAGAAGCAGGGATGAACGTCGAGAGCTCAAAGGGTGAGTGCAACCTGGGCCAGCACGAAATCAACTTTCGGTATGGCGGGGCGCTGGGCGTCTGCGACGACCACTCGATCTACAAGTTCGGCGCGAGGGAGATCGCCGCTCAGGACGGCATGTCCATTACGTTCATGGCCAAGTTCGACCAGCGCGAAGGCAGCTCGTGCCATGTGCACCTGTCACTGGCAGGCGCCTCCGGCGCCAATGCCTTTGCCGCGGACAAGCAGCTGTTCGAGCGCTTCCTCGCCGGCCAGCTGGCCTGCTTGCGCGAAATGACACTGCTGTTTGCGCCTCAGATCAACTCGTACAAGAGATATGTGCCGGGCATGTTCGCGCCCACAGCGGTCGCATGGGGCCATGACAACCGCACCTGCGCGATGCGCGTGATCGGGCATGGCCAGGGCATGCACATCGAGAACCGGCTCCCTGGCGCTGACGTAAATCCATACCTGGCGGTGGCAGCCATGATCGCGGCCGGGCTGCATGGCCTGGATGCCGAGCTGGAGCTCGAACCTGCCGCCGCGGGAAGCGCGTACGAGGGATCACATCCTCGTGTGCCGCATACGATGCAAGCAGCGCGCGAACTGTTCGCCAGCAGCGACGTGGCTCGCCGGGCATTCGGCGAAGACGTGGTCGACCACTATGCGCATCGAGCCGATATCGAGCTCGCCGCGTACAACTCGTCGGTCACCGATTGGGAGCGCTTTCGCGGCTTCGAGCGGCTCTGAACATGACCGTCGTCGGAATTCCGCTGCGCCCGTTCACCGGCACGACTTTTCCGCCGAAGCTCGCGCTGAACCGAACGTACTTCGACGCGCTCGAGAGCGCGGGCGCGATCCCCTTGCCGGTCCCGCTCGTACACGACGAGGACCGCTTGCGGGTCTACTACGAGCTCCTCGACGGGTTGCTCCTGCCAGGCGGCGCGGATGTCGAGCCGCGTCGCTACGACGCCGTCGCCCGGGACGACTGCAACCTCAACCTGATGCCCGAGCTGGACGCGCTCGAGCTCACCCTGGCGAAGTGGGCGATCGCCGACGGCCTGCCTGTGTTCGGAATATGCCGCGGCATCCAGGTGCTGAACGTCGCGTGCGGCGGGACGCTGTGGCAGGACCTTCAGGTCGAGGGTGCCGCCCGCGATTCGCACGACCGCGACCCTCGTGACCTGCTGGTGCACGGCCTGGACGTCGAGCCGGGCAGCCTGCTGGCCCGCACCCTCGGCGAGACGCACATCCAGGTGAACAGCCTCCATCACCAAGCCATCCGCGAAGTGGGGCCGTCACTTCGCGCGGTCGCCCATTCAACCGATGGCCTGATCGAGGGCGTGGAGCATCCTGCCCGCGAATTCATGCTGGGGATCCAGTGCCACCCCGAAGAGCTGCACCGCAAGCACGAATGGGCGGCTCGGCTCTTTGCTGGTTTCATCACGGCTGCCAATCGTCGCCGCGAGGCACATGATCGACTTGTGGGCCGCACATGAGGATCGCAGTCGCGCAGTTCGCCGCCGGGATGGACAAGCCCGCCAACCTCGAAAAGATCACCGCCCTCGCGGGTCGCGCGGCCGAAGCAGGGGCGCGGGTGGCGGTCTTTCCCGAGGGCGCGATGTGCGACTTCGGCAAGAGCACGGACGAACTTCACGGCCAGGCCGAGCCACTCGACGGACGGTTCGTGCACGCACTCTCGGAACTTGCGGCGCGTTCAAGCCTCACGCTGGTGGCAGGGATGTTCGAGTCCATCCCCGGCGACCGCCTCATCTACAACTCGGCTGTGGTCGTGGATCCGGGCAAGGGGGTGATCGGCGCTTACCGCAAGCATCACCTCTTCGACGCCTTCGGCGAGATCGAGTCGGAGCGATTTCGAGCTGGCCGCGAAGATCCGCTCCTGGTCGAGATAGATGGTTTCGTAGTGGCGGTGGTCATTTGCTACGACATCCGTTTCGCGAGCTTCATCGAACACGCGGCGGACGGCGGCGCCGAGGTGCTGCTAGCTCCGGCCGCCTGGGTGGCCGGTCCGCTCAAGGAGGAGCACCTGAGCGTCCTCGCGCGCGCGCGCGCGATCGATAACACGATATACGTCGCCGTCGGCGGCCAGATCGGGTCCACCTATACCGGTCGAAGCGTGATCGTCGACCCGCTCGGGGCAACATTGGCGGGGTTGGGCGACGCCGAGGGAGTCGCCACGGCCGAGATCACGCGCGAGCGGCTGCGGGCGGCGCGGGCGCGGCTTCCGGTGTTGGCCCAACGTCGTGCCGCGGCGGCGGCTCTAGAGAGCCGCCGCTAGGCCTCGGCGCGAGGCGGACGTTCGGGCTCTGACAGGGCCGCCAGGCGAGTCAGCTGGTGCGCGTTGATCGTCAGGTCGAACACCTCTTCGATCCATCATGAACGCGCAGCCCGCGACTCGGACTCTGAACCAGCGCCTGTTTCAGAAATCGCAGCTCCCCCCGATAGTTCAGCTCCCACACGACTCCGTTTTCTGGGAACAGTGCGTCGTCCGTAATCGGTGAGCCCGGTGTGTCCTTGCCCATGCCGGTGGCGTTGATGACCAGCGATCCAGGCGGCAGGTCGCGAATGATCTGGTCGTTGGCCGGCGGGTCGGCGTTGCAGATGTAGTCGACCTTCGTTGCGCTGTTTAGCTTGGTATGCACCGCTCGCATCGCATCGAGCCGGCCCTGGCTGCGATTCACTACCGTGATGCGGGCCGGACTGTAGCGCCTCAGCAGGTTGAGCGTGATCGCGATTGCCGAACCCCCAGCGCCGAGGCAAAGTACGTGGCCATCGGTCGTATGGAAATGATCCGCTGGAAGGAATTCATCGAGCGCCTTGCCGGCGGAAATCGGATCGGTCGCCTGTGCGCAGAGCATGCCGCCGGGTTTGGAGAGGCACGACGTCTCACCGCAAAGATCGGCGCTCTCGTCGATCGTGTCGAAGAGGTCCCGGCAGGCTTCGAAGAGGTCGATCTTATGGGTCGTGACCAGGGCTCCACGCGTGTGTTCATCGCTCTTGATGCGTTGAACCAGGTCTCGATACAGCTCGCGCGGTGCGTGGATCGGCAGGTCGGCGCCGGCCAGCCCCACATCTTTCAGGCCAAGCTCATTCGCCCAGGCTGGAAACAACCGCGTGGCCGCCGACTGTCCCGTTGTGACGCCAACGAAGTAGAGAGTGTCCAGGGCGCGTCAGGTGGCGAGCGTGCGCGCCGCGCGACGGGCATGTTCGCGATACGCCGCGTCGAAAAGCTCTTCGGACCTGTCCCGACCGACCTCGGCCGCGCTGGTGATCACGGGCGGCAGCTTTCCCAGGGCCAGCAGCAGCTCGGCCGTGCGCACCTTGATCGCGTCGGCGACGGCTACCGCCGCCAGGCTCGAGCCCGGACCGATCGGCGTTTCGGCCGCCCCTTCGAGGCGGCTGAGGGCGTCACCAACCGGAGTGCACAGATCGATGACCACGTCGGCTTCGTCGAGCAGCCGAGCGCCAACCGCCGGCTCGACCTCGCCCGCCAGCGACTGCGCCACCGACGTGACGGCGATCACGGGCAGGCCTCTGCGCCGCGCTCCGCGCGCCATCTCGACCACAACCGCGCCGAGACCACTGGCGGAAAAGACCATCATCGCGTCCTTGGGCGCGAACTGGAAGTTCGAGAGGATCACCTCGGCCAGGCCTGGCGTGCGCTCGATGAACATCGCCTGGCGCTGACCGTTGGCTCCGACGACCTGCGTATGGAATGTCATCGAAAGCTCGACGATCGGGTGGAAACCAGGGTATGACCCGTAGCGGGGGAACATCTCCTCCACAGGGATCCGAGAGTGGCCGGTGCCGAAAAGGTGCACCAGGCCGCCGGCGCCGATCGCCTCGGCGCAGATCTGGCTTGCCTGTTCGATCGCGGCCGACTGCGTGCGCTTGATCTTTTCCAGAACCTCGATCCCCGCATCGATCCAGCTCGCGCCGGCGTGCATCGACAACTCTCAGCCGGCGAGCTTGGAGTCGACCTGGACTGGGTCCCAGCGGCCGCTCTTCATCGACCTGTACGCAGCGTCGAGGACGCAGTTGACGATGTATCCGTCGACGAAGTCTTCGCGCGGCTGCTTTCCCTCGACGAAGCACTGCGTGAAGTGGCGCATCTCTTCGTGATAGCCGTACACGCGAGCCTCGTCGGGAATCGGAAACACCCAGCCGGTGTCGGCGTCCGCCTTCTCCATCAGGTACCCCGCCGATTGTTGAATGAAGGCACGGATGCGGGTCGAGCTGGTGTCGGTGACGATGCGGCCCATGGTGCCGTAAATCTCGTTGCGCAGCTCCATCCCACCCTTCGCCGTCCAGGAGGCCTCGGTAAGCGACGTCCTTCCATCTTCGAGACGAAGCAGGAGCACCGCATTGTCCTCCGCTTTCGTCTTGTCGTGGTGGACGAGCGTAGCGCCCCACGCGAAGACGTCCTTGATACGATTTTCCTTGCCGAAGAAGTATCGCGCCGCCTCGACCGTGTGGCAGCCCATGTCCAGTAGCGCGCCGCCGCCTGCTGTCTCGCCGTCCCAGAAATGAGCCGCATGCGGACCCGAGTGAGCCTCGCGCGCGCGCACGGTGAGCACGTCACCGATCGCGCCGCTTTCGATCATGTCGCGGGCGCGCATGACATCGGGTGAGAAGACCTCCGTCTCCGCATATCCGTGCATGACCCCGGCCTTGCGAACGAGGTTCACCATCTCGGCCGCCTCGGCGGCGTTGCGGGCCAGGGGCTTGGTGCAAACAAGCGCCTTGCCGCCCGCGGTCGCGACGCGAGTCGCTGGCAGGTGCAGATGGTTCGGGAGGGCGATGACGACCAGGTCGACCTCCTCGTCAGCACACAGCTCTTCCATGGTCGTGTACTGGTGGGACACGCCATGGCGGCGCCCGAACTCTTTGGCGCGCTCGCCGGAGCGCGAGTAATTGGCTACGACCTGGGTACCCGGGACGTCGCGTAGTCCCTCCATGTAGAAATCCGCCACGAAGCCCGACCCGAGCAGCCCGATCCTGACCACGGCGCTCAGATTAGCCGAAGGCGGGAGGCGCCCCGGCGCCGTGCAGCGCGGCGCCGATTGCACCTGCCCAGGTGCCCAGCTCCGCACAGACCACGTCGACAAGACTGACGTCGGTGATGAACACCCTCCGCTCGAGCTCCGCTCGCAGGGGCCCGAGCAGCATCTCCCCGGCAGCCGCCACGCCGCCCCCGACGACCACACGATCGACGCTGAGCAGCGCCATCACGTTGCTGACCCCGATGCCAAGGTAGCTTCCGGCATCGGTCAGGCCCTGCTGAGCGCGGCGGTCGCCCGCCCGCGCCGCTTGCACCGATTCCTCGACCGTCGGCTGGCCGCAGGCGGCGACGATCGCGTCCGCTCGGGCGAGGACCTCCAGGCAGCCGCGGTTGCCGCAGTTGCAGGCGGGACCCTCGGGCAGGATTGTCTGATGGCCGAATTCGCCCGCAGTGCCGTCGTGACCCTGGTAGAGACCTCCTCCGAGGATCAGCCCGCCGCCGACGCCGGTGCCGAGCGTGATCCCCAGCATTGAATTCGCGCCACGTCCCGCGCCGAGACGATGCTCGGCAAGCGTAAACGCCCTCGCGTCGTTGATCAGCCGCGCCAGAACACCCAGCGCCTCTTCCACCTGTGCGGCCACCGGCACCCCCGCCCATTTCCCGCGCACGTTTGGCATGAACCGTGTCGTGCCCGCGACCGGGTCGTACAGGCCAGGCACGCCGACACCGACGGAAACGAACGGACCCAGGTCGCGCGACGAATCACGGGCGAGGTGGATCAGCTGCTCGACCACGCTGCGCTCGCCCCGGCTCGTATCCGTTGACACGCGGTCCGTGGCCAGCACGCGCGGCGAAGATCCCTCTTCTTCTATGACCACCCACTTGACGTACGTGCCTCCGAGGTCCAAACCAAGGTGACGAGACACGGCGCTTATAGTGCCACTCGTGTCGCGCCAGCCCCCGAGCGATGCGGTCGTCACCGTCCTCGGGCCGATCGCGCCCGAGCAGCTTGGCGTGACCGACGCGCACGACCATCTATTCCTGCGCACGCCCGCTCTTCCGGGCCAGGAGTTCGATGACCCCGATCGCGCAATCGAAGAGGTCGACACCGCCAAGCGCGGTGGCCTGCAGGCGATCGTCGAGGTGACGCCCATCGGCTGTGGCAGGCGGCCGGCGGGAATGAGGGCCGTCGCCGAATCGACCGGAGTCCATGTGGTGGCTGCGACGGGCTACCACCGCGACGCCCACTATCCCCAGGGCCACTGGGTGCGGGAGGCGTCAGTCGAGCTCCTCGCGAAGCGCATCGTCACCGACCTCAAAGAGGGGATGCATCCCGACGACTGGCTCACCGAGGCGCCCCTCGACTCCGCGCACGCCGGTGTCATCAAGGCCGGCGCCTCCTACCAACGCATCAGCGCTCTCGAAGAGCGGCGGTTGGTGGCGACGGCGATTGGTCATCGAGAAACCGGGGCGGCCATCCTCGTGCACACGGAGATCGGCACCTGCGCGGACGCGATCATCGATCTGCTCACGCGAGAGGGCGTGGTGCCGGAACGGATCATCCTGGCGCATCTCGACCGCAATCCCGACCTCGACCTTCACGTGGAGGTCGCCGCACGCGGCGTCAGCCTGGAGTACGACACGCCCGGGCGGATCAAATACCGACCTGACAGCCAGCTCCTCGACCTGATTGCGGGAATGGTCGATGCCGGTCACGGTGACCGCCTGCTGCTCGGCCTGGATCTCGGGCAGCGCGACTACTTCCGCGCGTACGGTGGAGGCCCAGGCCTGACCTATCTGATGGGTACGTTCGTGCCGCGCCTCCGCAGGCGGATTGGAGACCAGACGGTGCACGCGATCCTCGTCGCCAACGCGGCGCGCGCGTTTGCGCTCTCGCGGCCATGAATCAGCGCTTCGACGTGGTGGTCGTCGGGGCCGGCTCGGCCGGGAGTAGCGCGGCGATCAGCGCAGCCCGGCTCGGCGCGCGAACGCTGATCGTGGATCGCCTTCCGTTTCTCGGCGGCACTTCGACAGCAGTTCTCGACACGTTCTATGCCTTCTACACGCCCGGCGAGAGAGCCCGGCGCGTCGTCGGCGGCATCGGTTGGGAGGTCGCCGAGCAGATGAAAGCCACGGGCGCCGCATTCGAGCGTCCCAACACCTATGGAGCGGGGACAGGTGTCACCTACGACCAGGAGGTCCTCAAGGTCGTCTGGGAGCGGCTGGCCGAGGAAGCCGGGATCGAGATACTCCTCCATACGTGGGCCACGGGCGTCCGGCTGCGCGACGGCCGCATCGGATCTGTCCGTTTGTGGAACAAGGGCGGAGAGTCGGTCGTGGAAGCGGACGCGGTGGTCGACGCATCCGGAGATGCCGACCTTTGCGCTATGGCCGGCGTGCCTTACGAGGACGCCCGCTCCACGCCCAACCTGCAGTCGCTGTCGACCATCTTCCGGGTCGCCAATGTTGACGTGGATCGAGCCACGAAGCTGCCGAAGACCGAGCTGTGGGCGTTGATGCGCAAGGCCGCGGAGAGCGGATCCTACCGGCTGCCCCGACTCGAGGGGTCCTGGCATCGAACCCCCCACCCGGGAGTCATCACCGTGCACATGACACGCATCCCAAACGTGGACGCGACCGATCCACACCAGCTGACGCAGGCCGAGCTGGAAGGCCGCCGCCAGGTCCAGGAGTACCACCGTTTTCTTCGCGACCTCGTGCCGGGGTTCGAGCGATCGGTTCTCGTCGCCACCAGTCCAGCGATCGGCGTGCGCGAGAGCCGGCGTGTGATCGGCGACTACCGCCTGACGCGCGAAGACGTGCTCGGGTCACGCCGTTTTGCGGACGAGATCGCGCTGTGCGGCGCGCCCATCGAAGACCACGCGGCCGGCCCCGACACCAGGTGGACATACGTACCAGACAGCGGCGTCTACGGCATTCCTTATCGCTGCCTCCTGCCCAGCGAGGTCGAAGGGATGCTCGTGGCCGGCCGCTGCTTCTCCGCCACGCATGACGCGCATGCATCCGCCCGGTCGATGGCGACCTGCATGGCCATGGGACAGGCAGCCGGAACGGCGGCCGCGCTTGCAGTGGCATCCGGGACGACGCCGCGGTCGATCGATATCGGCGTTCTTCGTTCGCGCCTTGCCGAGGACGGCGCGCTGCTCGAACCCTGCGAGCCGGAGGGCGACTAGATGAAGTTCCCGCCCACATCTGGCACTCCGGGCATAGGGTCCGGATATGTCAGGAAAGGGCGAGCATCCGGGTGACCCAGGTCGGCGACTGAGAAGACACCGATACCAAGAAGGTCCGGGCTTCCTCTTCTTAGCAACTCAGGGTGGGCGACCGCCGGGTTCACCTGCTCGCGCAACTCTGAGGGAAGTTCGGCGAAGGATGCGCGCGGTGAGACTCGCAGCGGAAAGAGGCCTGGAGGCAGCTGGCGCGGCTGGCTATTCACGACGGAGCGTATTTCGCTGGACTGGACTCTACAAAGCCGGTGGCATCGCCGCTCTGCTTCCCAAGTCGCGCGCCCGACTTGAGGCTCAAGCTGCTGTCCCTGACTGGGTGAGCAGGGTCGTCATCGCCATTCGACTCGCGACGTACTGGAACTCGAAGCGAATTGCTGCCGAGATGGAACGCCGGCAGATCTACAAGGTCGGCCACAGCTACATCGATGAACTCTTCAAGCGCCACGGCTGCAGCCGTGGCAGCGTTGCTCCGACGCCAGGGCCGCGGTACGAACGGAGCCAGCCCAACGAACTCTGGCACATCGACATCAAAGGTCCGTTCTTCATCCGGCTCGCCGGCCGGGGTTACCTCAAGACTTGGCTCTTCGGCTTGGTTGACGACCACTCGCGCTTCCTAATCGGGCTGCAGATCCACACCGACTCGCAGGCGGCGCCCATCATTCGGTGGCTCGAGGACTGTTTCGAGCTTTGTGGGAAGCCGCTTCAGCTCATGAGCGACAACGGCAACCCCTTTGTGGTCTGGATGCCGGGCGTGCTGACCCGCTTCGGGAAGCGACTGCGCGATCTGAATATCCGGCACATCCGCACACAGATCTCGACGCCCTGGACCAACGGCAAGATCGAGGCCTTCTGGGAGGTCCTTCAGAGCGAGGTTCTCGACCGGCACTTGTTTAGTAGCCTGGCGGAAGCCGAGACCGCGTTGCGCGGCTTCGCCGACTACTACAACTTCCATCGTCTCAGCGGCACCCTTGGCTGGCGCACTCCAGCCGAGCGCTACCTCGGCGTTCCATTCGCCGACCGCGGCTTCGAGCACATCCCGTCGCTCGAACACCTCCAACCTTGGTTGGAGGCGCTAATGGCTACTGCGGCCTAATGCCAGATGTGGGCGGGAATCTCAACTAGCCCGCGCTCACGCCGGCAAGCGCCATAACGTGCCGGACTCTATCCACCGCGAGCTCGGCGTCCCTGAGCAGCCCCGCCGTGTCGGCCAGCACGAACAGCTCGGCAAGGTGCACTGCAGAGCGCCCGCTCTCGAGGCCGCCGACCATCCGGAAGTGATCCTGGTACCCGTTGAGGTACGCGACGAATACGATCCCCGTCTTGTAGTAGAAGGTCGGTGCGCCGAACGCATGCCGGGAGACCGGAACCGTCGGCTCGAGGATGGCGTCGAATCGATCCCTGCGGCCTTCGTCGAGCGCAGTCAGGGCGGCTGAGGCGGCGGGCGCGATGAGGTCGAACGCGCCGAGCAACGCATCGCTGTAGCGCTCGCCGTCGCCCGCGATCGTCGTCGGGTAGTCGAAATCGTCGCCGGTGAACATGTGCACACCGTCCGGCAGGCGCCGCCGCATCGCGATCTCAAGGTGCTGGTCGAGGAGCGAGAGCTTCAGTCCCTCCACCTTGTCATGGTGCGAGGCGATGATCTCGAGGCACGCAGACACTGCTTGGTCCAGGTCCTCGTGACCCCAATAGCCGGCCAGCGCCGGATCGAATGCTTCGCCGAGCCAGTGGATCAGGGCCGGCTGCCGCAGCTGGGAGAGCACGCGATCGTAGACGCGCGCGTAATCGTCGGGTCCGCGCGCTATCCTCGCCAGCTCACGACTGGCCATGACCACGACCTGGCCACCCTGCTCCTCGACGAAACCGCACTGCTCTTCGTATGCGGCTTCGATGTCGCGCAGGGTGCGAGCCGACCCCGGCTCCAGGTGGTCGGTCTGCGCACCGCAGACGATCCTGCCGCCGACAGCCTTTGCCTCCGCGACAGAACGCTTGATCAGCTCCTTGGCAGCGCCCCAGTCGAGACCCATTCCGCGCTGCGCGGTGTCCATGGCCTCGGCGACTCCCAGCCCGTAGCTCCAGATGTGCCTGCGGAACGCAAGCGTCCGCTCCCAATCGATAGCCGCGGGCGAGACCGGGCTCACATCCGCCAGCGGGTCGGCGACCACGTGGACCGCCGCGTACGGGATCCGCGTGCGCGGTGCATCGCCCCTCTCGGCATATAGGAACCTTCCCTTTACGGCATAGTCGTAGACCGAGCCGCCGGCGCGGGGCAAGCGGACCCGCTCACCCATGGTCAGACGTCCTCGTTTGCTCGCATCGCCGCAATCTCGCCGGCTGTGTAGCCCAGCTCGGCCAGCAGCTCGTCCGTGTGCTCACCGAGCTCCGGCGGGGGCCTCCGCAAGGTGGCTTCGCCCGAGCTGTAGCGCACCGGGTGCTTGAGGACCCGCACCCGGCCGGCCCGCGGATGATCGAACTCGAGGACCGGGTCGATGTGCTTCACCGCGACGTCCTCGAATGTCTCCGCCATCGTGTTGACGGGCGCGCACCAGATGTCGTGGGCGCGAAGGAGGTCGACCCATTCCGCGGTCGTGCGCTTGCGAAAGTAAGGATCGAGGGCCGCCCGAATCTCGTCGCGCCTGCTGTAGGCGATCGCCGGATCCTGATAAGGCTCGAGCTCGGGGGGGTTGCCCAGGACCTCGCTGATCGCCTTGATCGGCGTCATCGAGATCGCCAGGTGGCCGTCCGCGGTGGCATAGAAACCGTAAGGGACGGAGTGAAACGTGTCCGCGATCGGCGTCTTCGGGCGCTTCAACCTCGCGCCGTTCAGGTGGTAGACCACCGGCTCGGACTGGAGATCCAGTGCGGCCTGCATCATTACCAGCTCGACCCGCTGCCCCTCGCCGGTTCGCGCGCGGTTGACGAGGGCACCGAGGATTCCCATCGCGAGCAGGCTCGCGCTGTGCTGGTCGACCACCGCGGCGGCGGACACCGTGGGCCCCTGCGCCTCGGTCCCGGTGTTGTCGCCGAGTCCCGAGATGGCCTGGATGAGCAGGTCCTGGCCGGGGAGATGGCGGTACGGGCCGTCGCTGCCGTAGCCGGAGCCGGATGCGTAGATGATGCCGGGATTGATCTTGCGTACGTCCTCGAATCCCAGGCCGAGGCGATCCATGACCCCCGGCCGGAAGTTCTCGACCATCACGTCCGCGGTTTTCACGAGGCGCTGCGCGAGCTCGACCCCACGCTTGCTCTTGAGGTTCAAGGTCACGCTGCGGAGGTTGCGGTTGGCAAGCATGAAGAAGGCGCTGACGCCGCCGATGAACGTGTCCGCTCCCGCCCAGCTGCGCTCCCACGCTCCGCGCCCGGGGGCTTCGATCTTGATCACGTCCGCGCCCATGTCCGCCAGGTACTGGCAAGCCGCCGGACCGAGAAGGAATTGCGTGAACGCGGCGATGCGCACGCCCGCGAGGAGCTGCAAGCTCTCGGGCTTGCTCATTTCACGAGCTGCATGATGTGCGTCGCCACAGCGACGAGCTCATCGTTCTGGTTCTTGACCTCGATCTTGGCGATCGTGCGTTCGCGCTCGCGCTCGATGCCCGTGATCTCGTAGTCGACTGTGATGGTGTCGCCAAAATAGACGGGTTTCAGGAAGCGGACTCGGTTGTAGCCCACCGACACCATAGGCCGGCCGAAATCCTCGAGGATGCGTGTGGACGCGGCGGAGGTGTAGCCGAGGATCAGCGTCCCGTGAGCGACCCGGTGCCCGAGGCTTGTCTTGCGTGTGAACTCCTCGTCGACATGATTGGGATCCAGATCCCCGGTGATTCCCGCGTACAGATACACATCGGACTCGCTGACCGTCTTGGTGAATCGAGTGCGGAGCCCGATCTCGATGTCATCGATGCTGGTCCCGCCAGTCACCACCACGAGCTCCCGGCGCTGATGCCGCCATCGACGTAAATCGTCTGGCCCGTGATGAAGCGCGCCTGGTCCGAAGCCAGGAAGACGACCACGTCGGCCACGTCCTCCGGCTCGCCGAGCCGCCGCAGAGGCGTGTGCTCGATGGTCGCGGCGACCCGCTGCGGGTGCTGCTCCATGTAAGCCATGGTCAGAGGCGTCTTGATGATGCCCGGGCCCACGGCGTTCACGGTCACGCCGCGCGGCCCCCATTCGACCGCCAGGCTGCGCACGAGTCCTGACACGCCGGCCTTCGTCGCCGAGTACGCGGCCCGCAGGTTCATGCCGTGGATGCCGGACAGCGAGCCTGTCACCACGACCCGCCCGCCCGGCCTGGCGAAGAGGAGCCTGCCGAACACCTGGCAGGTCACGAAGACGCCATAGAGGTTCGTGTCCATCATGTCGCGCAGAGCCGCGTCTTCCAGGTCGAGCGCCTCAACCCTGGTGTTGACGCCCGCGTTCGGAACCAGGATGTCGAGTCCGGGCAGCCGGTCTCGAAGGGCTTCCAGCCCGGCACGGTCACGCACGTCGGCATGTTCGACGCTCGCAAGGGGATCTTCGGTGAACTCTTTGCGAAACGCGTCGATCTGATCCTTGGCCTTGCCGATTGCGATCACCCTTGCCCCTTCTCGGCGCAACGCGCGCGCGATCGCGAGGCCGATTCCGCGGGTGCCGCCCGTGACGAGCGCCGTCCGACCCTCGAGGCTCACGACGCTGCTTTGGCCCGGACGGTGGCAAACGGCTTCAGGATGTGCTCGGCAAAAAGCTCCAGTTGCCCGAGGTCGGCGGTCATCGTGTGCA
>Ga0209237_1001211_pt1 | contig 15245 bp, 10 predicted proteins | sample GraSoi013_1_40cm_2_FD_185820 | JGI IMG/M metagenome (GOLD analysis project Ga0209237, IMG submission 185820) | Grasslands soil microbial communities from the Angelo Coastal Reserve, California, USA - Sample 10_02_2013_1_40cm (SPAdes) (version 2) | ecosystem: Environmental > Terrestrial > Soil >... | reverse complement strand
AATCCAAGATTGACGGACAACCCCGGGTACGGACGCCAGTTGTGTTGGACGTAAAGGCTGGTGGCCCAAGTCCGAAAGCTTCTTGCTGTATTTCCCGTGAGCCGTAACGCATTTGTCGGAAGCCCTAGAAGCAAGTTCGCAAGCGGGTTGCCGGAAAATATCACGCCGGTGAATTGGTATTGTCCCCGGCTGTACAGGTCCAGCGAAGCATGAAACGGAAAATACCGGATCACGCTCCCGAATTTCGTATCCGACGATGAATGCTGCCAGGAAATGTCGTTGAGCACTTCAAAACTACGATTTCGACGTTCCTGCGGCAAATTCGTCGCGTGACCAATATTGGAATAGCCGGTCATCAGGATTGCGGGCAGAGCGCCGGTATCACTCCGGAGAATCGTGCGTGGCTGTGTCAGATATCCCACCGACAGCCGGGCTTGATGAATCAGCATCGGCGATAGGACGTGAGTGTTGTGCAAGCGGAACGTATGCATCGACAGAGCGTCGCGCACCCCGTACGACGGCAGATTCGTAATGCCGCTCAACAGGTTGAATGGATCGTCGGTTGTATCGCGGCTGAACTGGTATTCGACGAAAGCTTCGTCGGCTGACGCCAGCCGGTGGTCGAACCGGAAACCGAACGCATCCGCGCCGGTTTCGAGTTGTCCAACGGCCCGATAATTCTGAATCGCCGCTCCAGGTACATTTGGCCTGGGATACAGACGCGCCAGTTGAAGACCTTCACGGCTTAATCGGTCCACCGGAATCCGATTTCCTGAAAAGGAAAATGCCTTGCCCAACTCGGGATCGACAATCTTCGGATCGGGTATAGAAGAAAAGTCGCCACTCAAAAGACGAGGATCGGGAACGGTTGCCGCACGCGTGATGGACTGCCGGATGCGAAGCCCCCAATATTGGGCATAAAAATACGTTCCGTCGTGAACCACTCCCCCAGAGTCCCCGCCGAAGAAGTGATATTTGAATGGAGGAATCGGGGTGTCGGACGGATCGAAAAAATTCTTCGCGTTGAACAGATCGTTGCGGTGGAAATAGTGAAAATTCCCGTGAAAAACCGCGTCGCCTGCTGGAAGCGCATCGTTATGGACGGAAGGATCTCCTAGCTCGGCTGAAAAATCGGACGTCTCCGCCACTGTCGTCGACATCGACGAACTTGTGAATACACTGCCGGAGGCCGCGAACCATTGCTGCCCGGATCCTTCCCGGATTCCGGTTACATTGACACCGCCGCGCAATCCGAATAGCCGGTCCGATTTCGGCAAAGCTTCGCGCACAGAAGCCTCTTCGCGATTCTGCCCATCCGCTACTTCCTCCAGGCGCAGGTCCACCGTTTCGATATCATTGGGATCGCCGGGCAGGAGTGAAACGTCGGCCTGATATATATCATCGGCGCCGCCATTGGGAATCAAGGCATCCGATGAGCGAACCGTGCGGTATCCCTCGTGCCGGATCTCTAGACGAAAACGTCCGTTCGCTGCGATACGGTAAGCGCCACGGCTGTCGCTGAGAACCTCCATGGTCCTGCGGTCATCGGTTTCAATCCGAACGATCGCATCGGGTATCGGTTTGCCGCGCATATCTGTGACGCGGCCCGTCAAGACGGACGAGGCTGCAAGAAAGATTACGAGGAAATAACCAAACACACTCGCGCAAATCTACACGTGAACAACCTTGGCCGACAAGATATTCGGAATCTGACGGAACTGCTCGATCACGTCATTGCTGACAGGACTGTCGACGAGCAGAAGCGCCAGGGCTTTGCCGCCTTCATCCTCTCGTCCCAGATGCATTCCGGCGATGTTCACATTGAATCGGCCGAGAACGGTTCCGATTCCGCCAATGACGCCGGGCTTGTCGTTGTTCGTGAAGAAAATCATATTTCCGTGTGGCACAACCTCGAGGGGATACCCATCCACATTCACAATACGCGGGAGCTTGTCCGTGAACACCGTTCCCGATACTCGATGAGATTCTACGTCGGTCTTGAGCTCGATGACGATAAGGTTCGTGAAATTTTCCGGGGCAGGCAGACGTGTTTCCTGGACCTTGATTCCACGCAGCTTTGCCACGTGCATGGCATTGATCAGGTTTATCCCCTCCCGCAGCACAGGCGCAAGCAAGCTACAGACGATGATCGATGTGAGGTAATTGAGATTCATATCGCAGACCTCACCCGAGTAGTGGATCGAAACCGTCTGCATGCGTCCATCGCAAATCTGTGCTATGAAGGCCGCCAGCCGCGTGGCCAGACCGACGAAATGCTGGTACCGCTCAACCTGTCCGGCTTCCAGACGCGGAAAATTGAGGGCACCTTCAACCGCATTCTTCAACAGGTAGTCGCAAACCTGTCGGCAAATATCCTCAGAAACCTTCCGCTGCGCCTCAACCGTGGATGCTCCGAGATGCGGCGTGGCAATGAAATTTTCCAGTTCCAGCAGCGGGGACTCCGTGTTCGGCTCGGTCTCGAATACATCGAAGGCGGCGCCGGCAACCTTTCCGCTTTTCAACGCCGCGTATAAATCGCTTTCGTTGACAATGCCACCGCGCGCGCAATTCAAGATGCGAACGCCATCTTTCATGTGAGCAATCGTGCGCTTGTCGATGAGGTTCCGTGTGCTCTCTGAAAGTGGAACATGGACGGTAATGAAATCGGCTTGTTCGAAGATTCTTTGAAGATCGACCAATTCGAGGCCGCTCGAAAGGTGAGCATCCGGGTTGATGTAAGGATCATAAGCGATGACGTTCATCGCCATCGCCTGGCACTTGCGCGCCACTTCACTGCCGATGCGTCCGAGGCCGATGACACCGAGTGTTTTTCCAGCGAGCTCGATGCCCTTGAACTTGCTCTTCTCCCATTTATGGCTTTGGAGCGTTTTGTATGCCTGGGGAATATTGCGGGCCATCGCAAATAGCATTGCCACGGTATGCTCGGCGGTCGTGGTGGTCGATCCGCCTGGCGAGTTCATGACTAGAACACCGTGCTCGGTGGCCGCATCCACATCGACGTTATCCACGCCCACCCCCGCACGGCCAACAACGCGCAGCCGCTTTGCGTTCTGGATCAGCTCACGATCTACTGCGGTGCCACTACGGACGATGAGTCCGTCCACGTCACCGATAAGGCCGAGCAGTTGGTCTCGCGAAATTTTGTCGTGAACAATCGGCTCGATTACGTTCGTCGCCCGAATGATGTCAATGCCGGCCGGATCAATGCCGTCGAGCAGGAGTACCCGGTAGCCAGCCATCTTCCTATAGGTGTCTCACGAAATTGCGGATTCGTTCCAAAGCCGATTCGATGTTGGGTAGTGAATTGGCAAACGACAAACGAAGATAACCTTCGCCGTACTCGCCGAAAGCCGTTCCCTCAAGAGCGGCGACACCTGCTTCGGTCAGCAAACGATCTGCGAATTGCCCGCTGGTGAGGCCGGTACCCGTGATGTTGGGAAAAAGATAGAACGCCCCAAGGGGTTTCAGGCAGTGAATTCCGGGAATGTTGTTCAAACCATCCACAAACACATCCCGCCGTCTTCGGAATTCCTGAACCATATTTCCCGCGATCCTCTGACTTTCCGGGGTAAAGGCTTCGATCGCCGCAAGCTGAGTGAACGTGGCCGTACTCGAAACAGTGTTGTTGATAAAAAGTTCGATCGCCGCCCGCGTATCCTCCGGAACGATGCCATAGCCGAGCCGCCATCCCGTCATGGCATAGGTCTTCGAAAACCCGTTGACGACAAACACGCGGTCCAGGATGTCCGGTACGTCCAGAACACTGGCTGGACGCTCGGCATAATAAATGTCGGAGTAGATTTCATCCGACAGAATCAACAGATCGTAGCGGCGAGCCAGCTCTGCAATTTTCTTTAGATCGGCTAAAGTCAGCACTCCGCCGGTCGGGTTCTGCGGCGAATTGATCGCAATCATTTTCGTTCGTGGCGTAATGCGGCGTGCCAGTTCGTCGAGATCGAATCGAAATTCTTTCGATTCTTCCAATTTGACGGGTACCGGAGTGGCCCCTGCCATTCGAATGCCCGCTTCATAGGCAGGATAGCCCGGATCGGGATAAATGACCTCATCGCCCGGATCAATGATGGATTGGATAATGGAAAAGATCATCATCTTCGCGCCAGGTGTCACCAGCACGTTTTCCGGACCAAGTTCGACCGCGTGGCGCGACTTCAGGTCGCGAGCGACAGACGCGCGCAATTCCCGGATTCCGGAAATCGGTGCGTAGTGTGTGGCGCCTTTCTTCAGGTATTCAATACCGGCTTCGACTACCGGTCGTGGTGTGTCGAAGTCCGGTTCGCCGATTTCCAGATGAATGATGCTCCGGCCCTGTCGCTCCAATTCCGTGGCGCGGCCCAACATTTCGAAGGCGGCCTCGCCACGCACGGCCTGGATCCGCTTCGCAATCCGGTTTTTCGTATCCAGCTTCAATCCGTGGACTCCCTGGTAAAGAAAATAACTTCTGAGTATAACATTTGCTCTGAAGTGGCGATTTTACGCGCCGCTACAGAAAGAATGATGTAAAGACACGTGACTGGCAAGTGGGTGCGCGTCGCGAGCTTATCTGAATTGCCGGCTGAAGGACTTGGCCACGCCGCCAAAGCCGAAGGGCTGGACCTTGCGCTCTTCCGCTGGAACGACCGCGTCTACGCTATCGAGGATCTGTGCCCTCACCTGGGCTTCCCACTCAGTGAAGGATTCATGCAGGCAGGAGAAGTGATCTGTAGCTGGCATGGTTGGCATGTCCGGCTGCAAGACGGGACATGCCGGCGCGAGCGCGAACGCGCCAAAGTTTGGGAATGCGAAGTGCGGGACGACGAAGTGTGGCTGAATTTGGGGGCGCACACCTGAACTCCCGATTGGTCGAGTTCGGAAGCCGCCGGCTCGCAGATTCGAGTGGTAATTCGGGGACAGACACCAATTTTCTGAACTACAAGAAATTCGGTGTCTGTCCCCGAACCTGTGATCTAATTCTGGCATGGCGAAAGTTCTGTTGGGAGTCCTTTTTCTCCTGACAAACGGCCGTAGTATCAATTTCTTCTCTCTCAAACAGGACGTCGAGATCGGTTCGGAATCTGCAAAAGAGGCGGAGCAATCGCTGTCCTTAGTCCGCGATCTGAACATCGCTGGCTACTTCCTCACCATCGGCCAGCGGCTGAGTCAAAACAGCACCTTGCCGGCGCTGAGATATCACTTCCGGATCGTCAATTCGAGAGAAATCAACTCGCTGGGATTTCCCGGCGGAGGCGTTTACATATATCGCGGCCTGCTTCAGATCGCATCCAATGACGATGAATTGGCAGCGATACTGGCGCACGAAATCGCGCATATCGCTTCGCGCCACGGCACAGCACAATTATCCCGCCAACTGATCGTCCAGGCCCCGATCGCCATCGCAGCCGGTCTGCCGGCCACCGAAGCTTGGAAGGAACAACTCGGAAAGCTCGGGATTTCTCTAGGCATCGACGCTCCGTTTCTGAGATACAGCAGGGATCAGGAGCTCGAGGCAAATCTTCTTGCGGTGCGCCTTATGGCCGATGCCCGATTCGATCCGGACGCATTCCGGACCTTGCTGGAAAAAGTCAGCGAGATGCAGACCGGCGAAGCTGCGCGTGCGCCCAATTTTGTATTCGATCACCCGCAATCGGAAACCATAGCCCCCGAAATTGCCGAAGAGATCGAGCGGCTCAACACGAGTTTCCGGCATGCGCGAGCCTCAGGGGAATTTCGCGCATTCCAGACAAGCCTTGAAAGGCTGCCTTATCCGATCCCGAAGACGGTTGTTGCCGATACACGGCCCGATTCGGTTTCGAAGATCTTCACGCATCCGCAGGATTTTTATCGCCTGGGATATCCCGATGGCTGGCAAGTGACGCGGACGAGTCCCAACGGCGCCATTATCGCGCCAACCGACGGTGTACACCCGTCGCGAAATGGCGATGACGTTACCCATGGCGTGATGTTTGATTTGTTCGACATCGCGGTGCCAGACCGATCGCTCACGCTGGAGCAAGCAACAAACCGTCTTATTGTTTTCCTGCGCCAGCGCAATCAATCGCTTCGCGTCGTCCCCGGCGCCCAAACGCAAATGCTGGTGAGTGACGAATCGGGTATCCGCACCGTCATCATCAAAAAAGCCAACTCGAGCAACTCATCGGAAGTGGTGTGGGTCGTCACCCGCCTTTACTATCAGAGTCTTTTTTACATGGTGTTCGTCGCCCCCGAAGACGAATTCGCCACGTACCAACCCATTTTCGAACAAATGATTCGCAGCGTGCGCCTGCGGTAAGCACGAATTACAACGCCGGCTTGTCGAAAACCGGCAGCAGCAGGCTGGCAAGGCTGGCAAATCCGCTTGAGTCCTGGTTCCTGTTCTGATAGCCTCCTCGCCTTTCCAGAGCCCACGAGTCAAGCGAGACCAAGGACCATGACCGACAAGGTGAAGACGGTTGCAGAGGTTATTCAGACGGTCCCGGACGGTTCGCATATCGCGCTGGGCGGCTTTGCGATCAACCGATGCAATATCGTAGTGGCACACGAGCTGATCCGGCAGCGAAAGAAGAATCTGACGTTGTCGCAAGGTGTCGTGGGTCTCGATACGGATCTGCTCGTTGGTCAGGGTTTGGTGAGCCGCCTGATCATGGGTGGCGGCTCGCTGGATCGGTTCGGCCCGGTTCATTGTGTCAACCGTGCGAGGGAAACGCGCTCGGTCGATGCACACGATTACAGCAGCCTCACGATCTGCTTCCGGTATTTGGCCGGCGCACTGGGAATCTCATTCATCCCCGTTAAATCGCTTCTGTCTTCGGAAATACTGGAGCGCCTGGAAGCGGGATCGGCCGCGCAGGACATCAAGCGTATGCAATGTCCGTTTACCGGCGAAGATTATCTTCTCTTGAGGGCGCTGAATCCCGACATCTCATTTGTTCACGTCCAGATTGCCGACGGCGACGGAAACTCGCAAATTCATGGTGCCCGCTGGGAAAACGAGGAACAGGCGAAGGCAGGCCGCCGCGTGATCGTGATTACAGAAGAGCTTGTTCCCACCGAATACATTCGGCGACATCCCGAACAGACCGTCATTCCCGCGCACCGTGTCGAAGCCGTCATCCACCAGCCGTATGGAGCCCATCCGACCGCCGTGTTTCAATGCTATGACTACGATGCGGATCACCTGAAGCTTTACGTCAACCACTCCAAAGCCATCGAGCGCTTCCCCGAGTATGTGAATGACTACATCTTGGGAACGGAGAATCATTGGGAGTACCTCGAGAAGGTTGGCGGCCTCCGGCGCATGAACGAACTGAAGGCGGACCGGATTCTTGGGTACTAAGAATTAGCCACAAAAAGGCACAAAATTCACAAAATTTTCGAGTCTTTTGTGCCTTTTTGTGGCTACATTTGTTCCAGGCAGGAGGGAATGACATGGGCGAAATTGTCGCTGCATTTGGTACGGTTCATGCGCCGCAGTTGATTATCCGGCCGCCCGACGAGGACCCGCAGATGCTCGACGCCAGCATCGCAGCCATGCGCGAGCTTGGAACGATTCTGGACGAAACAAATCCTGAGGTCATAGTGTTTCTGGGTAGCGATCACCTGGAAACATTCTCCATGAACTGCATTCCTACTTTTGCCATTATCGGCGGCAAATGGGCGATCGCGGAATTTGCGGGCCGCAATTACGAACTGCCGATCCATACCGAGATGGCGGAAGATCTTCTCGGCAAGCTCATTCATGAGGGCTTCGATGTCGCGTACTCCGAAAATGCAGTGCTCGGCCACACCTACGCCGTACCTTTTGAATACCTGATCGGAAAACGAAACATCCCGATCATTCCTTTACACACGAACGTCTATATGCCGCCCTTGCCTACGGCCGAGCGTTGCGCCAGCTTGGGACGGGCCGTTGCGAAAATCATCCGGGGACGCGGGGAAAAGGTGGCCGTCATCGCCAGTGGAGGGATGTCGCATTACCCCGGAACCAGCAAATATTCCAAGCCGGAATTCGAGTTCGACCGCTGGATGATTTCTCAACTCGAAGCAGGAAACACGGACGCTGTGTTGAACCTGACGCCGGAGCAGTTGGATGAGACCGGCAACACGGAGATGCTCAACTGGTCCATTATGCTGGGAGCGATCGGACCCGTTCCCGGAGAATTGCTTCAATACACGCCGACCTGGCACCACGGCCATTGCATGATGCGCTTCGTCCCCACAAGGGAACGGCGGAGACCGGTTCAGCAGGTGTCGCAACGGTACGGAGGTTTTCGATTCAAAAATCAAGGCTTCCAGTTTTATAAACATCCGCCAGCTTCGGCGCAGCAACTGAATCGCCTGCTTTTTGATCTGCGTCAGAACATGCCGCTTTGCCAGCGCATCCTGGACAATTTCGACGAAGTTGCCGACGAGTACAAGCTGGAACCCGAGCAGCGCAAAGCGGCGCGGGGATTAATCGAAGTGGGCGGGACAAGGGTCGTCAGCGAATATGTTCCCGCCATGGTCGAGGTCGGAGCACATCCGCTTTCCGCGCTCATGTCGCTGCTGACGATTTATCCAATGAGCCGAAAGGCTGGGAAGTAGCCACAAAAAGGCACAAAATTCACAAAAATTTTTTTGTGATTTTTGTGCTTTTTTGTGGCTATTTCTCTTAATGCCCAGCAGGGACACCGACTCGCGCAGCCGCAATTTCGCTGACGCTGCTACCAATGTGGCGGCGGATAACGGACAGTGAGATAAAAACGATAACCATCCCGATTGAAAAGCTGGAGAAATACGCCGGCGGACCGGCCAGATCGAGCGCAAAATTCCCGGTGTAGGAAGCCAGCACATTTCCGATGCGTCCAACGGCAACGGCGGTCCCAATACCCGTCCCCCGAATTTCGGTGGGATAGACGTTTGCCGCAAGCGCGTACATCGTTGTCTGTACCGCGTTAAGCGTACCTCCCAGAAGGATCAGCATGAGAAGCAACGGCACGCTCTGCGGATCAAGCGGCATCGCCGCCACCATGAACCCGCTGGCGATGGCAAGGGCCGACAAGCCCAGCATCGTGATCCGTGAGCCGAAGCGCTGAATGATGAGGGCGCCAACAACTGCTCCGGCCACCCCTCCAATGTTCCACCAACCCAGTGCACTGCTCGCGGCCGGTTGGCTGAAGCCGGCGCCGGTCAGGGTCGCCACAAGCAGAAGAATTCCGACATAGTTCACCAGCAGGCAGAAGAAGAACGAGCCGAACAGGCCGAGCGTGTCGCGACGGAATTGCGGAACGAACAGATCCCGCATGGAGGCGCGGGATTTCTGCACGTGCCCTGCTCCTGCCTCGACGAAATTCGCGTCCGCCGGTGTGTCGTGTCCCAGCCTGCGAAGCAAAGCGATCAACTCCGGCCACCGCTCGCGGCGGCTGGCAAGATAACGGGGAGATTCGGGCAGAACTTTAAACAAGAGAATTGCAAGCGCGATCGGTATGATGCCGCCCAGAACAAACAGCGTCCGCCATCCATAAATGGGAAGAATCCATGCCGAAAGAAACGCGGCGAGCGTGCCGCCTAGCGGGATACATACAATCGTCAAGGTGACGGCGAATGGGCGCTGCCGCCTCGGCACATATTCCGAGGATAACGCCGCCGCATTCGGCATCGCCCCGCCCAATCCTAAGCCGGCAAGGAAACGAAATGCCCCCAAGAGCATAAGACCATTGACGGTAGAGATTGCGAGCGTGAGTACGGCAAACGACAACATGCTGAACAGAAGCGCCGTGCGGCGGCCGATACGATCCCCCAATATTCCACCGACCGCGCCGCCAATCATCATGCCAAAGGGACTCAGGGCGAGGATCGTCGAAAAGGCCCCTCGCGGAAGCGACCATTCTTTCATGAGCGATGGAACTGCGTTGCCGAGCAACTGGTTGTCGACGCCGTCGAGAATGATCGTGAGTGCCGCCCCCAGGATCAGTAACTTCTGATAGGTGGTCCAGCGCCCTTCGTCAATCACGTAGCCAACATCAATTGTTTTCATGGGGACAGAGTTTACAATACTGCTACGGCCTTATTTAGTCGCGGGAAGTCTTTCCTTGCAGAGCTCGACAATACAGATCGAATCGACGGTCCGGTTCGAAGGCGGAAAAGGCAGTCCGCGGTCCGCCATCAATTTTCGCAAGAGGGCGGCCGTCTCCGGACGCGCAACGGCGGACTGAACGCCCGTTCGAACAAGACCATCGGCATAATCGACGGCCTGCCAGGTGTGGCCGGCGTTGACGGACACCACGGTATCGGTGTCGCGGCTGCCTCGATCCCGCGTTTCCAATTTGGCGCCGTGATCGACGAGGAGCTGGACCACTTCGTTTCTACCCTTCACTGCTGCGCCCATTAAGGGAGTGCGGCCGTCCTGATTCGATGAATTCGGATCCAGGCCCAGATCGAGAAGAAATTTGATGACGTCGACATTCTCTTTTGCCGAGTGTTCGTAGGTCACACCTTCAACCCAGCCGATCCCGGCGGCCGCAGTCAGCGCGGTATCGCCATAGTCGGTGGGGATCATCGGATCGGCTCCATGCTCCAACAAGACTTTCAAGAGCTCGAGGTCTCCGGACTGCGCTGCTCTCACAAACGCTGTCGCTCCTGCTTCAAAAAACCATTGCATTGTGAAAATAGTTCGAGTGAGCGTGTTGTCTTTCGCGCGGAGATTCGGATTGGCGCCATGAGCTAAAAGGAACTTGATATATTCCAGATGATCCAAGTCCGGCTTCGGCACCGGAAAATCCCCACCTTCAATATTGCGGTTGTCGGTGGCAAGGTAAAGCGGCGTCCAGGCTCCCTTATTCGCCTTATTCACATCGGCTCCGTGCTCGATGAGATATTCAGCCAGCTTGTAATGGCGATTGTTCGTCGCCGTGAGTAGCGGAGTCCAGCCGTACTCCGTTGTCTGATTGACATCGGCTCCCGCCGAAAGCAGGAGCTTTGCGGATTCCAGATCGCCTTCGCGGCTTGCCAGAACCAGCGCTGTCAATCCACCGCCGCCGGTCCCCACTAGTCCCGAATAAATGAAGTCTTGATCGCCTTGGTCGTCCGCGGGCGTGTTCTCTGGGGAGGCCTGAGCCGCCCCCCGCTGTCCGCGTTGCCCTGCTCCAGCAGGCTGGCGTGCCTGAACGCGCGTCCGATCAGTGCCGCCGAACCGTCCTCCGACGCCCTCTATTGCCAGTTGCTGCTCGTATGTTCTCGCCGAGGCGGCCGCGGTCATATGGCGCCGTGCCGCAGCTTCGACCGCGGCTGTATTCACCTTTGGAGAAAGATAATTTCTGGGCAGGCCGGCGCCCGCAGAGCGAATCGCGGGATCGGCTTTCGCATCGAGCAATGCTCGAACCGCGGCGGGATGCTTTTGTTCGGCGGCCCACATCAATGCCGTCGTTCCACGAATTGGCTCTTGGGTATTAACGTTGACGCCGGCCCGAATGAGCAGCGTGATGGCTTCAGGGTTGCCATTGCGGGCCGCCAGCATGAGCATCGTCTCGCCGGCCGGCCCGCGACGGTTTGGATCCGCCCCGGCCTCGAGGAGCCTGTCCATCATTTTTACATCGCCATAGAGCGAGGCCATGTGGAGCGGTGTAATTCCTTCCCGATTGACGACGTCCGGCTTTGCACCGGCGCGAAGCAGCATATCTGCCAGCTCAATGTCGTCTTTATAAACAGCCCAATGCAGCGCGACCGCCCCGTCGACCTGCGGCGCATTCACATCGGCTTTCCGTTCAAGCAGCGCACGAACCGCTGCTTTGTCGCCTTTCATCGCCGCATCGGCGACATCGCTACGGCTGGCTGCGAGATTCAATCCCGCGAGACAAAACAGGAAGATAGCGGCAGAGGCAAGGATAGTCTTGTATTTCATTTCCACTTCCGTCACTCCCCTAGAGCATAATGAACCCGGAGAGAATTTCCAAATGAGAACGGATCCCAAGCGGGCCGGACTGCTTTCCATTGTTGCGGCTCTGCTGACGCCCAGTTGATGAGTGCTTCCGCAAGTCCTGGCAGGACTTGGTCTCGTCGGATTACTGAGCGCCGGTTGTCTGTTTTGGCTCGAGCGGCTGCAGCCGCTGTTTTTTGTCGTGGCTATTGCCACACTCGTCTATCAGATATGGACCGTCGGCAAACGTCCGCCCTCGATGCGGACGTGGGGAATGAAAGCCATTCTTGGAATCAGCCTGGCGCTGAACGGACTACTCATTGCGGGATGGATTGTCATAACGATCCGATATCAGTAAAGTAAGGAACGGCGATGAACCTGTATAAACACATCGTGGCACTGGGTGCTTTGACGGTGATCACGGCTCTTCCGGCCGCTGCCCAGGTCGAGAAGGTGGCAATCAAAACGACCGGCATTTCTTGCGGCACCTGTGCCGCAGTTTCGGAGATCTACTTGAGACGCTTGCCGAGCATCGACAAAATCAACATCAGCCTGAAAAACGAAGCGGTCCTCGTCTCCTATAAGCCGGGCTCATCGTTCCAACCCAAGGACCTCCGAGAAGTCTTTCAAAAAACCGATGTCGGAGTCACCCAAATCCAGATCAGCGCTCGCGGCCGCGTCCAGGAGCAGGCCGGCAAGCGATTCTTCATCGCCGGCAAAGACAAGTTTCTTTTGATGAGCGCCGCAAACAGCCCTCAAGTTCCCGTGAACACACCGGTAACGGTTGAAGGCGTCGTCAACGATCGCGTGGATCCAATGGAACTGCGCGTCATGACGGTCAAGCCGATTACAGAATAATTTTTCTATTCCAACCTGGTCTAAGCGTCTGTGTCGCTGCACAGGTGACCACCGCGGATGTCGTTGGTCGAGTGACCGACTCGAGCGGAGCCGTTTTGCCGGGCGTGACGATCGTCATTGAAAACCTGGGCACGGGTGCGACTCGTTCTTCGGTGTCGAGCGACACGGGAGACTACGTTTTCAACCTGCTGCCCTCCGGCCGATATAGCGTCCGCTTCGAATTACACTTCAAGGCAGTGCGCAAGAAATTCGAGGATGCGGGCATCGCGCTGTTCGCATACACGGTCAATTTTAGAAATGACTTTACGGATGACGAGCTGGAAAAATCTATCGAACAGGCCAAAGCGCTCGGTATAAGCATTATTGCCGCGTCCACTCAGCTAAGCGTCGCCAAGCGGCTGGTTCCGTTCGCGGAGAGACACAAGATATACGTGGCGATGCACGGCCATTCCAATGTACACGACACCGATGAATTCTCCGGACCTGAAAGTTTTTCCAAAGCGCTCGCCATGTCGAAGTACTTCAGGATTAATCTGGATGTCGGCCACTTCACGGCCGCAAACTTCGACGCCGTCACCTACATTCGAGACAATCACGACAACATCACTCATTTACATATGAAGGATCGAAAGAAGAACGACGGCCCCAACATGCCTTGGGGCGAAGGCGAGACCCCAATCCGGCAAGTGCTGCTTCTTTTGAAGGAAAAGAAATATCCGATCCGCGCCTTCGTCGAATATGAATACCGCGGTACAGGAACACCCATTGACGAAGTCAAGAAATGCATGTCCTACATGAGGCGTGCTCTCGCTTAGGGTTACAACGAGTGCGCTGTAGGGGCGGCCTATCTCTTGAGGCTGCGCGCTGCCGCGCTTGCGCTTCGCGGACCGCCCGCGATGTCCCGGTTTCGACGTTGTGGACGGTCGTAGACCGCCCCTAAACTGGCGAGTGCAGAAGTTGATTCGAGACAGGCCGTGAGCCGACCGGCATTTCTTGCGGCACCTGTGCCGCAGTTTCGGAGATCTACTTGAGACGCCTGCCGAGCATCGACAAAATTAACATCAGCATGAAAAACGAACCGGTCCTCGTGTCCTATAAGCCTGGCTCGTGGTTCCAACCCAAGGACCTCCATCGACATACGCCACAACTGGCAGCTGAACACGCTCTACCTTATCCCGGACGTCCAATCGGATCGCTTTGCGGCGAAATTCCTCCGCGGGTGGTGGGTAACATTTTCAGCGCCCATACGGGAATTTCATTCACGCCAACAATCGCCGGCGGCCGGTGCAACAATGACAGCTTTGCGGGCCAGCAAACAGGAACTGGGGCCGTCGATCGGCCGAATGTGGGAACCGACGCGACGAGCGCGACGTTCCGCTTTTCGGGTACGGCTTCGGCCTTCCCCCGACGCGCCTCCCTGCGCGAATGGCTCGGTCACTTATCAATTCATTCCCTTTGACAAGGCCACCACCTGAGACCCCAATGCCTCGCGCGGGCTGTTGCGCGGGCCGGGCCTCAGCACTTGGGATCTTTCACTGAACAAAGATACGGTAATGCCGTTTTACGGCGAAGTGCCCTTCGCTTGGTTTACTAAACACTTGGGGACTTATGGTTACCAATCCAGTGCTGCATGCTTCCTCTGCGCTTCTTAGGTTTTGCTACTGGATCTGGAGCTAAACCTTAAGACCCGGCACGGACACCATCATTCTGAAACGCAATTGCTGTCTCGCGATTTGTCGAGCCCAACTATAATGTCTCATCTTTAAATGGGTGTGAGGCTGTCACCAATCCGTTGAAGCTGGGTACGTGTGCGGAGAAGCCGTATCGAGAGCGGGATGACAACTATGGCGGTAATAGCACTGTCGCACTGCGAGGTACGACGCAATCTGTGTGGGCCAAAGGCGAGGTTGCGCGTCCCTGCACAAGTGGCGCGCCGAGGGCGCCTGCAGCATCACCTGCGATATATATGAGGAATTAGAGGGTAAATGAAATTTAGAGCTTTAGCTGGACTGGGACTTCTTTTGGTGAGCGGGACCGCAGCGTGGGCGCAGCAGTATGTGATCTCAACGATTGTGGGCGGCGCGCCGCCACCGACACCCATTGCGGCTGTGAATGCCTCTATCGGCCTCACTTATGGTGTCGCCACGGACGCGGCTGGAAACGTGTACTTCACCAGCGACAATTGCGTCTTTAGGCTGGAGCAGCAGAATGGCGTGCTCACGCGCGTCGCAGGGAATTCGCGCGCTGGTTACTCCGGCGATGGCGGTCCGGCCATCAACGCCCAGCTAAGCGATCCTAGGGGAGTAGCCGTCGACGGCGCTGGGAATCTTTTCTTTGTGGACTTCGGCAACGCCCGCATTCGCAAAGTCTCTTCCAGCGGAATCATCACCACGGTGGCTGGCGGCGGCACCCCTGGTTACTCCGGCGACGGAGGACCGGCCATCAACGCCCAGCTAGGCAACGCATTTCTGGGGAACCT
>Ga0209237_1001210_pt1 | contig 15257 bp, 10 predicted proteins | sample GraSoi013_1_40cm_2_FD_185820 | JGI IMG/M metagenome (GOLD analysis project Ga0209237, IMG submission 185820) | Grasslands soil microbial communities from the Angelo Coastal Reserve, California, USA - Sample 10_02_2013_1_40cm (SPAdes) (version 2) | ecosystem: Environmental > Terrestrial > Soil >... | reverse complement strand
TTGAGGATTGGAGAGTCGAAGGCTGGATAGTGGAAGGTGACTGTAACGTCGGGGACTAGTCTCGCGGCTGTCCCGACCCAGGGGAATACGCCTACGACGAGTGTCGATCCGCTGCCTGATTGAACTAGCATGTTGGTTGGGCTGAAACTCTTGACTTGGGCTCCGCCGGGTAGCGATGCCGCAAAGGTCTCGTTGGTAGTTGAGTAGATTCCGCCCGTAACGCCTACAAGTGATCCGAAGCTGATCGTGTAATCTTGGGGTAGAGTGAAGCTTAGGATTTTCTTGTGCATCACCACTACACCGGTTGAGTTGAGTCCAAACGCCGGCGCGATCGCTGCGCCGATCGAGGTTAAGCCGAAGACTGCCGAACTGAGGCCCGAGAGGCTGAATGCTGGACTGACTGGATATGTCAAGGATTCTAGGCTGTTGAACATGATGCCGGAACTGGACTGAAGTAGGAGAGATGAGCTGTAGTGGCCTATCATCGCGGACTTCGCGCTCGTGAGCGAGACGAACTTGTTGACGAAGGCTGAGTATGAGGTGAAGTTGGACGCGAAGACTGAGACTGGCAAGGTGAAGGGGTTTGAGGTTAACGCTTCGAATGATGAGGTTGAAGGTATTCCGAAGAGCGTCTGTATGTTTGCGACTATTGCGAGCGTGTTGCGCTGGACGCCTTCGATGATCAGGATCACGTGATAGGGGAGAAGGCTGTTGGCGGCGCTTGTGATGTTTATTCCTGTGGCGCCTGATAGGCTGGTGTTGTTGAGGTTGCTAGCAATCAGGGTCACCCCGACGTAGTTGTAGATCGGGTTGGTGAGGTTCCAGGGAACGACAGTCGGATCAAGAGCGTAGAAGCTGCCAGCAGCAACATCTCCCTGCGGACTAACAGCCATCGCATTCACCTCAAAGCTTGGAGGAAGAAGGTTGCTTAGATTCGGGCTGGCGTTAGTACGGGGAACACCCCATAGGACGGCAAGAGATAGGAAGATCAGAGCAATGGAGCGATAATACGTGAACCTCAACAGGTTTCGCCCGAACGTCGTATTCTTTTCGTTATTAACAATGCTGGTCGCAAGAAATTGCTCGTCTGAACATCGCTACACCGTCTGTAGCAGCTAGTTGTGGCTGGAGTTAGGGCCGCATGACACTAGCCCCAAGTACTGAGACTCGTGTCGCACCGACGGATGCGCGGAAAATAGGCGAATCTGTGCTGTTTCTTATTGAGCCTTTGACCGGTTGTCTATCTGCCTGTTTGGATGAAGCGTCAGCTTTAATCTGCCTAGGCTGGGGTCTTCTATCTCAAGGCGGAGATTCTTCCCATCTCTTATCCAACCCTTGATTCCAGAAGGGTTGGTTCGTCCCATCTTCTCCAACACGTGCGTAATCTGACCTGTCACCCCATGCGAGATGGCTGAGATCGAGGCTCGGACAAGACCCTTCTCCGAGAGCTTGTAGAGCTTAGACCTTCCCTCACGTTTGAGTTCGTAGACGACCTCTTTCTCTTTCTGCATCTGTCGCAGGTTCATAGAGAGGGCACCCTTCGCGAGGCCTGTCTCTTCTAGCAGTTGGCTCCATCCTTTCTCTCTTCTGAGTAGCGCTCTCCGGATCAGCTCTCTTGCTTTGGCTTTGCGGCCCAAGAATTTCACTCATTGATGGTGACGAGGTTCACTTAATAAGCCTTGAGTGAACCATGCTCCCCGCGGGTCTCTCTAACATTAGGCAGGTTCAAATATTCGATGATAAATGAATCTAGTACGTAGCCTTCCCTATTGCTCGGAGCTTTCTACATCGTGCACCGACAGCTTATCGAGCTGGGCCACCGACGGAAGTTGCTGGCGTTTCTCTTCATACTACCGTTGCTGCTCATGGCCCTATTCGGAGCACTCTTAAGCGGACAGAATGTGCCCTCGATCCCCAGCAATTCGACACTGCCAGCAGTGCAAGAGTTGCAAAAGGACAAGAATCTAGCCGCTCTACTAACAATCTACAGAGCCGACCAGTCGGCGAGCACGAGCGACCCGGCGAAGATACTCCTAGCCTCCTTCCCATCGCCCACCAACCCGACGGCAATCTACTTCCTATACGTGATACCCGGCGCACAGAACACATCTGTAATTCTCATCAACAACACCACCTCGTCATACAATTCCGCCGTAGTCAAGAACAATGGGACGATTGTCAAGACGTCGTCGGGCCCCCTACCTGTAACACCCAACTTTCAGACACTACCGCAAGTGGACACCCAACCGCTCTACAATGACCAGACGGCAATCAGACTCGCTCAAGCCGCAGTGGAGATATTCGGGCTGGGATTGAATATCGGGCTCGGCCCCCAAACACGACTACTCGACGCCCTATTCCCGGAGATTGTGGCACTGGAGATTGGCTGGGTAGGCGTGCTCGGAGCTGCAGTCACATCTGTCGAGGATCGGATCTCTGGAGCGAGAAAACGAATACTAATGACACCCATCTCCAGGCTCAGCTTTGTAATTGGAAGCGCATTCGGCAACTTCCTCCTCATCTGCCTCCAAGTCATCGTTCTCTTCGCCACAGGAATCTTCGTCTTCAGAGTCAACATCTCCGGCAGCCTCTACGACCTCATACCAGTCATAGTCGCAGCCAGCTTCAGTGTTATTGGAATCGGCCTAACAATCTCCCATTTCTCCAAGACTCCTGATGAAGCCTTCTACTTCTCTGCCCTGGTCAACCTTCCCTCTGGCTTCCTAGCCTCCCAGTACATACCCATAGTCCATACCCCGCTAAGCATCCTCGTTTCATCCATTTTCCCGATGACATACGCAAACAAAGCACTCACTGCCATCATGCTCAACGGTGCGTCTCTCATTGCAGTACTTCCCGAGCTAGCAAGCCTTGCGATCTTCTCAGTCGCTCTCTATTTCCTAGGAACCATGATGATCATTCGGGAGAGGTGAGCGTAGGTTGCAAGAAGTGATCCTTGTCAACGACCTCTGGCACCGATTTAACGGAGTCCATGTCCTCAAGGGACTAACCTTCACGGTTGCAAAGGGCGAAATCTTTGGACTGCTAGGTCCTAACGGTGCAGGCAAGACCACGCTGATTTCAATCCTAACTTCACAGATCCGATCCCGAAGAGGAAAGGTCTCGGTCCTCGGTCTCGACTTGGGCAAAAGGAACAAGGCCAGGCGCAGAATCGGCGTTGCGGCCCATCAACTCCGCGTAAGCGACTATCTGACCGGCCAAGAGGTTCTGAAGCTTCATGGTCGTCTCTATGGAGTCCCATCGTCGATTCTACAACGACGAGTGAACGACTTGCTCAGCCAAGTAGGACTTGAGCAGAAACGGGACGATCTAGTTCGGACTTATTCGGAGGGAATGAGAAGGCGTCTGAACATAGCCCTCGCAATCGTTCACGATCCCGAAATGATCTTCTTGGATGAACCGACGATAGGGTTGGACCCGTATGGAAGAAGACAAGTCTGGCGCATGATCTGGGATTTGAAGGCAAAGGGCAAGACTCTGTTCTTGACCACCCACTACATGGAAGAAGCAGAATTCCTGTGTGATAGAATCGCTCTCATAGACCATGGAACAATCGCAGCCTTAGGTACTCCCAGAGAGTTGAAGGCTCGACTGGGTCCTGGAAAGATCATTGAGATTGGGATGGAATCTACCCCTAGGCTGGTCCGAGAACTTTCAGAGTCCCTCCCCGAGGGACGAGTGCACGGCCAGGGAGGACTGAGCATCTCAACAGAGAACCCAGAGTCAGTACTGCAACATCTTCTCAAGAGATTTGTATCCGACCCCGGCTATGGAGGAGCAAGGATAGTAGTGAGAGAACCCTCTCTCGAGGATGTCTTCCTAGAACTCACGGGCAGATCACTCCAAGAACATCCCAAGCTTTCCGAGACGGAGAGCATCCACCACGAGGAGAACAGACCATTCTGGAAGCCCCTCCTCAATCTCTTCCATGACAAGACCAGCCCCAACTGAGCCGAGGTCAGACCGTGCCCAGATCCCCACGCGATAGTGTGGTGAGAATGGCCTCTACGAGTTTTCTCGCAGACTCCGGACTCAGCTCGACCGCAACACGAGCACTAGGACCTTCCTTGTGGTTGACGAAATCGATGTTCAAAGCATTATCCAGTTGCGCATCAGTGGGATGATCGTAGGAGACGTTGACCTGTTCCAGCTTGAACCATCCGCGCGGACCCTTGCCGCTACCCGATACTTCCGCAGTCTCGACTATTCCAGTGCACATATTCTATCTCCCCGTTCCAGGCGTTCCAAGATACTTCTCGAAAAACGTGAACATCTTCTTCCAGCCGTCAACCGCCGCCTCTGGACGATAGCCTACACCGGGATAGTAGAAGAAGCCGTGCCCTGCGCCAGGGTACATGTGAAACTCGTAGTTCTTCCCATACTTCTTCAGCTCCTCCTCCAACTGGCGGACACTCTCGGGTGTCGGGTTCTTGTCCTCTTCTCCAAACAAGCCGAGTAGTGGACAGGACAGGTCCTTCGCATAGTCGATGGGTGCGACCGGCTGTGCCGGCGTCAACTTCTCCTTTGGCTGTACGACATTTCCGCCCCAACAATTAACCGCTGCATCGAAGGACTTTGTCCTGCACGCGACAAGGAAGGCTTGACGACCACCCGAACAGGTCCCGAAGACTCCGACCTTCCTATTGCTGAGCGGCAACGACTTGAGGAAGCGAGCGGCGGCGTCGATGTCTCCGACTACGCTCACATCAGGTACTCCTCCGGACCCACGAACCTTTGCCGACATATCATCAGGGCTGCCATGGCCAAACCGGAAGTAGATGTTCGGACTTATCGCTAGGTAACCGTGGTGGGCGAACTTTCGTGTAAACTCGCGATACAACTCGTCCCAGCCCGGCATGTGGTGAATCAGCACTACTCCGGGGAAGGGTCCGGGACCGAGTGGTCGGGCATAGTAGGCGTTGATTATCTCTCCATTATGGCCTGGCAGCATAATGGTCTCGGCAAGCATTCCCTCATACATGTCAGTCGTATACGGATGCATAGCCCAACGCCTATCCACTAACGCAATTTAAGGAGAACCAAGAGGACAAGGGGATTACGTTCTTGTTAATTCCCTTGAATAACCGGGGTTCTGTGTCGCGAGACTCATACGCATACCCAATTTTCCCAGAGCGTCGCTAGCTCAGCAGATCTTAGCACAGATCGCTCAACCAGTCCGTATAACCGATCGCTAGTCTCTCGCAGACCTTTACATCGTCATGGCCCCTCAGCCGTTTTCAAGGCGTTTCCAAGGGGACAATCAGGTCGATGACCCTATCTATCCGCAATCATGGGGAGACAAGATTGAAACCAGCGACCCTCCTTCGCGAAAATCTTCCCAAACGCGAGTCTTGTGCCGCGAGGAGCAACTACTTTTCACACTTCTCGAATGGTAACGGGTCTGGTAACCGTAAATGGTAACAAAGAATCCCCGGTGGAGCACATGGTTGAAACTAGGATCTTCTTCACAATAGTTTCTGCGATAATTCCCCTCCCTCCCTCTGCCACGTTTGTAGTTGGACCTGATCCTCAATGATCATGCAGAATATGGAACGCCCCCCCTTCTGCCAACCATGCCAGAAACCCACCCAATACCGATCAGACCCCGACTTCGTAGGCAGAGTCTTAGTCTGCGAGAATTGCGGACAGAGAAAACTCGAACCCTTGGGACCAGGAACGTGCTGCCAAGACTGTTAACAAAAATCCAAGACATGTGCCAACTAGATCTACGAGCACCTCCACTCGATGCCCAGCGAAAAGACAAGTCGATCAGGGAGCCCTCCCCGAGGGCCCCTGTATCATACTCACGTGCCGGACCGGCGATCTCCTCTCTCGGAGTTCATCCTTGCTTCTCTTCCAAAAACAAAAGTGCTATCCTGTCGATGTTTGTGATTTACTCTGACGGCTAAGACAGCGTTCGTAGGCCCCCGCCAACAAGTTCACTCTTGAGTCTTTTCATCTGAAGGAAAGTGAGTCGAAGGCTCAGACCACGGAGCGGAATCGACAAGCGACATTGCATTTTCAGTTTTCAAGTAGAGGTCATACCACCCGATCACCATGACGAACGCGCCTACTCCCAACAACAACAGAGAGAGCATCAGAGAGATCGGACCCGCAACAAGGATGGCTATAACTGCGAAGAATGCTGAAAAGACGATCAAGAAGATGCTGGCTGCAACTTCGACAAAGGCACTGAGGCTCAGGCGCTTCAAGTCGTAAAGGACATCATCAATAGGGACCTTGGAGACCTTGCCGATCTTCACGACTTTTCGTCGGAGAGCCCTTAGCTCGGTCAGCCAGTTTGTAACTAGGGTGAAAGCAATAACCCATCCCACAGTAAGGAAACTGTCAAATTGCAGAACGCCCTGAGCAGCCGCTGTTATCTCGCTTGGGGAGGGCAACGGAGGAGTGAACAAGTCTCCGGCGAATAAGCCAAGGATAAGCCCAATAGGCGCGCAAACGGCCAGGCCGATTCTGATCGTCGTGATTCTTGCCGAATCATTTTTTCGGTAAGCATCAAAGGTAGAGAAAAAGAAAATGCTTCCGAGGATCATAACTCCTTCAAGGAGTACGAAGACGAAAATGCCGATTCCAGAAAGAACTCCAGCTATGGTGAGTGCGGGTAACAGAATAGCGGCGAAAACAAGAAGCGAGCTAATTACGACCAGCACGTGCTGCCCGCGTCGCCTGGCGGATCTCTTCTTCGGAATAGTCATACTATTTGGACCAGGCCCCACTACTCTTAATGGAACTCAGACATAAGCGAACTGCCTGCAGTGTACTTGGCGGTGTTGGCGATCCGATACTGTGTTGCACTCTCTTTCAGTTGTGCATGAATGGTTCCTGACAGCATTGGTGGCAATTCTCCGGAGAATGCCCATGGAGAATATCCGCTTCTGAGTATTCTTTAGAAGTATCATCGCTAAATCAGCCGTGAGTCTAAATTGACAGTCCGCGAGGACCTCTCTTACGGCCTCAGTATCGCCGGCGGCGCCGTGATCGGGGCCTTCAGCTGGTTTCTCAACTCTCCACTCCTCGGAGTCGTAACAGGGGTTCTGCTTGGCACCGGTCTCGCACTGCTCACACAATCCAGGACTCAGAAGAGGGCCTGGAGAAGAGAACTGGGTCTGAAAAACATCGACTCGATCTACGGACCCCTGTATCGAGAGATAACTGGGAACCTCGCAAAGGGCTCACCTACTGCCAAGACGTCATTTCAGGGACTTAGCAATTCAGAGTGGCAGAGAATCAGATCTGACTACCTTTACGATTTCGTTCCCGATCAGTTGAAGGACCTGCTCGAACGGCATTACGCGCTGATCGAGAAATACAACAAGCTTATTGGCCGAGCTTTTCTCAAGGTTGGCCAGGCGATTGTTCAAAGATCCTCTACTTTCTACGGAGCACCGTTGCATAGCGTTCAGTACGGTGTAACACTCCGTTCCGGCTCCGTGTCACCAATGATGATCGATAACTGTGTCGTGTTTGGAGAGCATCCGAGGGAATACTTGACTGCCATGTATTCGGATCTGGTGCCCGTCAGTTTCGCCGTGGTTCTTACTCCGAGCGGGCCAACCTCCGTCGCTACCGGGACTCTTGAGGCACCAAAAGACCTCAAGAAGTTCGATGAGTTTTTCGAAGCGGTTTGCAAGAACGTGAAAGAGCTTGAAGTCATAGTGGAAACCAGAGCAACCCTACGCGAAATAAATCTCGGCGGACAAGAAGTACAAGAGAGAACTCTCCGCCAGATCAGAGACCCTTGGGTCAATGTAGAACCGCAAAAGTCGAGGCTGTTGGCAGAGTCATACTCCGAATGCCTGCACTCGAGTCCTCAAGCGCGAAACTGTCGGACAACACCCGTAAGCCTCACACTTCTTCTACACCATATCCAGCTAAGACAGCGCGGGATCCCCGATTGTTTCTGGCTTTACGGGGAAGACCCTGATCAGCTGGAATTTGTGGGTCTTGTCGCACATCGCCTTGCAGCCGCTGATTACGGCGTTCAGCCACGGCTCGGTGGAGCAGCAGGGGCAAGTCACTCGGAGGTTGAGAGCTTTGCTGCCTGAGTCGTTGAACGGCTGCCATTCTAGCGTTTCTCCGTAGGATAGAGGATGTTACGGAGCTTCCGGTTGAGCGAGAGATTCTTCAAAGGCGAGGCTTGCCGCAATCTATGATTGCAGAGGATGCAGTCAGGGTCGTGGACGGATTCCTCAGATCGCATCAGCAGTGTCAGCTGACGAACAAAGCTGATTCGTTGACTGGTTTTCGATGGGTTCATCGCAGCCGCTTGCGCCATTTGACGGGCTCCTGAGGAGACAGGCCCAACGGAAGGGAAGCCTCGCCTCTACTTACTGTGGTCAGGAATTTGAAGCGACTTTGGAAATCGGCCCCCTGGAATTTACAAATACAAGACACACTCCCTTCGAGAAAGTTGGACGAGCGATATGGTGGACCCAATCGTTTCCGAAAAGGTTCACCCTCTTGCGATCTCTAACACCTACTGGATCTTGCCGTGCCTCCAAGAGCTCACCAAAGTCGATGAAGTTGAGGCCTTCTTTCGCAAACACACACAGCGGCCTGTACATCATTTATTGCAAGGATACGCCCTTGCCCTTGTGATCATTCTGGGGAGTTTCGTTGACCTGTTGCTTCCCGGGAACCCCTTCGGAGTAGACGACGATTTCGTACTCTCAAGATCCTTCCAAGGAGACGTTCCCTTCGAGCGAATGCCCTCAGTCTCCCCCTTGGGTATGCTAGTTCGAAAAATTGTGAGTCTCTACAGGCCACTCCGAGCTGCAAAGACTTTGAACGATATATCCCCTCACGTACAGAGAATCCGAGACTCATTTCTGACCCCGATGAAAGCTGCATTCGAGGAATCCGTCGGACTGGACCCAGAGATCAATCGACTGCTGTCGATAGACAAGGAGCAGTGCTTGAAGAGACTCGGCATTGAGAACACCCACATATTTCTATGTGAACTGCACAAAGTGGAGAATATTTTCCGAGCAACTTACAGACACAACCAAGGATCGTCACTGTCGCGAATCCCCCCGGATTTTTATCTCGGTTACAAGCTGTCTCTGGCCTTTCTGCTCGACAGACTCTCGGAACGACACCTGTCTCGCCAGAGCATAACATCTCTCCTCAGGACGAGATCCTGGCGCGGTCTCGACAAGAAGTATCGAAGGATCCAACGCGAACTTGTTGACCCGATTGAGAGGAACCTCAACGTTGACTACGACGGGGCTTTCCTTCCGATCGCTCCTATCTCAGAGACTACTCGTGACAGCCTCATACGCTGTACTTTTGCTCTGCCGGATCCGACACAAACCAAAGAAGAGGAGGTTAGACAAGCATTCCTTTGGTATCCGACGCGAGAGGTCGGCCACGAAGGCATTACTTGGCCGAGCGTGATAGGCATCACCGTCCTCATCGAAGGGGTGTTCAGATATCAGAAGGAAGAGACGATCCGGGTCGTTAGGTTTGATCATCCAGCGCCCTACGCCACGGACTTTAGCTTCGCCGTGTTAGTTCCCTCGCTCAGCAACTATTCAGAATGGTGGGTGTTCCCGGACTTTTGCTATGACAAGGGAGGGACCGGCGCATCAGGCTTCCGCGAACTATCCACGTTCCTAAATCAGATGAAATCTCGTCTGGGTGAGCAACTTTCGTTTGAGACTCTGCAAGTCGAAAGGGACCTCTTCCTCAAGCTCCTCAGACAAGGGTCCGAGACTGAGAACAGGCCCTCCCGATACAGCCAGAAATTGGAACAAGACCTCGACGAGGCAAGAGGTTGGATTCTTGAACTGGTCGCAACTAGCATACTGTGTAACCAAGGGTACGCCTGCGCCCAGCGAGTCAGGAAATCAACACTGCCTGCGCTTGGAAACTATGAACTGGACATCGTTGGAACAAAACTGTCAAACGACCACGCTGAAATTCTTCTCGTCGAATGTTCGGCAGCGTACGATAGCAAAGAGGACGTGAGTGGGTTGAGGTCGAAGATCCGACTTGTCGAGAGAAACTGGGCCGGCCTGATGACGGGGCTTGGATTTCCAAAAGCCAGAAGTGCCTCAGTCAAAGGATGGTTGTTAACGGCGCACCAACTTCCAGCTAAACGCAGACGATTGAAGAGTGTTACCGTAATCGACTCTGCGGAACTCAGCAGACTCGCAGAATCGAGCAAGGTGCCTTGGAACCAAATCAGTAAGCTTTTCCCACAGTCTTCTCCGAGGGAGCGAGTGCGACACATCGACATCGGACGCCTGTTTTCGATTTCACGCGGAGAGCGGGACTGAGACTCCGGTCGGATAAACATCGTTGTTGGTCTGCTCTTCTGCCTTGATCAATGGTCTCGACCTCTTGTTCGGTTGAGATGTGTGAGCAGTAGACGGGTCTTAGAATAGACCGGGTCCTCTTCAAACAGTTTCAACAGCTCTGCGCCCCGGAGAAACTACGTCCGTGCAAGAGGGGCCCCCTTGGAACTGACTAGGCTAGCTCTTGCAGCGATGTGGGCTCGACCTTACGATAGACTTGGCATGGATCCAAGATCTTTCCATCAACAGTCAATAGGTTCCTCTCAATTGATATGCCGAACAGTTGCTCGTTCTCTTCCAGATATGGCAGAATGAGCTCCCAATCTTTCGGGGTTGAGTCAACCAATCGTCCGCCGTTGAGCTGATCTCTTGACACATTACGATGAGGGTCGCGGATGAATAAGGCCCCGCCAGAAGCTAGTGAGAACAAATTGCCTCCTGGATAGGGATATGCCTGCTCTACGAACCTCCCGTCAAAGGAAGGTTTCAAGCCGTTGACGATCACGAACCCACCTCCATTGTACGGATCACCTGCCATGAGAGATTCTGCCAGATAGTCTAAACACGTCCCGTTGATCACAACTCTCGGCCTCCCTACCGCGTTGATGAGTGGTCGTCCCGCTGCGTTACCCAGCACGTACACGTCGCCTCCCTTTGCCGCGTACATGAACGCCTGACCCACATCACCGTGAATCACTAGCTTTCCATACTTCAGAATCTGGGCGGCCTGATCTTGAGCGGCGCCGTGAACGGTCAGCTCGCAACCATCAATACCAGACGCAACGTAATCACCGACATCACCGTAACAATCAATCCGTAAACCATTCGTCCGTGGACCAAGACCGCTCCCGATGAACCGGTGGCCCCTCAGATTGTAGAGGAGAATATTCTTCCAGCCTTCACCGTACGCGTCGACCACGAATCTAGCCACACTCTGGTCACCCTCAATCGGAAACTCAAGAGCGTCAACGACCAGTGTCTGCGATTCGAGACCAGGATGAACCAGCCGAGATCGGTTCCTCCAGTCCAGCCGATAATACAGATCGTAATTTGACGATGGAATTGCGGAGAATACATCGTTCAAGGCTTCATAGTACATCTGAAGGAGTGAACTTCGTTTCTTTTTTCCTGTATCATAGATTCGATCGTAGAGTAGCGAGAGTGATTCGATGGCGAATCTTCGCGACTCTTGCCCTTTCAAAAACAACCGTCTCAGCTCTTCTAGAATCTCTCCAACATACTGGAAACCAGCATCCCTCAGGGCCGGACGAACGTACTCATAGAATCCCATAGGGTCTTGGGAAGGTGGACCCTTTCTTGGCAATTCCAAGGATATACTGAGGTTTAAGGCGACGGCGGGTCCGCGCCCATTCAGCCATTCCTGTTCTGGCAGAGTAATGGCTCGTCCAAACTTGTCAGAAGCATCCAGCTCCTTTCCATTCTCTCCATCTCTTACAGTGAACAGGAACGCTCCACCATCCGTGTGACTTCCCCCACGAGCGTTCCAATAGGAATCAGCAAACCTACTGGGAACCTTGCCATCCTCTTGTAATCGTCCCAGTACAGCGTTGATTGCTTGTCTCTCAGATGCGATGATTCCAATCTTGATTGGACCCTCTTGCAATGCAAAGACTTGCGGTCGGAGCATCGATGTGTCGGTAATCCCTAGCAACTGCCAGGCATTCTTCTCTACATCATTTCTAGCGACAATGAAGAACCATGGACCGTCTGGGGACCCGTGGATGTGAGAAGTCTGAATTAGTCGATAGATCTTTTTCTTTTCCTCCGGAAGCATCTCGAAGTCCCGCTCGGTCGTTGGCGCTAGCGATTCGATCAAGTATTCCAATGGATACTTGTAGACACGGCTGATCAGGTCGAATAGTAGAACGGACACTTCGGTATCGGTCAAGAAGAGTGGGTGGATGTTCCGCTGTGCCAGATACTCCATTATCGAATGATAATTCGCAAAATCACCATTGTGGACAAGCGCCTCGTGCAATCCTACAAACGGGTGGGCGCCGCCGGGATGCCAGACACGGCCCTTCGTCGGATAGCGGTGGTGGCCAATCCAGACGTGAGCCTTGAAATCTTCCAGCCGGTAATACTTTACAACATCATCTCCATACCCGACCAGTTTGAGAACGATCAGGTTCTTGCCGTGAGATACGACGAAAGCTTTCTTCTCGCCCAGCGACGAGTAGTATAGGAGGTTGAGACGGTAGCTGTTCTGGTAGACGAACTCGTCCTCGAGCTCGCTGCCCTTATGCCCGATAAGATCGTTCCTCCGAGCGAAATCCTCTAGAACCTCCGACTTGACACGGACAAAATACCTGTAAACTTCTGGAGGCTCTACTTCGAGACCCGGAATCGACCGATAATCATCAACCGCTTCAACCCTCGACTCGGAGTCGACGTGGAAGAACGGGCGGATATGCTCGTCTTCCACCTGTTTCCTAGCAGACTTGTCGAGGTAGGCGACCTGGAGGATGTAGTCTTCATCCAGAATCTTCTGTGATACTCCTAGCTGTTCGGGGACGGGCCCGAGAGCAGCAATGCCGCCGCCTTTGCCGTTACCCCTGTTCCGCATCTGCATAAGCGATTGTAGGAGATATTTTCCCTCCAACGGGACGTTGGACGCGAGCCCAACGACACCGCAGCCTCCCTCAGCCTCCTGTTTGACGAATGGAGAGTCCGGGACAGGCAAGGTTCTACGAGAGTCGATAATCGCTTGGCCCGTCATCGCAATCTCACTTGTATCGTACCAGTAGGTCTTTCCTGCCTCGAAGCTCACGGATGGTCCCGAGTCCGAACTCGGAGAGAATGATTCGCAGACGTTTCGACCAGGCGTTGAACAGGTTGACAACCCTCTTCTCTCCCCACTCGGGATCAATGAGCTGGGAAAGCTCTGGATCGGTTGTCGTTATGCCGACCTGGCAGCCTCGTCCCCGTTCACAGTTCCCACAATGAGTACATCCAACCGCCACAGCCTCCGCTGTACCGATTACACAACCATCAGCTCCCAGCGCAATCGCCTTCGCCACATCGTCCGCAGTCCTGATCCCACCGCTCGCCATTAGCGTGATCTGGTCCCGGACCCCTTCGGAAACGAGATACTCGTGGACCTTTGGAATCGCATACTCGACTGGCATTGCAATGTTCTTCTTCGCAATCTCCGGGGCGGCCCCGGTCCCGCCGTAGCCGCCGTCGATGTGGATGATGTTCGCGCCCGCGTAGTAGCTCCCGATCGCTACCATGTCCACATCAGTTGGCGTCGAGACCTTCACTGAGACCAGAGCGCGCGGATTGACGGTCTTGATCCAGTCAACATGCTTCTTGTGATCCTCCACAGAATACACGCTGTGAAACGGAAAAGGCGAATAGAGACTCGTGAACATGGACGACTCGCGCATCTTCGCAACTTCAGACGTCACCTTGTCGGCGAGAAGGTGACCGCCCAGTCCCGGCTTTGCTCCTTGAGCATACTTGAACTCGACAATCGGTGCGTACTGTATCGTCTCTTCTCGGACCCCGAACATGCCTGTGGCAACCTGAGTAATCACGTGGTCCCGGTAGGGCACGATCTGATCTGGGTAACCACCTTCACCTGTCGAAGTAAAAGTCTCAAGTTTCCTTGCAGCTCTGGCCCTGGCGATCATGAAGTTGAGACTGATCGACCCGAAGGACATTCCCCCGCCATAGATCGGTAGCGGGATCTCGATTTTCCTACCCTCATGTCGCTTGTTCAGTGAAATTGATAGATTGACACTATCCTCGTCGACCTTCGCAACCCCTTCATGGCTTTTCCATCCCAGCACGTCGAAGCCGCCCCCTGAGTTTCCAGTTTTGTACTCTAGACCATTCTCTGGAATCTCTCCCGTCAGCGCCTGCTCATACGTCGCAAGGATCAGCTCGCCAGTCCACCGCTTGTTCCCCAATCCTTCTGGCACGCCATACCTCAGGGTCGGCAACACTTCGAGGCCGTGGTGAATCCGTTCGGTATGCTTGTCGAGGATGAGCTCTAGGTTGCCCATGCTATCCCCTTGAACGACTGTTCACGCAGTTCCAAGTCCATCATTGATCGACCGATGTCTCCTCTTAGACGTCGGACGTCCCGCATGCCCATCGCGCTGAGAATCTCAATCAGTTGGTCATGCCAGACACCGATGAGGTTGATCAGGCGCTGCGCTCCCCATTCGGGGTTGATCCTCCGCGGCCACAAATGATGGTTCGCCCTGTCGCGGGTCTCGCCTTTGAACTCGGCCTGCAACGCCACCAATACTGTCGTATCTATCGCGACCAGGTCTGCACCACAAATGATTGCCTTGGGAACATGTTCGGCTAGAGTGATCCCGCCACTGGCGATGATTGTAACCTTGTCTCGAAGCCCCTCTCGGACAAGTTGCTGATGCACATCTTTCAGCGCTGTTGAGATATGCCGGGTATCCCTCGAATAGTCGTGCCCGTGATAGTCAGCATACAAGTGCAACCCGTGTACACCTTGGCGGACTAGTCTGCTCGCCGCGCTTCCGGAATCTTCCCTAAGGGGTAGCCTAGCTATGAGAATCGACCGATCGAAACGCGCGAGCAGTCTATCCAGGAGGCCAGGTGTTTCCGCGTCAAACTCGGCTATCTCTGGCTGATCAGGCTCCTCATTGTCTACGATCCCCTTTTCGTCAATTATCGGCAGCAGATTGTCAAGTCCCGTCTCTCGACGCCTAATGTCCCGGGAAATATTGAGTGTCCCGATCTTTTCTGCTGATAGGCCCACGGCAGCTCGAATGTCTGCAGTGTCAGTGCCAGTGGGAAGCTCGTCGAAGATTATCGGAACCGGGATCTCCAACGACTTCGGCTGATAGTCGATCTTTGCAAAGTCGATACTGGTTGGTTTACGTCCAATGTCGACGCTTGTCGAGATGT
>Ga0209237_1001203_pt1 | contig 15292 bp, 13 predicted proteins | sample GraSoi013_1_40cm_2_FD_185820 | JGI IMG/M metagenome (GOLD analysis project Ga0209237, IMG submission 185820) | Grasslands soil microbial communities from the Angelo Coastal Reserve, California, USA - Sample 10_02_2013_1_40cm (SPAdes) (version 2) | ecosystem: Environmental > Terrestrial > Soil >... | reverse complement strand
TCATCCGCTGGATCCTAACGAAGCGCCTCGACGTCGAACTGTTTTTAATCTTCGCGAACAAGACCGAGGCGGACATCATCTTCCGGGGCGAATGGGATCGGGACGCACGTGAGCACCCGAACTTCCACTGCTACCACGTGCTCGAGCACCCGCCGGCGGGATGGACCATGGGGGTCGGCCGCGTCACGGCCGACCTGTTGCGCCGGCTCCTCCCACCGCCGGGTCCAGACACGATCGTCTTTCTCTGCGGCCCCCCGCCCATGGTGGAAGTCCTGGAGGGCACCCTGAAGGACCTCGGCTATCCCGAAGAGGCCGTCATCCTGCCCTAGGAGTCTTTGCGCGTGGGACTCCGCCGGGTGGTCTCACTCGTGCTTGGCCCGGATCGACTTGGCCCGGGAGGCCAGAGTGACCGCTCGGTCTTCGCGGTTGGTCCTCGCGAGCAAGGCCGAGTAGTTCTCCAGGGTCGTGGCCAGTCCCAGATCGTCGGGTCCTAACACTTTTTCTTTGATAGCCAGCGCGCGCTGGTAGAGGGGCTCGGCCTGGGCGTAGCGTCCCTGAATGTAATACAGCTCGCCCAGATTGTTGAGGATGATGGCGACGTCCAGATGCTCCGCCCCCTTGGCGCGCTCCATGATATCAAGCGCCTGGCGGAAGAGCGGTTCTGCCTCGGCGTAGCGCCCCTGGCTTCTGAAACTGACGGCACGGTTATTGAGGTCGCCGGCCTGATCCGTGGGCGCGCCGGGTTGCACGAGTTGCTGGGCCAGCGGGTGCCCCCAGCCCCAGCCGGACAGCTTCCCGTTCTCGATGACCACCGGCGTCAACTGTCTGTGGGTAATCATGCCGTCGGGATCAACTCCGCCCGTGTAGTAGAACAGCACCTCATAGCTCGTGCCGCCCTGCTCAAGGGTCTGCGTCCGATAGGGGCTCTGGATGACTTCGCGCTTCTCGCACGGCAGCAAGCCGAGCGCGCGCTGGATCTGGGCCCATGTGGACCATCCCCACTTGATACATCCTTCCACCGGATCGGCCTTCATCCGCTCCAGAACTTCTTCGCGCGATTGGCCGACAGTCAGGGTCTTCAGATGGGCGACATTCAGAGTGGCCAAGTCCAGATTCTTGTCGGGTGTCGGGTAGGGCGTGAAGGTAGCAAAGTTCGAAGCCGAGCATGCGGCTAACACGAGCATTCCCACAACCGAGCCGATCGGGATAATTCGTCTCATCATGCTGTCCTGCTCCCTTTTGTCTTGCCGGTGATCCTGCTGACCTCATCGAAGTATGCAGCGAACGCTTTCATCCCTCCGGACGCCTGCCCCCAGTCGAACCGCTCGTTGGGCGCGTGGTAGCCGTGCTCCGGCAGGCTCAAGCCCAGGAACAGCACAGGCGCCTTCCACCGCTCCGCCATCGTCACGACCGCCCCGATGGACCCGCCCTCGCGGATGAAGGCCGGCTCCTTGCCGAAGCCGAAGCGCAGCGCCTTCCGCACGGCTTCCGTATACGGTCCGCCCAGATCGGCCACGTAAGGTCGTAGCATGCCGTGCGTTTCCACCTGAACGTCTGGGTTGAGCTTGCGGACATAGGTACGGAATAGCCGCAGAATGGCAGCTGGGTCCTGATCCGGCACCAGCCGCATGCTGACCTTCGCTTCCGCGCGCGGCGGAATGGAGGTTTTGACCCCCGGCCCCGTGTAGCCTCCGACAAAACCGTGCACCTCAAACGTGGGCTCGGCCCACAGGCGCTTCATCACTTCCAGACGATCCCGCACGCGCAATTTCGTCAACTGGTGCGCGGTAGCGAAGGCCTTCACCTGAAAGCCCGACTTCAGAAACTGCGCCCGATCCGTCCTGCCCAGCGGCCTGACTGCCTTGTAAAACCCGGGGATGGCAACCCGTCCGGTCTTCGCGTCCACGCAGGCCGCAACCACAGCCGCCAGTTCCGTGAGGGGATTGCGGGCCGCACCGCCGGTCAAGCCGGAATGCGCCTCTCGCCTGGCGGTCTCCAGGATCAGCCGCGCGGCCAGATTGCCCCGTAGCCCATAGGGCACCGCCGGACGGCCGCCCGCGAGCCAGATCGTGTCGGAGACAACTACAGAATCCGGTTTGCGGCAATCCACTGCCTTCGCCAAGCCTTCCGCGAAGTGGGGACTGCCCATTTCCTCCTCCAGTTCCCAGACGAGCTGGATATTAACCGGGACGCCCTGCTCCACCGCGTAACGGGCCGCCAGCAGCGCCGTGAGCGCCGGCCCCTTGTCGTCGGTGGCGCCGCGGCCATAGTAGTGCTCGCCTTCGACCGCAAACTTGAACGGCTCGCGGGTCCATTCCGGCTCTACGGCTGGCTGCACATCGAGATGGTTGTAGACAGCCACGGTCGGCCACGCCGGATTGCCGATCCATCCGCCGACCACCAGCGGATGGCCGCCGGTCTCGACGATCGTCGCCTGCGCGCCCAGCGTCGTGAGGTACTCGACTGCCACCGCCGCGCCCCGCCGCATATCGTTGCGACGCGCGGGGTCCATGCTGACCGTCGGAATTTCAACCAGGCGACCCAGCCACTCCTCAAACCTCGGCCGGCTTTCCTTGACGTAACGATCCAGGTTGTCGTAGAGAGACATTCTAAGGCCTTGACCGATGTAGGGGCAGACCTGTGTGTCTGCCCTGAATTGGGCGAACACATAGGTTCGCCCCTACAAAGATGCCGACGGTGCAGTTCACGCAGTTTTTTCGAGCTCCCGCACCATCCCTTTGATCGTCTCAAACCCCGACTGCCAGAAACTCTCCGACCGGATATCCACGCCGAAATCCTTCAGCAGGACCTCCGGCGACCGCGACCCGCCCGCCGCCAGGAGCGCGAGATACCGTGGGACGAACGACTCGCCGTGAGTCCGATAGAGCGCGTAGAGCGCCAACACCAGGAGGTTGCCGAAGCTGTATGCGTAGCAGTAGAACGGGCTCGCGAAGAGGTGGGGGATCGACAACCATTCCCACCGGAATTCATCCGGTACCGCGATCGCTCGCCCGAACTGCTGGCGAAGCTCGGTCAGGTATACCTGGCAGAGGTCCTCCATCGTGGACCCCTCGCCGATCATCCGGTGCGCCTCGCGCTCGAACCGCACGAAGTAGGCCTGCCGCACGATGGTGGCGTACGCGTCATCGAGCTGCTGGATGAGCAGGCCTTGATTCACGACCTTGTCCCGCTCGCCGGCCATCAAGGCGTCGGAAAGGAGACGTTCGCCGAACACCGAGGCCGTTTCGGCCAGGGGCAGCATGGCATGGAAGGTAAAGATCGAATGGTCGGCCGCCAGCATGCCGTGCACAGCGTGTCCCAGTTCGTGGGCCAGCGTGGCGATGTCCCGGACGTGGCCCTTGAAGTTCAGGAGCACGTACGGCGTCAGGCCGGGGATCACGCTGTAGCAGAAGGCCCCGCCGAGCTTGCCCGGACGGACCGCCACGTCCACGTGGCGCTCCTCCAGCACCCGGCCGGCCAGCTCCGCGAGACGCGGCGAAAACCCGCCGTACGCCTCGAGCACCCTCGCAGCCGCGGCCGTGAACGAATACCGCCGGCGGGCCTCGCGGAAGGGCGCGTAGATGTGGTACCGGCTCATCTTCCGGATTCGGCAGAGCCGGCCCTTGATCGAGAAATAGTCCTGAAAGACGCCGGCGTTCCGGGCACAGACGGCCAGCAGGGCCTCGACCGCCTCCTCGGGCACGTCGTTCATGAGGTTGCGCACCGCGATCGGCGAGCGGTGCTGGCGCAGGCCCAAGTGCTCCTGCTTCCAGTCCGTCACGAGGGTTTTGTAGATCTCACCGATCACGTCGGCGTGCTCCGCGAACACCCTGTACAGCTCACGGTAGGCCGCCTCGCGCACGCGGGCGTCAGGGTCGCGCACGTATACGAGCAGGTCCTCGCGGGTGAGCGCACGGGCCTTGCCGTGGATCGTCAGCCTGTAGGCCAAGCCGCTGGTCAGGATGTCGTAGAGCCCCACCAGCGCCCGGCGGCCTGTGACGCTCTTGACGTTGATGATCTTCTCTTCGGGCTCGCTGAGGGCGTGATCCTTGAAGCGGCGCAGGGACTCCAAGTGGTACGCGTAGTCGCCCGCAGCGGCCAGCAGCCGGGCGGCGCTCGCGTCATCGAGCTTCTGCCACCAGAGGTCGAAGAACAGCATGCGGTTCGTGAAGCCCGCCTGCATCTCCTCGACGGCCGCCTTGAAGACTCGGGCCTTCTGGTTCTTGGTGTTCTCGGAGAACCAGAGGTAGGCGTACGCGCCGAGCCTGCTGGTCGTCCTGGTGATCGCCTCGGCCAGTTTCAGCGCGTCCAGAAACGTCTCGGCGGGAATGTCCGGTGACAGCCTGTCCCGAAATCCCTCGAAGCGCCGGACCTGCTCCTCGAGCTCCTGCCGCAGGAGGTCCCGATCACGCGCCGGCTCACGCAGCAGGTCTTGAAGGTTCCAACTGGGAAATGTGGTCGGGGTTGATTTAGCCATCATGTCACCCTGAACGAAGTGAAGGGCCTCGGACCACTCCTGTCGGATTCTTCGCTGCGCTCAGAATGACAGCGATGCCGACACAGACATCGCTGAAAACTCTACTGGTGCTCCTGACCGCAATGCGCGCAGGCCAGCCACCCGGAGAGGAGCGGCCGCCCGCAGCCGGTACAGATGCGACGGAGCACCGCCCGGCAATAGGGACAGAACCGGTACTCCGAATTGAGGTGCCGGCCGCATCCCGGACAATTGGCGGCTGCGTACTCGCTGACTTCGAGAATGCGGCCCAGTTCCTCGATCGTCGTGATCCCGGCCTTGGCCTTTTCGAGCCCGTCTTCCACCAGGATGCGCATCCCGGACTCCTGCGCAGCGATACGGATGTCCTCTTCCGTCGCCCCGCGGAGGATCAGGTCTCTGATTCTGGCATCCAGGACCAGCGTTTCGAACACGCCCGTCCGCCCCTTGTAGCCGGTTTCCTGGCATCTCGCACAGCCCTTGCCCACCGCGTATTGGCCGCCGGCAAGGCTGACCGCCGACAGGCCCAACGCGGTCGCGACGCCGGTATCGGGCTGGGCAGGCGCCTTACAGTCGCGGCAGACGACCCGCACCAGTCGCTGGGCGATGATCCCGATCACCACCGACGCCACCAGGTAGCGGGGCACCCCGATGTCCAGCAGGCGCGTGATGGTGGAAGGCGCGTCATTGGTATGCAGCGTGGTGAAGACCAGGTGGCCGGTCAGCGCCGCCCGGCAGGCGATTTCAGCGGTTTCGGCGTCCCGGATCTCCCCGACCAGAACCATGTCGGGGTCCTGGCGCAGAATTGAGCGGAGGCCCTTGGCGAAGGTCAGGTCGATGTCCGCGTTGACCTGCATTTGATTGAGCCCCGGATAGTGATACTCGACCGGGTCCTCCACCGTGACGATGTTCGTCGTGCGGGACTTGATCCGATTGAGGATGCCATAGAGCGTGGTGGTCTTGCCGCTGCCGGTAGGGCCCGTGACCACGACCATGCCCTTATGGCGCGTGATCAGTCCATGGACCTCCTTCAAATCGTTGGGGTTCAGGCCGATGTCCTCGAGCTCCAGGCTCTTGCTCGTCGCGTCCAGGACGCGGAGGACCGCCTTTTCGCCGTGCTGCAGCGGGATCGTCGAGATGCGCAGGTCCACTTCCCGCCCTTCCAGCTTCACGCGCACCGATCCGTCCTGCGGGAGCCGCCGCTCGGCAATGTCGAGACGGCCGAGGATCTTCATGCGCGACACCAGCGCCGGGTGCAGCGCGACCGGCACTTTGAGTTGATCAGACAGCAATCCGTCCAGCCTGAACCGAACGGTGCCTTCCGGCACGCCGGGCTCGATGTGGATGTCGCTGGCGCCGAGTTGGATTGCCTTGCGCATGATGAGATTCATCAATTGGACGACTGGGGCATCCTCAGCATCGGCATCCAGCACGCTGGCTTCCTGGGAGCGCGGCGTCAGCACCGGCGCAGTCGTCTGGCCCACCCCCTTGGCCATCAGGCGGCCCGCCCCCTCCAGATGCCTGGAGTAGAATCGTTGGATGGCGTCCTGGATCTGGGACCGGCTGCCGAGCGTCGGCGACACCTGGCATCCCGTGACGAAGGAGAGGTCCCGAATCGCCTCATGATCCATGGGATCGGCCATCACGACGTCCAGCCGTTTCCCATCCAGGCGGACCGGCAGGACGGTGTACTTGCGCGCCAGTGTCTCGGGGATCAGGTTGAGTTGGTCCGAACGCAGGACCAAGGTGGAGACGTCGGTGTAGGGGAGCTTGAGCCGATTGGTCAGGAAGGGGATGAGCTGCGCTTCCGTGACATGACCGCGGTCGAGGAGAATCTCACCGATGCGCCGGCCAGACTGGCGCTGCTCCTGGAGGGCCTCCTGGAGGACCTGCGCAGTGATGAGCTCCTGCTCGACCAGAAACTCCCCCAGTCGCGACCGGCTCGCGGGCTCGGTTCCCTTCGCCTCCTTCGACGGCTTCTTTGCGCCAGGCTCCATCTGCGCAATTACTTCGTCACGACCAGCGGCACGAAATCTTCCTCAAGGACGGTCTTCTGTCCTTCCTTGTCGAGCATGAAGTCCACGAATGCCTTGACGAGGGGTGAAGGCGGCGTCTTCGTCACCATCACGACCGGCCGGCGGAGCGGATAGGCCCCGGAGGACACGTTCGCCGGCTCCGGATCGACTTTATTGATCGCGAGCAGGCGGATCGGCACGCCCACGCTGACGTTGCCGACGCCCGCGCTCAGGTTGACGTAGGACACCGCGTTCAGATTGCCGGAGATGACCCGGAAGGCCTCCTTGTCGGGTTCCACCACGCCCTTCCCGTTCACGAACTTCCCGCTCAGGTTCAAGAGCTGCTCCAGGTAGGGCCGCACTCCCTTGCCCTCTTCCCGGTTGACAATCGTGATCCTGGCTTCAAGCCCCCCGAGTTCGTCCCACGTCTTGACCGCCCCGCTAAAGAGATCGGTGACCTGTTTGAGGGTGACCTCCTGCACGCGATTCGAGGCGTTGACCATAATAGCGATCCCCTCCCACCCGACGATTGTGCCCGTCCAATCCTTCTCTTCAGGCTTCAGGGTTCTGCCCACCACAGCGATATCCGCCGAGCCTTCGGCCAGGGCCGCCAGCGGGTCCACACCGTCTGTCACCGCAATCCGTACTCGCACGCGAGGATGCAGCTTCTCGAACTTCACGCTGGCCTTCTCGAAGATCGCCTGCTCGCGGCCGGTTACGGCGATGGTGAGCTTGCCGGCGAGGCTCATGTCGGCGGCGACCGCGGGGGTAGGACCGAGCCCCCAGTTGAGGATCAATCCGATGATGAGGAGCCCTGCCAGCATACCGTCCTCCTTCGCCAAAAGTCCGTAAAAACCACCCGATCTTACCACAGGGCTCCCAGGAGGGCTACCACCGGAAGGTGTCGTTGACCGGCCGCCGTTGGAAGACCTTGATCAGCGCAAGCCCGGCAGCAAAGCCGCCAACGTGGGCGAACCAGGCGACCCCACCGCCGAGGCCTCCCCAACTGAAGGCTCCGTAGATGATCTGCATCACGATCCAGAACCCCAGCACCACGACGGCGGGCACGGGTACCACGCGGGTGAGGAAGCCAGCCGGGATCAGCACCAGCACGCGCGCCCGTGGAAACAGCAGGAGATAGGCGCCCAGTACCCCGGAGATCGCTCCACTGGCCCCGACCATGGGGACCGTCGAGTCCGGAGCCGTGATGGCGTGCCCGAAAACGGCCGCGACCCCGCACAGGAGATAGAACAGGAGGAAGCGGCCGTGGCCCATGACGTCTTCGATGTTGTTGCCGAAGATCCAGAGGTAGAGCATGTTGCCGCCCAGATGCATGAGGCTCGCGTGCAGGAACATCGAGGTCAGCACGGTTACCGCGGCAGGCACCGCCGGATCGCCCACCACCGTGCCCGGGTGAAACCACTCGGCCGGCACCGCGGCGTAGGACAGGATGAAGCGTTCCTCAGCAGGGCCCAGCGAGAGCTGATACAGAAAGACCAGGCAGTTCAGGACGATCAGTGCGACCGTCACGACCGGCGTCAACGTCGTGGGATTGTCGTCCCGTAGCGGAATCATCGGGGATCCCAAAAGGTCGCATATCCATCCCTACCTGTCAATCAGACCCCTTCGCCGCCTTCCCACGATTCCTTCGCAGCGGACTTCCTGTTAAGATGTCGCCTATGCGGATCAATCCCGCCCGCTCGTTCGCGCTCTCCGTGGGCATGCTCGTCAGCCTCCTCCCGCTCGCACTCCAGCACCAGGCCCTCGCCGTGACGGGCGACTCCCGCGACGCCCAGGCCGCCTTCGAGCGGAAGGACTATGACACGGCGGTGCGGTTGCTGAACTCCCTGCTGGCGGCCCAGCCGGACAACGCGGCTGCCTACGAGCTGCGCGCCCTGGCCCATGGGTATCGGGGTCGCCCGGAAGAGGCGCTGGCCGACCATGACCATCTCGCCCAAGCGGGGAAGGCAACGAGCGATCTGCTGCGGCGTATCTGCGTCGGACTGCTCACGCACTTGCTCACACAGGACCAGGAACTCGTGCGGGGAGCAGCGGCGACGGCCTTGGCGGAGCTCGGGCCATCCGACACACGGGCCGCCCTGAATCTGGCCTTGCACGACTCCTCGTCGCGGGTGCGCACCTTCGCTCTCCAGACCGCTGGCCGCCTTGGCCTGGCTGCCAAGCTGCCCGCCGTCCGCGACGCCGTGACCGACCCGGATGTCACCGTCCGCATCGCGGCGCTCTCCGCCCTTGGCCTTTCCCAGGACCCGTCGGTCGTCGGCGTGGTGCGGCGCGGCTTGAAAGACCAGGACCCCATCGTCCAGTTGGTCGCGCGCGAGGCCCTGGTCCGTCTCAACGAGCCCGAGCTGGTGCAGCCGTTCCTGACCGCTGCCCGTGACTTCAGCCCCGCTGTCCGGGGCGCGGCCCTGGGCATCCTCGGCCGGCTGAAAGTGAAGGACCCCACGGCCCTCTCGGCGCTGACGCTGGGGCTGAGCGACCCCGATGCGTCGGTCCGGTCGTTCGCCGCAGGAGCCCTGGGCGACCTCGGCGCGACCTCCGCTATCACGGTACTGGTGGACGCGCTGAGCGACCGGGACCCCTATGTCCGCAACTTCGCCGCCGTCAGCCTCGGCCGGCTCAACGCTAAGGCGGCGATCGGCGCGCTGTGGGGCGCCGTGAAAGACCCCGACTCGCTCGTCAGACTGGCGGCGGCGGAGGCGCTGGTGAAGCTGGGCGAAGGCGAGGCGGCGCTGGTCATGCGGGAGTTGCTCCGGGACCCTGATTTCGGCGTGCGGAGCGCGGCGGTGGGCACGATGGCCCGGAGCGGCCCGGAGCGGGCGCTGGCCTTCGCGCTGGAGGCGTTCGACGACCCCGCTCCACGGGTTCGCGTGGCGGCGGTCCAGGCGCTGGGGCGGGTCGGAGGCAAGACGGTCATTCCGTACCTGAGGCATGCCCTGCTGGACAAGGACCTGACCGTCCGCGCATTCGCAGCCGGTCACCTCGGCGCGGTCGTCTCTGACAGGAAACGAAAGGGGGAACCCTAAATGCTGAGATTCCTGGGGATGCTGACTATCGTGGGGCTGGCGTTCGTCTGGGGCGTCTACGTCGGCCGAGAGGGACCTGATTCCGTCCTTCACAAGGCCAAGCAACTCAGCGCCCAAGTCCTCGCCACCACCAGTAGCCTGGAACGCAATCTGACCCTGCGCTCCAGCCTGGTGAATGCCAAGGAGCGGCTGGTGCAGGCGAAGGCTGAGTTGCTCGACAAGAACTACGGCAAGGCCGCGACCGGCTTAGGAGAAGCCCGGCAGGCCCTCAAGAAGGCGATGGGGGCGGCCGGCGAGGAGCACAAGGCAAAACTGAAGGAGGTGATGGAAAAGGTGGAAGCGGTGAAGCACGACGTGCAGGCGCTGAAAACGGGCCTCCAGGCAGAAGTGGATGAGATCGTGAAGGAATTGGATGGGCTGCTGACACAGTAGGGGCAGACCTATGTGTCTGTCCTCTGTACCGGGCAACCACACAGGGTTGCCCCTACAAGTCACGCCGTTCCCGCGCGCTCTTCGCTCGCCTCCTCGTCCTGGGCCTCATTCGCGGCCTTCGCCTTCTTCTTCCAGTCCCAGATGATCCGCTCCGCGCGCATCTGGACGACGAAGTCCGGGTCCTTCATGAGCGCTTTGATGGCGGGCTTGCCCCGAGCGTCCCCGATCTTATCGAGCGCCGCGATCGCCGCCAAGCGCACCTCCCACTCTTCGTCCTTGGTGGCCTCGATCAGCAGATCCACGCACTCGGCAACCCCGATGTCGCCGAGCGCGATCACGGCATGCTTGCGAATATTCTTGTCCTTGTCATTGAGCACCGCGGTGAGCCGCTCGACGGCCGGCTGGCCCACCTCGACCAAGGCCTGGGTCGCGGCGTCCTTGAACTCTTCATTCCTGAGCTGGGCGAACAGCGGGTCCAGCACCCGCTCGTCCTTGATCCGGCCCAGGACCTTGATGACATATTTGCGGATCTGGTACTCCCGCAGGGCCTTGATCAGCGGCTCGACGGCCGGAGAGCCGATCTGGGTCAGCGCGTCTTCTGCCGCCTCCCGGACGTTCCACTCCGCATCGCGCAGCGCGGTGATCAGGTGGGGGATCGGCCGCTCGTCGCCCATCTCGCCCAGGGTGATCGCGGCTTCCCGACGGCGGTACCAATCCTTGTCCTTCAGGAGGTCGATCTGGATCTCGACCTCGTCCTTGACCTTCTCCTCGGGAGCCGGGGCCTGCTCGACCGCAGCCGTGGCCGGAGTCTCGGCCTCGGCGACGGGCTGTTCCGGGCCCGTCGGCAAGTACTCGGACTTGTCCGACCCGTCGGGCATCGCCGACGTCGTCTCGACGGGCTTGGCTTTCGCCTTCCCGGCGTCTTCCGTCTTCTTTGTCTCTTCAGCCATGGTGCTCCCTCTCGTCCTCAGCCTGCAGCCGCAGCCGGTTGGGGTGGGGCTTCTTTCTTCTTGCCTTGCGCATGCGCCAAGCGCTGCGCCAGGGCTCGCCTTTTGCGCTGCTCCCGCTTCAGACGCTTCCGCAGCGTCCGCAGGGCCGCGTCTCCCAGCACTTTGCCTGTCTTGGCCTTCCGTTCAGTAATCTTCTTTTTGAGCCGCGCGATGTCCTCCTCACTCAGCTTCTTCCGCTTCGGCATCCGAACTCCTTCCAGCAAATCAGCAGCTATCAGTCAAACACTGTCACCCTGAGCAACGCGAAGGGTCTAGATTCTTCGCTCCGCTCAGAATGACACGAGGTAGGTCATGAGTGTATCGGGTTGTCCAAAGGAGTGTCAATGGAGCGTTGGCGGGATTCATCGCGGTGTCGGACGCCCGGCGGGGGCGCCAGTGCGCGGACGATCTGATTTGACACGGATTCCGGCCTCCTCTACACTGCGCGTCATGGCCTCACACACGGTGATCACGCCACGCGGGCGAACCCGACCGATCAGTATCGGCTTCGTCAACCTCGGCTGCTCCAAGAACCAGGTGGACAGCGAAGTCATGCTGGGCGCGCTGGCGCGGGACGGCTTCACCTTGACCGACGATCCCGCGCGCGCCGAGGTCGTCATCATCAACACGTGCGGCTTCATCGAGGAAGCCAAACAGGAGTCCATCAACGCCATCATCGAGCACGGCGCGCTGAAGAAGACGGGATCGTGCCAGGTCCTGATCGCCGCCGGCTGCCTCGCCCAGCGCTACCAGGGCGAACTGCTCAAGGCGCTGCCGGAGCTGGATGGCGTCGTCGGCACGGGGGACACGGGCCGCGTCTCGGAAATCTGCCGTTCCCTGCTGGTTCCAGGCCGCAAGACGCAGCGGGTGTGGGCCAGCCCGCCGCCCTATCTGTACGACGAGCTGACGCCGAGGCTGCGGCTCGGCAAGGCGCACTCCGCGTACGTCAAGATCGCGGAGGGCTGCAACCGGCACTGCGCGTTCTGCGCCATCCCGCTCATGCGGGGGAAGCAGCGGAGCCGGCCGATCGAGTCCATCGTCGCGGAAGCCGCGGCCCTGGCGGCTGACGGCGTGAAGGAGATCAACCTCATCTCGCAGGACACCATCAACTACGGCGTGGACCTCGGCCTGCGGCACGGCCTGGTCACCCTGTTGCGGAAGCTGGTCACCGTGAAGGGCCTCCGCTGGATCCGGCCCTTCTATCTCTATCCCCAACAGGTGACGGATGCGCTGATCGATCTCTACGCGGGGGAAGAGAACATCACCAAGTACATGGACATGCCCTTCCAACACATCAACGACGCCCTGCTGAAGCGCATGCACCGCCTGGGCGACAAGGCCTCCATCACGAAGCTGGTGGACAGGCTGCGCGCCCGCATCCCCGGCCTCACCTTCCGGACGGCGTTCATCGTCGGCTTCCCGGGCGAGACCAAGGCTGCTTTCAGTGAGCTCAAGCGCTACCTGACCGACATGGAATTCGACCGGGTCGGCGTGTTCCTGTACTCGGACGAAGAGGGTACGCCGGCCGCCGACCTCGATAAGAAGATCGATCGTGCGGTAATGGAAGAGCGCCGCGCGGAATTGCTGGCCGTGCAGGAACAGATCGCGTTGAAGAAGAGCCGGCGGCTGATCGGGAACACGATCGAGGCGATGGTGGACGGCGTCTCGGGGGAAACAGAGCTATTGTTGGAGGCCCGCCATGAGGGCCAGGCCCCCGAGATCGACGGCGTCGTCTATCTGAACGACGGCCAGGCTAACTCTGGGGACTTCGTCAAGGTCGAGATCACCGACGCCGCCGCCTACGACCTCGTCGGCCGCATCGTCGGGTGACGACCCTTCGCGGCCTCATTCTTTCAAACACCGCCCTCGCCTTCCTCGTTTGCCCGGCGTTTGCCCTGGAGAAGTCCGGCCGGGTCGAGATGGAAGAGGCAGCGGCCCCCGAGATCCGCTTCTCGCTCGCGCTGTCCGACTTCGTGGACAATGACTCATTCCGAGCACGCCCCGATAACACCGGCCTCGTGAAGTATCGGTATCTCGGTCATCTCGAACTCCAGCCGCGCGGGTCTCCCGTCGCGCTGGTACTCGACACGAATTTTTTCACGGACAAGGAGCGGGACAACGAATTCCGCCCGTCGGAATGGGACCAGGCCATCGGGCTCCTCTACCGGTACGAGCAGTGGGCCGGCCTGCTCCGTTACGAGCGAGACATGCCGATCGACAAGGGCGGGCTGGTGCAAGCTTTTGCGGAGATCCAAGGCCTCTGGCATCAGGACCATCTTGTGGTCCAGGACTCCGAATTCTACGCGGCGCTCGGCTGGCTCTTCTCGACCCAGACGTACTTTGCCCGGCCTGACAACACTGGCCGCGCCCTGTTCCGGTACGTGCTGCACGGCGAACTGCCCCTCTATTGGCAATGGCTCTGGCTCGTCGGCGATACGAACTTCTTCACGGATCGGCAGGAGTCGAACCCGATCGCGCCGAGTGAGCTGGACTGGATCGTCGGACTCGCGGTGCGGTGGAAGAATTGGGAAGTGATGGCCTTCCAGGAGACCGACCAGTCCATTGATCGGGGCGGGCTCTCGCAGAAGTACTTCGCGCTGCAGTTGAAGTGGAGCTGGGACAAGAAACCCACGGCGCCCGAGATCCACACGAGGAGACGCGCCGGAACGGAGCTTGCTCAAAGAGAATGGTAGGGGCACGGCGCGCCGTGCCCCTACTGTAACGGTTATGCTTTGACAGTGATGAACAGCGCCGTGCCTCGCCGGTTGATCAGCAAGAGGACGGACTCGTCCTTCTTGAGGTTCGAGACGATCTTCTCGTAGTCCCTCACTGACTTGATCGGCTGCCGGTTGATCTCCTTGATGACGTCGCCCTGCGCCAAGCCCGCGCGGTCGGCCAGGCTGTCCGGCTCCACATTGACCACCACGACGCCTTGCACCTTGCCGTGCAGCCCCAGTTCGCGCGCCGCCTGCAGGTCGAGGCTCTGCACCTCCAGCCCGGCCAGAGCGTTCTCCGTGGAGAAATCGGCGCTGGCGACCTTCACCGTCTCTGCCTGCTCCCCGATGGTGACGGTGACTTCCTGCTCCCGGCCGTCGCGGATGATCTTCAGCGTCTCCTTCGTGTTGACCGGCGTGTGCGTCACTTCCCGTTGCAAGGCCGCCGGGTCCTCGACCGGCTTGCCTTGATAGGCCACGATCACATCTCCCTGCTTGAGTCCAGCCCGCTGGGCCGGGCTGTCCTCGGCCACGCTGCTCACCAGCGCGCCCTTGGCCTGCTTCAGCCCGAACGACTTGGCGAGGTCCTGCGTCAGATCCTGGATGGCGACACCCAGATAGCCCCGCACCACCTTGCCGGTCTTGACGATGCTTTCAAAGACCGGCTTGGCCATGGAGGCTGGCACCGCGAACCCGACCCCCTGGTAGCCGCCTGTCTGCGAGATGATGGCAGTGTTGATGCCGACCAGCTCACCGGCTGTGTTGATCAGCGCCCCGCCGGAGTTGCCGGGGTTGATGGCGGCATCGGTCTGGATGAAATCTTCGTACTGCGTGATCCCCATGTGTCCGCGACCAAGCGCGCTCACGATTCCGAGCGTGACCGTGGAATTCAGGCCGAACGGGTTCCCGACGGCGAGCACGTACTCGCCTACCTGAAGCTTGGAGGAATCTCCCCACCGAACGTGGGGCAGATTCGACGCGTCAATTTTAATGACAGCGAGGTCGGTCTTGGGATCCGTCCCGACGATCTTGCCTTTGAATTCCCTCTTGTCCGGGAGCGTGACCGTGAGTTCACTGGCGCCATCCACGACATGGTTGTTGGTGATGATGTACCCATCCGGCGACACGATCACTCCGGAGCCCATCCCCCCTCCGCGAGGTTCATGAGGCGGCATCGGCCCCTGCGGCCCGAATGGACCAAACGGTCCAAAGGGCGAGCGGAAGAACTCGTCCATCGGATCACGCGGCCCGCGATCGCGCATCCGCGCGACCCTGGACGTGATGTTGACGACAGCCGGGGTGACGGCTTTGGTGACTTCGGTAAAGCCAGGCGCGGGTGCCGTGGCGACCTGCGTCGCAGGACTGACCGCAGCCGGCGTTGCGAGGCCCGCTGCTTGTGAATGGGTGAGATATTCCCCACCCAGGAACAGGGCGGCCCCGAGGACGATCGCCGCGGCGATTGCCCCCAGATGACGATGCAGTAACTGGCTCATGGCATCCTCCTCCTTTTCGTTCGGTGCAAAGGCCCTTGCGGCCCTCTTTGCCCCGGAGCATAGCAGCGGAAGATGAGAGGAGGATTAACGGCAGATTAGATTCTATTAATTGA
>Ga0209237_1001202_pt1 | contig 15296 bp, 14 predicted proteins | sample GraSoi013_1_40cm_2_FD_185820 | JGI IMG/M metagenome (GOLD analysis project Ga0209237, IMG submission 185820) | Grasslands soil microbial communities from the Angelo Coastal Reserve, California, USA - Sample 10_02_2013_1_40cm (SPAdes) (version 2) | ecosystem: Environmental > Terrestrial > Soil >... | reverse complement strand
GGGTTTGAAGGTATGCTGTTTGATGTAGCTTAAAAACCCGGCGACGACAAGGAGCCCGGTGAAGAAGGCCATCGCCAGACCGACTGGGAATAGCAGCGGATCCTCCTGAAAGAGCAGCGCGCGGGACTTGACGATCTTATACCCGGTCGCGGCAATCATCGTCGGGAGCGCCAGCAGGAAGGAAAACTCCGTAGCGGTTCTCCGGTCCATCCCGACCAGCAGGCCACCCATGATGGTTGCCGCGGAGCGCGACACCCCTGGGAATAATGAGAAGCATTGAGCCACGCCGACCCACCAGGCTGCTCGAAGGCCGACCACTTCCACCGCAGTGATCTGGCATGTTTTGACCGTATGCTCGATGACCAGCATCACGACGCCCCCGACCGCGAGCGCGCTCGCCACGGTGACCGGTCCGAACAGATGGGCCTCGATCCAGCTGTGGGTCGCCAATCCGACGACGGCCGCGGGCAGGAAGGCGACTCCGAGGCCCAACCAGATCTGCCGGCTGGTGGGGTCTGAGGGAAACTGCTGGAGCAGAACCCAGAGGCGCCGGCGGAAATAGACGACGACTGACAGAATGGAGCCCAGTTGAATCGCGATCTCGAAGCTGACGGCGTGGGTGCCCGTGAACCCTAGGGCGTGTCCGACCAGGATGAGGTGACCGGTGGAGGAAATGGGCAAGAATTCGGTCAGGCCTTCGACAGCGCCTAAGATGATAGCCGTCCACAGGGTCATACAGCGGCGGTATCATCAGGGAGGGGGCGAGGAAATGTCAATGACTGCCGTTGATAACTTGTTCAGGCAGTTGACAAAATAGGATGTTTCGACTACATGTTGATCGACTGTAGTTCACGCTCTGCCGAAACGATCGTCTTTGACGTGGGGGAGTGCATGAAGGTACAGATTGTGAGGGGGCTCATGGCGCTTATGCTGGTGGGATTGCCGGCGTGCGTGAGCCAGGGCACGTACGATCAGACCCTGAAAGACCTTCAGTCTACGAAGAGTCATCTCGATCGTCTCCGCGTCCAAAATGAGGCTCTCAACAAGCAGGTCATCGGTCTGAAAGAGTCCAATGCCAAGCACAAAGAAGAATTGGACAAAACCAACGCGCAGATTGCGTCGTTGAAAGAGGAGGTCAGTAAGGAGCGGCAGGCTGCAGGCAACTTGGTGAAGGACCTGGACCGGCAGGTCAAGGAATTGGCGAAGTCCAAGAAGGACTTGACGCAGGAGCTCGAGGTCCAGAAACAGCGGTATGAAGACTCCTTGAAGACGATCAAGCGGCAAGCGAAAGAACTGAAGGAACGTGAAAAGTCGGCGTTGCTTGAGCCTCCCGCGCCGCAAGCAAAGCCCTCCGCGCCTCCTGCCGATGCGACGAAGCCTCCTGAGGCTCCATCACCGGCTCCGACTGAGGCAGCGCCGCCTGTCCCGGCGGCGCCCGCTTCACCCTCCAATCAGGATGCGAAGGCACCGACGAACCTCGTGGACATCAACAAGGCCACTCCAGCTGACCTGACCTTGACCTTGGGACTGGACAAGGAAGATTCCGACAAGCTGGTCAAGAACCGCCCCTACAAAACGATCGAAGAGCTCGTTACAAAAGCCGGGATCGCCAAGGCGACGGTTGATAAAATTCGGGAAAAGGTCACCGTCGGTCCGTAACAGTCTCGCCCCGTCACGCTCTGGCAGGGCCATGCTTCCGCTCAGAAGCATGGCCCTGTTGCTTCCGCGCCGGTTTGACACCATGACAGGGGGCTCCCTAGAATGGACTTTCTGGCGCAGGCACTGATGCAGATTCAACCAACTTGTTCACCGCGGTGTCTAAGAAGATACGGGCAGGCTGCGGTCTAATTCGGGCAAATAGACACTGATGATGGAAAAGGAGGCGAGAATGGGACGGAAGATGGTAGTGCTGGTGGCAATAACCGTTGGCTTCTTGGTGGGCGAGCGAGGAGGAGTTGCGGTGTTTGCCGACGAGCCCAAGGCACCGCAGGCCATACCGGAGGTCTTGACCTTAGATAAAGCCGTGGAACTGGCACTGTCCAATCATCCCAGTCTCCGGGTCGCCTCCGGAACCCAGGCGATCAACGAAGCACTGGTAGGGCAGGCCCAATCGGGGTTCTATCCGCAGGTGTCGGCACTAAGCGGATATCAACGGGGAACGACTAACGCGACCCGCAGCTTTCCCGGCAGTCCGGTTCCTCGTAGTACCAGGGGCGATACTTTCGGTTATTATCAGAACAACGTCACCCTGAACCAGTTGCTGTATGATTTTGGAACGACCAAGTCCCAGGTTGACACAGCGCGGTTCAACCTCCAAGCCGCCAACTCGGACGCAGAGACCACTGTCCAGACCGTCGTGGTCAACGTGCAGCAGGCCTATTTCAGTCTCCAACAGGCGCAGCGCTTGGTCACGGTGAACGAGGAGGCCATCACGCAGTTCCAGAAGCACCTGGACCTCGCTAAGGGGCGGTTCAAGGCCGGCGTGGCGGCCAAAATCGACGTGATCACGGCCGAGGTCGACCTCTCCAACGCCCGGCTGAATCTGATCACGGCTAAGAACAATGCCCTGGTCGCACGAGTAACCTTAAACAACGCGATGGGCATCCAAACGGCTAGCCCGTACCGTGTTCAAGACCCATCCCAGGGGGAGACTTATCAGATTACCCTGGACGAAGCGGTGGCCCGCGCGATGCAGCTTCGGCCGGAGATGATCTCCCAACAGGCCCAAGAACGAGCGGCTGAGGTGGCCATCAAGGCGGCTCAAGGCAATTTCTTCCCGACCGTGACCAGCTCGGCCAGCTATTCCTATTCAGCGACTGACTTTCCTCTGGTCTATAACTGGAACGTCGCAGGCACAGTGAACATTCCAATTTTCAGCGGATTTCTCACCCAGCAGCAGGTTGCCCAGGCGCGCGCGAACCTCTTGAGGACCAAGGCGAACGGGGATGTGCTCCGACAGAATATTCTGTTGGAGGTGAACCAGGCCCTGCTGAATCTAGAGGCTGCCAAGGAGCGCTTACGTGTTACGGCGGTGACGGTGGAGCAAGCCAAGGAACGGCTGGCACAGGTGGAAGGACGCTACAAGGCCGGTCTCAGTAACGCCGTGGAAGTGACGGACGCCGAGGTGGTGCTGGTGAACGCTCTGGTCAACGATGTCGTCGCGGTGTCGAGTTACCAGGCAACGAAAGCCCAGCTCGACCGCGCCATGGGTATCATCACCCCAGTGCGGGGAGGTTCGTGAAACCGACGACGTGGATCATTGGCGGCGCGTTGCTCCTGGCCGGCCTGGGGACCGGGGGCTATGTGTACTTGAACGGCGACACCAAGGCGCCTGTCCGGTATAAGACTGCGAAAATCGAGCGTGGCACGGTGACTCAGGCCGTCACGGCCACCGGTACGATCAATCCAGTCATCACGGTTCAGGTGGGCAGCCAAGTCTCCGGCATCATCAAGACGCTCTACGCCGATTTCAACTCGGTGGTGAAGGCCGGGCAAGTGGTGGCCCAGATTGATCCAGCTCCGTTCCAAGCCGCGGTCACGCAGATGGAGGCCAACCTCCAGAACGCTTTGGGAAGTCTGGCTCGGGCACGGGCCGATCTCGCCCTGCAGAAGCTCAACTTCGACCGCGCAAAGGTCTTGTTCCAGCAACAACTGAACGCCCAGCAGGACGTGGATAATGCCCGCACTGCTTATGAAACTTCCCGAGCCAGTCTCCAGGTTGCGGAGGCTCAGGTGAAACAGGCCCGGGCCATGTTGGAAACAGCGAGACTCAATCTTGAATACACGACGATCCGTTCTCCGGTGAACGGCATCGTGATCTCCCGGAACGTGGATGTTGGGCAGACGGTGGCGGCGAGTTTCCAAACACCGGTGCTCTTCACGGTCGCCAAGGACTTGACCAAGATGCAGGTGGACACGAACGTGAGCGAATCGGATATCGGGGGCATCACGGAGGGCAAGCCCGCCACATTCGTCGTGGACGCCTATCCCAATCAGGTCTTCAAGGGCACGGTCGTCCAGGTTCGGAATGCGCCGATTACCGTGCAGAATGTTGTGACCTATAACGTGGTGATCGGGGTGGACAACTCTGATCTTCGGCTCAGACCGGGCATGACGGCCAACGTGTCGATCATCATCGCCCGCCGCGAGAATGTCTTGCGGATCCCCAACCAGGCCTTACGGTTCAAGCCGAGCCTGGCGAAAGGCATGACGAAGACGGGAACTCAGCCGACCTCGGCTTCGGGAGGGCCCGAGAGCGGCGGCGTCCGAGGAGGCTCTGCTGAAAGCAGCGGCCGTGCTGGTGCAGAAGGTAAGGCCAAGCCGACGGCCTGGCTGCCCAACCCGCAGGGGGAACCAACTGCAGTCGAGGTGAAGACCGGCATCACGGATGGGACGTACACGGAGCTTGTCGAGGGGCCGTTGAAGGAAGGGGACGAGGTCATCATCGGATTGGACATGCCACGAGGGCCTCACGGCGGCTCCTTCGGGTCCTTGCCGCCCGGATTCGGGTCCCAGCCGTCTCAGCGCCCCAGCACCGGCACGCCGAGAGGGCTCTGATGAGCATGATCGTCTGCCGGGACCTCGTGAAAACCTATCGCTTGGGCGAGATGGAAGTGCACGCCTTGCGGGGGGTGTCGCTGACGATCGACGCGGGAGAGTTTGTGGCCGTCATGGGCGCCTCGGGTTCCGGCAAGTCCACCCTGATGAACATCCTCGGGTGCCTCGACGTCCCGACGAGCGGCACGTATGTCTTAGAGGGGACCGACGTCTCGACGTTGGGGGAAAATCGCCTGGCGGAAATCCGTAACAGCAAGATTGGCTTCGTATTTCAGAACTTCAACCTGATTCCGCGGACGACCGCTCTGGAGAATGTGCAGCTGCCCTTGTTCTACAGGGGGATACCGGCGCACGAACAGAAAGCACTGGCGTTGCGCGCGCTGGAGCGGGTGGGACTTGCCGACCGGCAACGACACCACCCAGCCCAGTTGTCCGGCGGGCAGCAACAGAGGGTAGCCATTGCCCGCGCGCTGGTCACGAACCCATCGATTATTCTGGCCGACGAGCCGACCGGCAATCTGGACAGCCAGGCGTCCCGGGAAATCATGGATACACTGACTCAGCTGAATAGGGAGGGGATCACGATCATCCTGGTCACTCATGAAGCGGAGATCGCCGGCTGTGCCCGGCGGATCATCACGATGAAAGACGGAGTGATCCTATCCGACCGCGACGCCGGCGTGGCCGTCGCGCGCGTCGTCCCGCAGGAGGCGCAGGTATGAACTTTCTGCTCATGACGGTGCTGGTGGCGTTCCGCGTGTTGTCCCGGAACCGCATGCGCTCGGCGCTGACGATGCTGGGGATCATCATCGGGGTGGGGGCTGTGATCGCGATGGTCAGCATTGGAGAAGGCGCGAAAGCCGCCGTCCAGGCCCAGATCGCCTCCTTTGGCACCAATGTCATCACCATCTTGCCCGGCGCAATGACGGTCAGTGGGGTGCGGTCCGGCCACGGCGGGGCGGTGACGCTGACCGCTGCGGACATGGAGGAGTTGAAGAAGATTCCCGGCGTCACTTATGCCGGATGGGCCCGGCGTGATGCGATGCAGGTCGTGCACGAAAACAAAAACTGGTTCACGACGGTCAACGGCGTGACTCCGTCCTATCTGGTGATCCGCAGTTGGTCCACGGTCAGCGGGGATTTCTTCACGCAGACCGACATGGATTCGGCCGCCAAGGTGGCACTGCTCGGGAATACCGTAATTATGAACCTGTTCGAGCCAGGAGAAGATCCAGTGGGCGCCACGATCCGGATCAAGAACATGCCCTTCAAGGTCGTCGGGGCGCTCGCTGCCAAAGGGTATGACACAAGGGGGACCGATCAGGATGATGTGATCTTCATCCCTTTCGCCACCGCCGAACGGAAAATCATGGGCACCAAGTTCCTGGGGTCCATCGGAGCCGGATTCCTCTCGGCCGAATCCCCGGAGCAGATGGCCGAGATCGTAGAGGAGGTCAAGCGAGTCCTCCGCCAGCGGCACAAGTTGCGCCCTGACCAGGACGATGATTTCACGATCCGCAATCAGCTCGATACGGCCAAGATCCAGGAGGGGACCAGCGAGTCGATGAAGCTGCTCCTGCTGGCTGTAGCCTCCATCTCATTATTGGTGGGCGGGATCGGGATCATGAATATCCTGTTGGTCTCGGTCACGGAGCGTACCCGGGAGATCGGCATCCGCATGGCGGTGGGGGCCAAGCGTCGGCATATTCTCCTGCAATTCCTGGTGGAAGCCGTCGTCCTGAGCGCCATGGGCGGGTTGATCGGCGTGGGGTTGGGCGTTGCAGGCGCCAAGGCCGCCTCCAACCTCGCCGGATGGCCCACCATCATCTCGGGCGATATCCTGGTGATCGCCTTCGGGTTCTCAGCCCTGGTGGGCATCTTTTTCGGTCTCTACCCGGCCAACAAGGCCTCCCGGCTGAACCCGATCGAAGCCTTGCGTTACGAATAGTCACAACAGGAGCGAACGATGTGGAACCAGAACTTCATGTTCACCCAGACAGGGGCCATGCCCATCGACAAGACCGAGATCGAACTGTTCCACGATATCCCGCAGGTCATGGACAGCGCGACGTTGAATGGGGAACGGTATATCTCGGTCTGGGTGCAAGGAGAGGAAAAGAACGGCAAGCCGGTCATGTACACGAATATCTACGCGCGGACGGCTATCCTCGACATCGGTCGGCAGGCAGGGCTGCTGCAGCCGCTGCAGGGCCGGTCCCATCAAATCAAGAAGCTTCTTTCCGAGGCACAGAAGACCTGGATCAGCGAGTGGTTGATCAAGACGTCGGCCGAGGCCTGGGAGAACAGCGACGACTCGTTCAAGGTGATCTTCGAGAAAGACTGACGACGGAAAAAATCAGGCCAAGGGGCAGAGCCATGACATTCCAGAGGATATGGTCGGCAGCGATCGGCGCAGGTGCGTGCGCGTTGCTTGTGACGTTCTGGAGTTCGGCCGTCGGGTTGAAAGACGGCGGGGCGGTCGTCACGGCTGCTCCTGAGGTACTCTATGCCCCCGAAGACAAGCCGGCCGACCGCCTGGTCGCGCTTTACGAAGAAGCCCGGCATTCAATCTATATCGCGACCTACGGGTTGACGTATCCTCCTGTGGTGAAAGCGCTCGTTGCGGCGAAAAAGCGCGGCGTGGACGTGCGTGTCATTACCGACCGGGGGAAACTCGACGACCGCAATCAACGCGCTGCCCTGGACACCTTGCGGTTGGCGGGCGTCCCGATCAAGATCAATCGTCATGACGGGCTCATGCACATGAAGCAGGTCGTCGTCGATGACTGGGTGAACACGTCAGGCTCGATGAACCAGACGTCGAGCGCCGCCTTCTACAACGACGAACGGTTGGATATCCTCCATGATGCGGTCAGTACTCAGCGGGCGAAGGAAAAATTTCTGAAGATGTGGACCGATCACGCCCGCTACGAAAATTGGCGATGATCGTCGATGTCGTTGTAGTGGGCGCTGGCGGCGGAGGCGCGGTCCTAGGGCTGGCACTTGCTCAGATGGGTGTTTCGGTCCTTGTCTTGGAGCGTCAACCCGGCCCGCTGACCGCTCTTCGGGGAGAGACCATCCAGCCGAATGGCCAGCAGATCCTCGCGCGGCTGAGCCTCCTCTCGGCGCTCACGCCGGAAGTCGTGGAGCCCGTGCAGCGCTTCCACTTCATTCGGATCGGTGGGGAGCGCCTCTGCACAATGGACTACGGCATGCTGCCCGAGCCCTACAATCGGGCGCTGGTGGCCCTCAATGCGGTCCACCACGTGCTCCTGAGCCGCCTATCTGCCCAGCCGAGCGCCCAGCTCTGGTACGGGGCCGAGTTTCAGGGGATTATGAAGAGCAATGGCCGTGCGGGGGGCGTTGTGGTCAGAAGAGCGGGAGAGCAGTCGAGCACTGACGTTCAGGCCAGCCTGGTGGTGGGAGCCGATGGGACAGGATCGCTGGTGCGGCGCGCGTTGGGGATTCCGGCAGAGATCCATTGCTATCGGCACGGCTATCTGATCGCGCTCCTGCCTCGCCCAGAAGGCATGCGCGGCGAAGCGCGCTACTATGTCGGACGCGGGGAGTTGCTGGGATTGTTCCCGGCTCCGGGAGACCGTGTGGTGGCGCTCTTTATGGTCGAGACCGACGCAGTCGACGCGCTCAGAGCGCAGGGATTGTCCGCGTTTAAGTCGCGTGTGTCGGCGATCGACGCGGCGATGGCCAAGCCGCTGGAAAGCTTGGCGTCGTGGGAGCAGGTCGGTCTGCTCCCCTGCGCGCGGGTCCGAACAGATCGGTGGGTCGTGGACGGCGGGGCCTTGATCGGCGACGCGGCGCACGCGATGAATCCGCACGCGTCGCAGGGTCGGATGCAGGCGATGGCCGATGCGATGGTGCTAGCCGAAGTCATCGGCCGGTGCCGTGAGACCGGTGATTGGTCGGCTGAAGCACTGGCGTCCTACGAGCGGGCGCGCCGGCCGCAGGTGGAGATGCTCCAGCGGCTCGCGGACGAACAGACGTTTTTCTGGAATGCAGCAGACCCGCTGCGGTGCTTCCTGCGAGACCGCGTTTTTCGAGGCCTCGATCGGAACAAGAGGCTGCGCTACCAGGCACTTACCGCCACCGCCGGGTTGCGGACCACGCCTGCGTTGACCTGGATGGACAAGCTCATGGCTGCCGGGTTTCTCCCCGACCCCCGCGCCGACCAAGCTCCAGCGTAAGGATCGTTAAGCAGGTTGGGCGTACAGAGTGGTGACGGTGGCGTCGGTGATGCGGATGGGAACGAGGCTGCCGGGCTTGATCCCGCCGGCGGTCTTGGGAATCACCGTGACGATGTTGCCGTCTGTGCGGGCTTTCCATTGATCGGTGTGTTTACCATCACCCTCCACTAGAACCTCGACGGTCTTCCCAATCAGAGCCCGATTCTTCTTCAGTGAGATCCCCCGCTGAAGCTCAACCAGCCGTGAGACGCGCTCGGCCTTGATGGCGTCTGGAACGTCGTCAGCGAATTTGCGCGCCGCGATGGTGTTCTTCCGCTCCGAGTATTTGAAGATGTACGCGGAGTGGTATCCGACCCGCTGCACGAGGTCGTAAGTCTCCGCGAACTCCGCCTCGGTTTCGGAGCAGAACCCGGCGATGATGTCGGTCGTGAGGACGATGTCCGGGCAACGTCGCCGGATGCGGGCCACGAGCGCCAGGTATTCCGCCCGCGTGTAGGTCCGATTCATCAGTTGGAGAATGCGGTCGTTGCCAGCTTGCAGCGGCAGGTGGATGTGCTCGCAGATCTTGGGATGGCCGGTGACCGCCTCCAACAACTTATCCGGGAAGTCTTTCGGGTGTGGCGATGTGAATCGCACCCGCTCGATGCCCCGGATGTCCGCGACCGCGCCCAGCAGGTCGGCGAAATCATGGACGCCGTCTCGGTAGGAGTTGACGTTTTGGCCGAGGAGGGTCACCTGCTTGCACCCACTGGCGGCGAGGGCCTCGGCCTCCCGTACCACGCCGATGAGGTCGCGGCTGCGCTCGCGGCCGCGGGTATATGGGACGACGCAGAAGGTGCAGAAGTTGTCGCAGCCCCGCATGACGGCGATCCAGGCCGTGACGCCCTCGATGCGGTCGGGGACGATGTCGGCGTAAGTCTCGTATTCGGAGAGGTCCAACGCCAGTCCTTTCCGGCCCGCTGCGGCCTTCTCCAGCAGGTCGGGCAGGGCCCGGTAGCTGTCCGGGCCGACCAGCACGTCGATAAGCGCGTCACTCGCCAGGAGGTCCTTCTTGAGGTTTTGCGCCATGCAGCCCAGCACACCGATCACGAGGCCCCGCACCGCCTTGAGCGGCTTGAGCAGGCCCAGGCGCCCGTAGACCTTGTTGTGGGCGTTCTCGCGGATCGCGCAGGTGTTCAACAGCACGACGTCGGCCGTGTCGGCCGAGTCGGTGAAGCCGTAGCCGCGGGCTTTCAGAATCGAGCGCACGAGTTCGGTGTCGTACTCGTTCATCTGGCAGCCGAACGTTTCGATGAAGACTTGCGGGGCGCGCATATGGCGTCAGCGCTCTTTCCGAATCGCGTCGATGGCCACCGGAACGCCATCGCGGACGGTGGGGTATGTGAGCGCCCACTCGAGCATGGACTTCGCGCGTTCGTTCTTGGCCCGCACCGAGCAGGTCACGGATTCCGTCCACAGCTCGCCGGCCTGCTGGGCGCTCTCCTCCACGGAGATGGAGGGAGGAATCGGCTTGGCGAGGGCCCGGGCGACCACCGAGAGCCATTCCTTCTGGGTGATCGGCTGGTCATCGACCAGGTTGAACATCTGCGGCACGGGCCGTTCTTCCGGCGGGGGGGAGTACCCGATTTCTTCGGCGGCGAGGACATAGGCTTCGGCTAGGTCTTCGACGTGCACGAAGCACATGTAATTCTCGCCGGAGCCGACCACGCGCGCCTGGCCTTGCTCGAAGGCCGGCAGGAGCATGTCCTTGAACCAACTCCCGTTGCCGTAGGCCCATCCAGGGAACATGAATGTTGCTTTCACGCGCTTGGACTCTGCTAGGTGCGCAAGCTTGTGAACGGCCGGGCCGCTGAACCGTCCATAGCCGATCGGCTCGCGCGGCGTGTCTTCGTCCACCCACTCCTCCCTGTGATCGCCATAGGAGAGGACGCCAAAGGTGAGGATCAACCCTTTCAGCATCCCCTCATGCACCGCGAGAATGAGATTGCTGCAGGCGTCCGTGTGGGACTTGAGGAGGTCGGGAACTTGCTTTATGGTCGGTGGCTGGCCTCGTCGCCCCGGCATGGTACATCCGATCGCCACATCGAATTTCTCGATCGCGCGCTCCCACGGGCCGTTGGTCAGGAGGTTGCCGATGATGGGCCTGCACCCCAGCTTCTCCAGGACCTTGCCACGCATCCGGTCCTTGGCCAGCCCATACACCTCGTGCCCGCGGGCCAAGAGTGCCTTGACAAGGTGGTGGCCGATGAAGCCGGCCCCGCCGGCGATAAAGATTTTAAGCGGAACGGCCATTGTGTCAGGCGCCGTTTGCAGTCGGGGAACGCTCAGGCGCGAGGGCTCCGACAGCCAGGCCGTCCATCGCGCCGGTCAGGCGCACCGAACGGATCTGATTGCTGCGGTCGTCGTCGGCAGGGACCCCGACCCGGATGTAATTGTCCGTTAGCCCCGTGAAGAGGCCAGACCGGTGGCGGGTCTCGAACAGCACGGACACTGTCTGGCCCACGTGCCGGTGGTAGAACTTCAAGCGCTTGGCCCGGGAGAGCGCGCAGAGCTCTTCGCTGCGGGCCTTGACGATCGCCGAGGGGACCGCACCGGGCAACTTCGCGGCGGCTGTGCCGCGACGTGGCGAATAGCTGAACACGTGGAAGTAGGAGAAGGGGAGATCGGCGGCCAGCGAGCGGGTGTTGGCGAAGGCGTCGTCGGTTTCTCCAGGAAAGCCCACCATGAGATCCGTGCCGAGCCCGAGGTCAGGCACCATCCGGACCGCCTTCTCGATGAAGCGGGCGTACTCTTGGGCGGTGTATCGCCGGTTCATCGCGTGCAAGTTGCCGTCGTCGCCGCTCTGCAGCGGGACATGGAGGTAGCGGCACAGCTTCGAAGGCCCGGCCATACGTTCCAGGAGCTCGTCGGAGATCGTGGTGGGTTCGATCGAAGAGATGCGGATGCGGTCGAGGCCGGGCATGGCTTCCAGCAGGCGGATCACATCCGCCAGCGTGTGTCCGTCGCACCGGTACTGGCCGACGTTGACGCCAGTTACGACCACTTCGCGGTGTCCGCGCGCCACGAGGCCCTCGGCTTCCCGGAGAATGTCCTCAGGGCGGCGGCTACGTTCGTGCCCGCGGGAGAAGGGGATGATGCAGAAGGAGCACATGAAGTTACAGCCGTCCTGCACCTTTAAATTCGCACGGGTCTCCTGGTATTCTCCAATGCCTTCGATCGCAAAATCGTCGCGGCTAACCGTCCGGGTGTGGAGAATCTCCGGTGCGGGCCGGCGCTCCAGCGAGGTCAAGTAACGAGGCAACTCCATCTTGTATTGCGTGCCGACGATCAGATCGATGCCTTCCATCTGTTGCAGGACGTCCACGCCGGTCTGGGCGTAGCAGCCGGTGACGGCCACGAAGGCGTCCGGGGCAGTACGGCGGATCTTGCGAATCAAGCTGCGGCAGTCGGCTTCCGCGTTGTTCGTGACGGAGCAGGTGTTGACGACCACGAGATCGGTGCGGTGGCCGAACTCGACCAGCTCGTAACCGCGACGTCTGAGTTGATCGCCCAGCAGCGCCGTTTCAGCGTGGTTCAGGCGACACCCGATGGTATGAAGCGATGCGCGTGGCATGTGCGGAAAGGCATTATAACGGTCGGCTCAGCCCCGGCGCAAGGAAGATGGGCTGAATGATTCATGGCGAATGAGGTGCGTGAGAAGCACTTGCTGGCCGGGCTGGACGAGCGCGCGCGTGGGTTCACGCGCATAGCCTCCGTTGAGCAGCAGGCCGAGACCTTCCGCGCGTCGCTTCAGTACGAAACGCTTCTGGCGGTGAGCGCGGACGCAGACAGCCCGGCCGCCGCGCTCGCCGACTTGGTCCGGAAGCTCCACGGACGGGGATACACGCAGCTCAGAAGTCGATTGACCTTTGCCGGGGGCACCTATCTGGGAACTCAAGAGCAGTGGGTGGAATACGCCGACCCTGAAAGGGCGCCAGAAACAGAAGGAGGGCGCTTCGGCCTCATGCGCCGGATCTGGCGGACATTCACGCGCCGGTCAGGTGATTAGGCGCCGCTGGTCAGCGGCTTCTTGATTTTCTGCAGCAGGCTTTCGACCGGGATCGTCTCGGACGCCGCGGCGGTCAGCACGCTGATCCGAGCCGCAATCCGGGAGGCGATGTCCATGAAGGCCTTGGCCTGCGGCGAGTCGGGGTTCGCCACGACGAGGGGTAGGCCCATATCCCCGCCGACTCGGATGGCCGGATCGATCGGGACGCGTCCGAGGAACGGGATGCCGAGCTTTTCGGCGGCCCGCTCCCCACCCCCGTACGAGAAGATCTCGGTGCGCTCGCCGCATTTGCCACAGACGTAGTAGCTCATGTTCTCAATGATTCCCAAGATCGGCACGTTCACCTTCTGGAACATCGCCAGCCCTTTGCGGGAGTCGTGCAGTGCGACTTCCTGCGGCGTGGTCACGATGACGGCGCCGGTCAGGGGGACCAATTGGGCGATGCTGAGCTGGGCGTCTCCGGTTCCCGGAGGGAGGTCGACCACCAGGTAGTCAAGATCGCCCCAGATCACGTCCCGCAGGAATTGCTGGATGGCGGTGTGGATCATCGGTCCACGCCACGTCAGCGGCTGGTCATCTGGAACGAAGAACCCCATCGAGATCAGCTTGACGCCGTGACTCTCCGCCGGCAGCAGCTTGCCGTCTCGCTGCTCGGGCGGACGCTCCACGCCCATCATCATCGGGACGTTGGGGCCGTACACGTCGGCATCCATGAGCCCGACCTTCGCGCCTTGAAGGGCCAGACCGGCGGCCAGATTGACCGCGACCGTCGTTTTGCCGACGCCCCCCTTGCCGCTGCTGACGGCGATGGTGTTCTTGACGGTTGGGATGAGGTTGTCTTTGATCTGGGAGCGACCCTGCTGTACGTTGGCGGTGAAATCCACTTCGACTTTTGTCACACCGGGGATCGCGCCCACCGCTTTGTCGCAACTGGCTTTGATCTCGGTCTTAAGAGGGCAAGCTGGGGTGGTCAGCACCACGGTGAACTTGACGGTCCCCTCCTCGATCTTCAGGTCCTTGACCATGTTGAGGGTGATGAGGTCCTTGTGCAACTCCGGCTCCATCACCATGCGGAGTGCGTCGATGACTGCCTGTTCCGTTACCTTAGACATGTCGTATAATTTCCTAGGAAATTCTTATTTGGCGGCCTCCGCGCACACCTGCGCGGAGTATCCTGGCACGCGTGCTGTCCTCTTCCTTCAAGCCAGGAGTGTGGTCAGTTTACTTGAGCGGCGAATTTCTTCCGGGCTCGACCCAAAAGAGGCTCAGGATGTGATCCGCGATTGTTGGCAATCACGGGATCAAGGATCTCTCCGCATAGCAGGCAGCGCCAGCCTTTAAAGCAAAGATTTCCCGTGTCGTCCAATAAGTCCTCAAATACCTCCTGGGTCATGACGCCCTTGCACCGAGGGCAGTCCATGGGGTGCTCCTCCTGTTACCAGACGAACTCTGGTCCCAGAGTGTCCCTGTTATTTCCGAACGCTGACCTTTTCCTCTGCTGATAGTTATTGTATCCGATCAAACCAATCCCCGACTAAAGTAATCGGAGACCAAGTTGGTCGGCAATATGTTTATACTCCATGACTAAGAACTTGTCAACGCAATTATTGTTATAATTTATCAAATAGTTACTTCTTGAGAAAGGGTTTGAGGATCGGCCAAGCATTCTGAACGATGACCCCATAGCCAGCTCCAGTCGGATGGATACCGTCAGCTTGGTTGAGGTGAGCCTTTGCAGCGACTCCTTCGAGAAAAAATGGAATGAACGGAATGCCATAGTGCTTCGCCAAGTCCGCATACATGGACTGGAACGCTTGCGTGTACTGGGCACCGTAATTGGGCGGTAATTTCATGCCGGCGAGGATCACTGTGGACCCGCCGGCCATAAGGCGCCGAATGATCTGCTCGAGGTTCGCGCGCGTTTGGGAGAGGTTCAGTCCGCGCAAGCCGTCATTGGCGCCGAGCTCCAGGATCACAATGTCGGGTTTGCTTTTCAAGATCCAATCCACCCGGCGTAGTCCGCCGGCCGTCGTCTCGCCGCTGACTCCGGCGTTGACTACGCGATACCGATAACCGGAGAGCTGGAGTTTCTCCTGGAGTCGAGCCGGGTACGCTTCCTCCGGCGAGACGCCGAGCCCTGCCGTCAAGCTGTCACCGAAGGCCACGAGGACCCGTTCTTCAGGTCGGGGCGCGGCATTGGACGGAGGCGGCGACTTGGTGCCGGGCCGCGCGTCCACGCTCGTGCCCTGGATTTTGGGCGCGGGCTTGCCGAGCTGCTCATCGCAGGACCACAGCCCTCCGCCGAGCAGCGCGACGAGGCAGACGATTCTAAGTAAGTGATCCATGCTTCTGTATAATAGGGGGCATGATCGCAATCCGCAACCTCTCCATGCGGCTGGTCAGCGGCGGCCGCGAAGTCTCCATCCTGGATGACATCTCGCTCGACGTTCCCGCCAAGCAGTTTCTCGCCATCGTCGGGCCGTCCGGAA
>Ga0209237_1001200_pt1 | contig 15298 bp, 13 predicted proteins | sample GraSoi013_1_40cm_2_FD_185820 | JGI IMG/M metagenome (GOLD analysis project Ga0209237, IMG submission 185820) | Grasslands soil microbial communities from the Angelo Coastal Reserve, California, USA - Sample 10_02_2013_1_40cm (SPAdes) (version 2) | ecosystem: Environmental > Terrestrial > Soil >... | reverse complement strand
AACGAGCCGCGCGAGCTCGATCGCGCGTCCCAGGTGCTCCTCGGCGGCAGCGAGGTCGCCGGCTCGGGCGTGGGCGGTCCCGAGCGAGAACCAGCCGCGGACTTTCACCTCGACGCCGCCGCTCTCGAGGCCGGCCTTTGCGATCTCATGACCGAGCGCGAGCGCCTTGTCGAAGTCGCCATGAAAGGACAACAGGCCGCTCATTTGGGCCGCCGGTTGCGTCCAGCGGATGTCGCCAGCCGAACGGTACGCCTCGATAGACACACGGTAGTGGCCGTCCGCCGCCGCACCGTCGCCGAGCGCATGCTCCTCGTGGTAGCCAAGCCCGCTGTACGCGAGGCCGATCGCCAGCGGATGGGCGATGCGTTCGGCAACGGCCACCGCACGTCGGTAATAGCCGCCGGCGATCTTGGTCAGCGCGAACGCGTCGCACATGATGCCGAGGCCCGTCGACCCGTACGCGATGCCCACGGGATAGTCGTTCGCCTCAGCGAGGTTCAACAGCCGGCTCGCGTCGAGCGCGAGGCGTTCCGGCTGCACGAACCAGTCGATCCACCCCGACACCTCGAGCGCTCGTGCCCATTCTTCGGGCGCCGGGTCGCGCCGGTGCCTGCGCACGAGGCCCGGCAGCCGTCGGTGACCGACCTGGCGGAGCAGCTCTCGGACGATCGCGAGTCGGACGCCGCGGGGCGTCGTCGGCATCGGCAGGCCGAGGAGCGCGAGGGCGCGATCCAGATACTCGCGGGCCTCCAGATGCTGGCCTCGGCGGAAGAGGGCCTCACCCATGCGCCGCTCGATCCCCGCGCGCTGCACGGGATCCCAGCGGTCGCCGAACGCCCTCGCGTACGCGGCGACGGCCTGCTGGTAGTGCGCGAGAGCCTCGGCATCCCCGGCGATCTTTTCGGCGCGCTCGCCCGCCTTGAACAGGTAGTCCTGCGCTCTTTCCCAACGCTCGGCGCGCGCGAAGTGATACGCGAGGACACCGTAGAACTCCTCGAGGCGTGCTGCGAAGAGCCGCTCGATCGCCTCGCCGGCGAGTGCGTGCAGCTCTCTTCGGCGCTGCAGCAGAATGCTCTCGTAGGCCGCGTCGTGGATCAGCGCGTGCTTGAAGACGTACTCGAGCTCTGGCGTGCGCGTGCGCTCGCGGATGAGGTCGAGGTGCCGGAGCTCGGCGAGCGCGACGTCGAGGGCCTCCGCTTCCGCCGCGAGGGCGCTGAGGAGGCGGTAGAGGAACGCGCGCCCGATGACCGAGGCGAGCTTGAGCACGCCCTTGACGTCGTCGTCGAGCCGATCGATGTGCGCGACGAGCAGCCCCTGCACGGTGTCCGGGATCGTGATCCGGTCGAGGGCATCCGTCGTGCGCCACTCGCCGCGCTGCTTGTCGAACACGATCGCGCCGAGATCGAGGAGCATGCGGATGACCTCTTCTACGAAGAAGGGATTGCCCTCTGCCTTTTCGACTACGACCGCATCCACGTCCGACGGGATCCGACTGGTGGACAGCAGGTTGCGCGCGAGCTGTTCGCTGTCCGCACCAGCGAGCGGGGTGAGGCGCACTTCGATGAATCGCGCCGCGTGATCGCGCCGGGCCCGCTCTCGCAATCGCGCGACCGCGCCTTCGCCGTGGTCCGGGCGACTCGCGACGCAGATACCGAGCCGCTCCGTCTCGACGAGCGGCAGCAGGTGCTCGAGCAACGCGGCGGATGACTCGTCAGCCCAGTGCCAGTCCTCGAAGATGAGCACGACGGGCCGTTCGGCGGCCAGCCGCGCCACGTACCGGCGCATGGTGGCGAAGATCTGCTGGCCCATGGCGTGCGCGTCGAGATATCGGATCCGCTCCGCCGGCGCGCCGTGCAGTGGCAGCCCGACGAGGGACGCGAGGAAGGGGAGGACACCGTCGGCCTCGCGCCCGAAAAGCGTAGCGATCCGACGCTCGAATTTCTCCCAGCTCGCCGTCTCGGGCTCGTCCTCGGCGATGCTCGCGTCGCGCTTGGCGATCTCGATGAACGGTCCGTAGCTGATGCCCTGGGCGATCGAGAGGGCCCGGCCCTCGAGCGCGTAGACGGGAGCCTCGCTGCGGGCCCGTTTGGCTTCGGCCACGAGCCGCGACTTTCCGAGACCGGCGTCGCCGGTAACGAGGGCGATGCGACCTTCGCCGCGCGCGACCGCATCGAGTCCCTCGACCAGCGCGGCGAGCTCGGCCGCACGACCGACCAGAGGCGAGCGGAGCCGGACGGTGGCGATCTCAGGAGACGCGCGTAGGCCGACGAGCTTGAAGACGACGAGCGGCGCGGTCTTGCCCTTGACCCGGATCGGCTCGAGCGGCGCGAAGGTGAATGCGCGGTCTGCGAGCCGGCGAGTGATCGGACCGACGAGGATCTCGCCGGGAGCCGCGGCCGATTGCAGTCGTTGTGCGATGTTCACGGCGTCGCCCACGATCGTGTAAGCGGATTGCACTTCTCCCGCGAGCGGACCGGCGACGACGGCACCCGTGTTCACACCGACGCGCAGGGAGAGACGGACCCCGCGGTCGCGCTCGGCACTTTCGTTCAGACGCGCGATCGCGCCATGCATGTCGAGCGAGGCGCGGATCGCGCGTTCGGGATCATCCTCGTGGGCCAGTGGAGCGCCGAAGACCGCCATCACGGCGTCGCCGGCGTACTTGTCGATCGTCCCACCGTACCGCTGGACGACGTTCGCGAGGGCATTGAAGAACGACGTGAGGACGGAGCGCAGCTCCTCGGCATCGAGGCGCTCGGCCAGCGCGGTCGATCCGGACAGATCTGCGAAGACGATGGTGACAAGCTTGCGCTCTTCTTCGCGCTGGACCGGTCCGACCTGGAGCGATGGCCCGCCCGGTGCGCGATGCTCCTCCATGGCCGCGACTTTACCCCTGTCACGGCGTCTCCTGGAAGGCCTCACGCCGCTAGCCGCCCGGCGTCCGCGACACGGCCATAGAATCCCGACCTCGTGTTCGCTTTCACGACGAGTCCCGAACAGCAGAAGTACGTCGCGGCACTTCGCGCCTTCGTCGCACAGGAGATCACGCCGATCGCGCTCGAGCACGACCGCCTCGGCACCACGCCGCTGCACGTGTACGCGAAGTTCTGCGGAGAGGGCTTCAGCGAACCGTTCTTCCGCGGCGACGACGCCCCGCGACCGCCATATCTGGTCACGTTCTGCCTGGCGGGAGAGGAGCTCGGCTACGGCTGCGCGGCGACCGCGAGCCTCATCACGCTGTCCATCTTTCTGAACCGGCTCGTCCTCACCCTCGTCGGCGACCCGACCCGCTCCGAGCTCCGTCGTTGCCTAGCCGCGAAGCCGGTGGTCACGTCGTTCGCCGCATCCGAACGCCGAGCGGGCAGCGATCTGCTCAGCCTCGAGACCCACGCCGAACGGTGCACCACCGGATACGTCCTGAACGGTCAGAAGGACTACAGCTCGAACCTCCGCCACGCGACCCGTGTGATCGTCGTCGCTCGCACCGGCGAGGGGCGTTCGTCGGACGCGATGACCTGGTTTCTCGTCCCGACGGATTCGCCTGGCGTCCGGATCGGCGAACGCTGGCCCACCCTGGGGCTGCGGTCGATGGATCTCTCGTCACTCGAGCTCAGCGACGTCGTCGTGCCCCAATCGCAGCGGATCGGCGACGAGGGGCGTGGCCTCCGTCTGATGAACGACAGCCTTTCGCAGTCGCGCACCACGATCGCCGCGATCGCGGTGGGAGTCGCCCGCCGCGCGCGAGACGAGGTCCTGGCCTTCGGCGCGAAGCGCGTCCTGTATGGCGACAAGCTCCACAAGCTGCAGGACTATCGCTTCAAGATCGCGGAGATGGAGATGGACATCGCGGCGGCTCGCGCACTCGTGTACCTCTCCGCGTTGAAATACGACCAGGGCGCCGACCACACGAAAGAGGCGAGCATCGCGAAGCTGTACGCGGGGCAGATGGTGATGCGGGTGACCGAGGCGGCGTCTTTGATGCTGGGCAGCGTCGGGTACACCGGGCAGAGCGTGATCGAGAAGCTCTTCCGCGACGCGCGCCACACGGCGATCGTCGAGGGCACCGAGCCGACGCACAAGGAGATCGTGTTCGCGAGTCTGCTGCGCAAAGGCGGGTACTGACCTGGCGGCCTCGAGCGGTCAGCGGATGTACCGCCGCTACGAGACCGCCGACGAGAAGGCGCGCGTCGGCAGCCACTACGAGCGCCCGGTGGAGTTCTTCTACCCCGTGCTCGGCGGAGACTGGCACGTGTATTCGGGCCTCCTCTGGGATCGCGCGACCACGGTCAACCAGGCGCAGGAGGAGAAGCTCGATCTTCTCGCCGGCCTCATGCGGCTCGAGCGGGGCGCGCGGATCCTCGACGTCGGTTGCGGCTGGGGCGGCCCGCTCGTCTACCTCTGCAAGCGGTACGGCGTCCGGGGGGTGGGCCTCACGGTGGCGGAAGGCCAGTACCGTGGCGCCGCGCGGCGCATCGCCGAGAGCGGCGCCGAGGCGTCCGTCCTCCTCCAGCACTGGCGCGAATACGAGCCCGACGGCAGCTTCGACGTGGTCTACGCGGATGAGGCGACCGGGCATTTCTCGGATCTGGCCGGGTACTTCGCGAAGGCGTACGAGATGCTCCTGGTCGGCGGACGAATGGTGATCCGGGACCTCCACTTCACGCATCCTCGCCACGCTGAGATGTCACGCGCGATGGTCTTCATCAACGAGCTCTTCGGGGAGACCGCCAACTACCGCACGCTCGGGGAGGAGCTGAGCCTTGCGAACCGGGCGGGGTTCGACCTGGTCCGGGTGCACCAGATCGACATCTCACATTACCTTCGGACCCTCGACGCGTGGCGGCAGAACCTGCGGGACAACCTCGTCAAACTCGAAGCTCTCGTGGGAGCGGAAGACGTTCGCCGCTTCGACCTGTACCTCCGCGTGTCCACGCGCGCCCTCAGGTCGGAGACGATGACGGTCGAGGTCACCGTCTTCGAGAAACGGCGCTGATCGGTCGGGGTGTCGCGACCGCTCGCTCGGCTGAGCGCCGGCGGCCTCCCGCTATCCTCGGCGCCGGTGGGTGACAGGGTGCGGGTCCTCGTCGTCGAGGACGATCCCGACACGCTCGCGGCCGTCGCGACGACGCTGCGGGATGCCGACGAGTTCGCCGTCTGGGTCGCACGCGACGCCGACCAGGCGCTGGCGGTCGCCGACGAGCTCGGCTACGACGCCGACGTCCTCGTGCTCGATCTCGACCTGGGGCACGGGATGCGCGGCGACCAGTTCGCGGCGGAGTACCGCCGGCGTGCCGCCAGGACGACGCCGATCGTCGTCGTCAGCGGCGTGCCCCGCGCCCGGGAGCTCGCGCGCAGCATCCGTGCCGCGGCCGCGCTCCCCAAGCCGTTCGACGGTGAAGAGCTGGTGCGCACTGTCCGCATCTTCGGCACGACGTCCAAACGGGAGCGATCGGATCCGGGCGAGTAGCGTGGTGCGCGTGAGAACGACCCGGACGAAGAACGAGCGGGCCGCCATCGACGAAGGGTTCGCGCGGGTGGTGAACGCGTTCGCCAAGGATCGGTCTGTGACCCGTGGCGGCAAGGGCTTCGGCTCCACCGGCCTGAAGGTGAAGGGCAAGCTCTTCGCGTTCATGTCCTCGCACGGCGCGTTCGTCGTGAAGCTCCCGCGCGAGCGCGTCGCCGAGCTGGTGAGCGCCGGGGAGGCCGAGTACTTTGACCCAGGCCACGGCAGGCTCATGAAGGAGTGGATCGCGGTCGGCCCGCGCGCGCCGGATCGCATCGACCTCGCCAGAGAGGCGCGCAGGTTCGTCGGGGAACGCGCCGGCTGAGGTCACCCCTCAGTCGAAGGTCGTCGTGTCCTCTTCGTGGCGATCCGCGCCCTTCGGAGAGTGCTGCCAGCTCCGTTTGCGCGCGGGCCTCGACCGAGCGTTCTGCGCGTTCTCGCCGTCGTCGTGTCGCGAGATGCTGACGAGGTCCGGGGCCGCGCCGTTCATCTTGCAGCTGCCGTCGAAGACAGCGCCCTTCGCCATCGTGAGCGCCGGCGTCGTGAGTCCCGCTTTCACCCGCGCGTGAGGGGCGAGCTCGATCGCGTCCCGCGCCGTGACCGTGCCGGTCACCTCACCCTCGACGACAAGGGAGCCACACCTGATGTCGGCATCGACCTTGGCGCCCTCGCCGATGATCAGGAGGTCGTCCGTCGTGACCCCGCCGCTGAACGAGCCGTCGATCCGGGCCTGGCCCGTGAACGTCAGCTTTCCTTCGAAGACCGAGCCGGGACCGAGGACGGCGTTCACGGCGGCGCCGCCGCCCAGCCTGGTCTCTCCGCCGTCAGGCACGTCAGCAAGAACGTGCCGGGGCCCTCGGCGCTACGGGCACAGGGGATCGTCCCCGTCGCTTATGCGGGCCGTACGATCTGGCGGCCTCCGCCGTGACGCCCGGACCGGCTCGGGCTCCTCGCGGTCGGGCTGCGTCAATGCCGCTGCTTGGAGCGCTGACGCTCGAGCGCCCCCTGGAGCTGCTCGGGCGTGACCGCTTGCATCAGCGCGAGCACCTCGCCGAGTCGGCGGGGGTGGCCCCGGAGCTCGAGCGTGCGCTGCATCTCGAGCGCCTCGGCGAGCTGCTGGTGGCTGATGACGCCCTCGTCGATGAGGTATTGCCCGAGCGTCTGCACCGCCGGCGGGTCGCCGATGAGCCCCCGCAGCACGTTGATGAGGTCGATGGGGCTGAAGGGTTTCGTGAGGTAGTGCGAGGCACCGGCCGCCATCCCGCGCCGGCGCTCCTCGTTGCTGTCGAGGGCGGTGAGCAGGATGACCGGGATGTTCTTCGTGGCGTCGTCTGCCTTGATCTGCCGGCAGACGTCGAAACCGGTCAGGCCGTCGCCTTCGCCCTCGAACATGACGTCGAGGAGGAGCACCTTGGGACGCGTCGACCGGACCTGATCGAGCGTCCCGCGGGCGGTCTCCGACTCGTCGATGCTCCAGCCCTGCGTCGACAGGGTGATCCGGACCATCTCGCGGATGAACTTATGGTCGTCTGCGATGAGGATGTCGGCCATATCGGTGGCGAGCAGCCTAACTTTGTTGTCGTCTCCTTTACAGGCCTCGGCGCCCGCCCATAGACTTCGCCACAAAGTTCATACGCGTTACCGGCCAGAGGCGCGGTCACCAGCACTACCGGCGTCGAGGAACGAGCTTCCGCCGACGCGCCGCGAACGGGGTGACCGCCGAAGCCACGGAACGGACTCGCGGACCGTGGCTGGTCCGTCCACCGGAAGGGGGCGGACTGTCGCGACGGGGGAGACCCCGCCGCGAAGCGCTGCCGTGTGACCAAGTCTTCACGGAGAGGCTCGGTGGCACGCAGGCGCACCGGGCCTTTTTCGTTGCGCCGATGCGGCGCGGTCGGAAGAGGCGCGGTGAGCCGGTCCGCGAACAGAGGAGGCCGGCATGCCGATCGAGCGCTTCGCGATCATCGACTCGACGCTGCGCGAGGGCGAGCAGTTCTCGAACGCCCACTTCACGACCGCGGACAAGATCGCCATCGCGCAGCTCCTGGACGAGTTCGGGGTCGAGTACATCGAGCTGACCTCACCCGTCGCGTCTCCCCAGTCCTTCGAGGACTGCAAGACGATCGCGGCGCTTCCCCTGAAGGCGAAGGTCCTCACCCACATCCGCTGCCATATGGACGACGCGCGCGTCGCCGTGCAGACGTGCGTCGACGGGATCGACATCCTCTTCGGGACGTCGTCGATCCTGCGCGAGTTCAGCCACGGCAAAGGTGTCGACCAGATCATCGCTGAGGCCCGGGAAGTCATCTCGTTCATCAAGGACCACGGGAAGGAGGTCCGCTTCTCGAGCGAGGACAGCTTCCGCTCGACGGAGGGAGACCTCCTCAGGGTCTACACGGCGGTCGCGGCGATGGGCGTCGACCGCATCGGCGTGGCCGACACCGTCGGCATCGCGACGCCACGGCAGTGCTACGCCCTCGCGGTGGAGCTGCGCCACCACGTCGAATGCGACATCGAATTCCACGGTCACAACGACACCGGCTGCGCGATCGCGAACAGCCACAGCATCCTCGAAGGCGGTGCGACGCACATCGACACGAGCGTCCTCGGCATCGGCGAGCGCAACGGCATCACTCCGCTCGGCGGCTTCGTCGCACGGATGTACGTCGACGATCCCGCGGCGATCCGAGCGAAGTACGACCTGCGGAAGCTGAGAGAGCTCGACGAGCTCGTCGCCTCGATGGTCAAGATCGAGATCCCGTACAACAACTTCGTCACCGGGAAGTACGCCTTCCATCACAAGGCCGGGATGCACACGAAGGCGATCTACATCAACCCGAACAGCTACGAGGTCCTCGATCCAGCGGACTTCGGGCTGACGCGGACGATGAACATCGCGCACCGCCTCACCGGCTACAACGCCGTCGGGCGGCGCGCGCAGGAGCTCGGCCTGGAGTTCGGGAAGGACGAGCTGCGGGCGATCACGAGGAAGATCAAGACGCTCGCGGACGCGGGCCCCCTCTCGATGGACCAGCTCGACTCGCTCCTGCGAGAATGGGTCGTAGCGTGAATCGCACCCTCGCGGAGAAGGTCCTGTCGCGCGCGTCCGGGCGCGACGCGCGAGTGGGCGACCTCGTCATCGTCCCCGTCTCGCGCGTCATGGTCCACGACTCCGTCATCGACGCGGTCATGGCGGGGCTGCGCGACCTCGGCAAGGAGCGGATCTGGGATACGTCCAGGGTCTGCGTCTTCGTGGACCACGCCGCGCCCGCACCCACGCCGGTCGTCGCGGACTCGCACCGCGTCCTGCGCGAGTGGGTGCGCGAGCAGGAGATCCCGACGTTCTACGACGCGGGCGAGGGCGTGTGTCACCAGATCATGGTCGAGGAGGGCTACTGCGAGCCCGGCACCGTGATCGTCGGGAGCGACTCGCACAGCAACTCGTACGGCGCGGTCGGCGCGTTCGGCGCCGGCATGGGGGCCACCGACATCGCCGTCGCGCTCGCCCTCGGCCGCACGTGGCTTCGCGTCCCGGAGTCGATCAAGGTCACGTTCACGGGCACGCTGCGCAAGGGCATCACGATGAAGGACGCGATCATGCGCGTCGTCCGCGAGATCGGCACCGACGGCGCGCGCTACGCCTGCGTCGAGTTCCACGGCGTCGGCGATCTTCCGCAGGGCGACCGCATCACGCTCGCCGGGATGACGACGGAGATGGGCGCGAAAGCCGGCCTCGTCGTCGGCACGCCCGAAGCACCCGACTGGCTCTTCCCGGACCGCGGCGCGACCTACGCGAACGAGGTGACGATCGACCTCACGACGCTCGAGCCGCAGATCGCGGTCCCGCCGCGCGTGGACCAGGTGGTGGACGTGTCGGCGGCGATCGGCCAGCCGGTCGACGTCGTCTTCCTCGGCTCGTGCACGAACGGCCGGCTCGTCGACATGCGCCAGGCCGTGGCCGTGCTGCGAGGCCGGCGCATCGCGCCCCAGGTGCGGCTTGAGGTCGTGCCGTCTTCGCGCCGGCAGATGGAGGACGCGATGGCCGACGGGACGCTGCTCGCGCTCTCGAGCGCGGGTGCGGTGATCGGGAGCTCCGGGTGCGGTCCGTGCCTCGGACGCACAGGTGGCGTGCTGGCCGGCAACGAGATCTGTCTCTCGACGGCGAACCGCAACTACAAAGGCCGCATGGGCTCGCCGGACGCCGCGATCTACATCGGGTCGCCGTACGTCGCGGCCGTCGCCGCCCTCACCGGCGTCATCGACGACCCGCGTCCCTACCTGGAGGCGTCCGACGCCGAGTTCGACGAGCTCGTCGCGCGCCGCCGCGCCGAGCGGCCGGGTCGCGGCGCGGCGTCGGTGCGCTCGGGCGACCGCTCCCGCGAGCTCATCCTCGCCGTCGCCCGCAGCGGACCGGCAGTCGAGATCGACGATTAGATGCCGCGCGCCTGGGTCTTTGGCGACGACCTCGACACGGACCAGATCGTCCCGGGCCGCTACGCGCCCTTCATGGTCGGCCAGGACAAGTTCCACCTGTACGCGTTCTGCGACGCGCGCCCCGGCTTCGCCAAGGAGGTGAAGCCCGGCGACGTTCTGGTGGGCGGCGAGAACTTCGGGTGCGGTAGCTCGCGCGAATACGCGGTCGCCGCCCTCAAGAAGCTCGGCATCGGCGGGGTCGTGGCGAAGAGCTTCGCGCGCATCTTCTTCCGGAACTGCGTCAACCTGGGGATCCCGGTCCTCGAGTCGACCGACGCGGTCTCGCGGATCCACGATGGCGACGAGGTCACGCTGGACATGCCGGCGGGCGTGCTGCGTGGTCCGCGCGGCGACGCGCCCCTGCGACCGCTTGCACGCTTCGCGAAGGAGATCCTCGCCGCGGGGGGAGTCGTCGCCTACTTACGCGCGCACGGGGACTTCCCGCAGGTCAGCTGATCGCGGCGCTTCACTCGCGATCGGCACCGTGAAGTGGAACCGCGAACCGGCGCCGACCTGGCTCTCGACCCAGATGCGTCCGCCGTTCAATAGGACCAGCCGCCGCGCGATCGCGAGACCGAGGCCTGTCCCACCGTGGCGTCGGCTCGCGGACCCGTCCGCCTGACGGAACTCGTCGAAGATTATGGCCTGTGCCTCGGGCGCGATGCCCTCGCCCGTATCGGAGACCGTGACCGTGAGCGTGTCGCTGGCCTGGACCGCGCTGAGCACGATCTCGCCTTTCGTCGTGAACTTCACCGCATTGCCGGTGAGATTGATGAGGATCTGCCGGAAGTGATATGGGTCGGCGAACGCGGCCGGGAGCGCGGGCTCGATGTCGCTGCGGAGCACCAGATCCTTGGCTCGCGCCCGAGGACCGAGAAGCGAGACGAGCTCGTCGGCCAGCTCGTGCATGCGGAAAGCCTCCGGCTTGATGTCCATCTGCCCGGCTTCGATCTTCGCGAGATCGAGCAGCCCATTGATGATCCCCAGGAGGTTGTCCGCCGCGCTGTGGACGCGTCGCAGGTCGGATGTCTGCTGCGCCGTGAGCTCGCCGTCCAGTCCCTCGAGCATGAACTCCGTGTAGCCGATGATCGCATTCATCGGGGTCCGGAGCTCGTGGCTGACGTTCGCGATGAACTCGCTCTTGAGGCGGCTGGCTTCTGCGAGCTTGACGTTGGTGCCGCGCAGCTCGGCGACGAGTGTCTCGTTCTGACCATCCCGAGTCTGTAGGGCGGTCGCCATCGACTGGAACGAGCGCTCCAGCTGCCCGATCTCGTGCGCGGAACCGGTGGCGATGGGAGCGCCGAGGTCGCCGCGCTCGATGCGACGCGCGGCTCCCGCGAGGCGGGCGAGGGGCGTCGTGAGCGTTCGTGCGGTGCGGTAGGAAAGCAGAACGGCGAGGCCGGCGAGCAGCACCCCGCCGGCGAGCACGGCGGCGGCCAGCTGTTGCTGGGCCTGCTCCAGCGGCGCGAGCGGTAGGAACACGGCGAGCACTTGTGGCTGGCTCGAGTGCGACCGGACGAGGCTGAAGATCGCGGCGTAGCGCGCGCTGTTGACGCTCATGTCCGTCCGGTGGGCGCCGATACCGAGCCGCATCGCCTCGATGTCAGGGAGCTGCGACGGCTCGAGCCCCTTGATCGTGGCCGCCTTCACCTCGCCGTTGGCGAGCATCGCGATCTCCGAATCCGAAGCGGCACGGATCGTGTGCAAGAAGGTACTGTCGAGGAGGGAGCCGACCTCGATCAGGCCTGGCGTTTTCGTGGGGTCCGCCGCGCTGATCGGCGTGATCGAGCGGATCATGAGGCCCTTCGGCTCGCTGTAGATCACCCAAGAGTTCTCCACCTTGGCGGTCGCGCGCACGAGGAGCTCTTGCGGCAGCTGCTCGCCCGGCGTGAAGTCCTGCGCGCCTGCGATGATGTCGCCGTTCGGGTCGGCGACCAGCACGATGTCGAGCGCGAGCCTGGACTTGAGGGGGATGAGGAGCTCGCTTAGCGCTCGTCCGTCTCGCGCGGCGGCGAGATCGCGGACGCTGGACAACGCGGCGAGCACGGCACCGCTCCGCGATGTCTGCAGGACCCGATCGTCGATGGCGCTGGAGGTGGCTCCCGCGACGAGCCGCGCTTCATCGTCGAAGCGCTCCTGCAGCAAGCGCTGCGAGATGCTTAGCGCGAGCGCCACGATGAGGACGGTCGGCAAGACGCCAATGACGAGGCTGCGCAATAGCAGCGTTCGACGGATGCTCGGTGCGAACGGCGCGATCGAACCGTGAAGGAGCCGGCGCACCCTAGACCGCGGCTGCGGCGATGCGCTGGCCTTCGGGGCTTCTCGCGAAGTCGAGGAACGACCGGATGGCCGGCTTGAGCGTCGCCTCGTCGGGACGGTAGATAAGCATGAGCGGGCGTCCGATCCGGTAGGTGCCGCTCACCAGATTCTCCGGAGTCGGCGCCACACCGTCGATCGAGACGAGATGGACCGTCGTCTCGGTCGCGGTGCGGCTCGAGGTGGTCGCCATCCCGATGGAGGCACGGAACGAGCCGACCGCCTTCAGGGTCTGGTCGAGCTCGAACACCTCGCTCGCGTCCTTGTCGTACGTGGCCTTGCCGCCGAAGAAATAGGACTCAAAGCTGGTCCGCGTCGCGGCATTCGCTTCACGGATGAAGACCTTGACCTCCTGGTTCTCCCAGCCGAGCTGTGACCAGTTCTTGATCTCACCGGCAAAGATCCTGCGCACCTGTTCCTTCGTGAGATCTTTGACCGGGTTCGCGGCGTTGACGATCACGCCGGTCCCGCTCAGGCCGATGCTCAGCGTCTTCAGCTTCGCGCCCTCGTCCGGCGTGAGTCCGCGGCTCACGAAGCCGAGATCGACGTGGCCGGCCGTCGCGAGCGCCACCGCAGCGTCGGAGCCGACCTCGTCGACCTGCCAGGTCACGCCGGGGTGCAGTTCAGCGAAACGCTTCGTCAGCGCCTGGACGGGCGCGAGGGCGCCGCCGCCACCGCTCGCCGTATAGAGGCCGGCGAGCGCATCGGGCGCTGGCGTGCCGGTCCGTCCGCCGCACGCGGCGGCGAGCGCGACCGCGAGCATCAGCGCAGCGCGACGCAGCCGCCGACCCACCAGGCAGGCCATTGGGGGCGAAGATTACTTGACCGGGTTTGCTACAGAGGTCTCAGGCCGGTACAGACACGGACTGCTCCCGCGGACGGGCTAGACCCGGCGGCTCCTCCGAACGGCGCACTCGAGGCAGCGGCAGCGCACCCGGGAAGGGTGCGTGTGGCGCGGCTCCCATTGCGTCGCGACGATCGCGATGGCGACGACCGTGCTCCAGGCGAACGCGAGCGCGATCGCGGCTTCTGGCGAAACAGCCACGGCTGCGTCGAGTGCGCGTGGCGTGCCAGCCCCCGTGCGCGCTTGCTCGGCCAGGCCCCGGCCGGTCGGACGTCAACGCGCCTTGGGACGATGGGGCTCCGTCGAGCGGTGCCCGGCGAAGGCTATGCCTCGACGACCACCGTGCCCGCGATCTTGTCGTGCAGGGTCTGACGCTTCCCGTCCCAGAGCGGCCAGAGCACGTCGAGGATCCCCGGGATGAGCGGAAGCCACAGGAACGGCGGGATCACCGCACGCAGGAACGCGCGGAGGTAGCCGACGGAGTCGTCCTCGTTGCCATCCCGCCGCGCCGCGATGTCGGACATCATCTTGCCCACCGTCTGGCCGCCTTCGGCGATCGCGACGATGTAATAGAGGGTCGGCCCGAAGTAGCCGAGGAGCAGCAGGACCACTCGCGCGGCGTCTTGCGCGGGGCCGCCGCGGAACACGAGGACCCCGAACGCGAAGTAAAGGACAACGAACACGAGCCAGATGAGGAGCGAGTCGATCACCGCCGCCTTGACGCGCCTGCCGTACGGGGCGTAGTCGACGGGCTCCGCGACCTCCGCCGCGCCCGCGGGGAATGTCGTCGTCGTCATGCGCCGAGAGTCTTCCGTATCTCGCCTCGCGCGGACCGGTGCGAGCCGCGATTAGCGACGGGGTCGATACCTGAGCTCAGGCCATGCTCTCGCGGACCCACTCCGTGACCGTCTGAGCCATCTTCGCCCGCGGCCCGGCCGGAGCGAAGTCGTGGTCGCCGCCCTCGATCGTCACGATCTTGTGCGTGACCCGCGCCTGTGAGAGCACCGCGGCGTAGCGCTCGGCGTCCTCGAACGGCACCTGCGTGTCGCGCGAGCCCCGGATGAGCAGCACCCGCGCCCGGGTGCGCGAGAGCTCGGCGACCGGCTTCCACTTCCCGTCGTCGGACCATGCCTTGAAATGGGCCTGCGCGAGTGCCGGCGCCGCCGCCAGGACCGCGGCGCGGATGCGCGAGTCGCGGCCGGCGACAAGGGCCGCGACCGTGCCGCCGAACGAGAAGCCGACGATGCCGAGGCGCTCGGGCACCTGCGGATGGGCCTTCAGGAGGCGGATCGCTCCGGCCGCGTCCGCGAGCGCGGAGTCGAGCGTCATCTTCGGCGGCTGGTGGTCGCGATACGCGAAGCGCAGCGCGGCGATGCCGACCTTGGCAAGCGCCTCGCACGTCGCGACGATGTGCGGCTGCTCCGGCTGGCCGCCGAAACCGTGCAGCACCGGCGCCGCGCCCAGCGGCTCGGTGTCCGGAAGGTGCAGGACGCCCTCGATCTCACTGTCCGCGACGTTGAAGGAGACGCGTTGCAGCACTAGTCGGCCGCGGCGGGCCGCGCGGGCGTCTCCGGCAGCGCCAGCATCTCGAGCACCTGCTCGCGGCGCTCGATCGGCGTGCGCGAGCTGATGAGCTCGAGGACTTTTTTACGTCCCTTCATCTTTCCCACGAGGATCGCGCCGACCAAATTTTCGCCGAGGAAGAACAGCCGCTTGTAGTTGCGGCCCGCGAGGTCGAACTCGACGATCGCCTCGGCGTCGGGCTCTTCTTCCGTCGTGACGCCCATGACGGAGATGTTCGAGTTGAACATCCCTGACGCGTACGTCGGGACCTCCACGTAGGGTTCCTTCGCGCCGAGCATGTTCTTCGCGACGTGGCGACCGTGGTTGAGGGAGTTGTCCCACGTGCCCATGCGGTGGTGGCGCTGCGAGACGACGTCGTAGAACTCCGCCACGTCGCCCGCCGCCCAGGCGTCGGGCATGCTCGTCTCGAGGAACTCGTTCGTCTTCACGCCCACGTTCGTCTCGAGCCCGGTGTCCTTGAAGAGGTCGATGTTCATCGTGAGCCCGAGACCTACTCCGACGATGTCCGCGGTCGTGCCGAACCCGGCGGAGCCCGTCACATTGATCCGTCCATCGCTCTGCTCGAGCCTGTCGATGCC
>Ga0209237_1001198_pt1 | contig 15306 bp, 16 predicted proteins | sample GraSoi013_1_40cm_2_FD_185820 | JGI IMG/M metagenome (GOLD analysis project Ga0209237, IMG submission 185820) | Grasslands soil microbial communities from the Angelo Coastal Reserve, California, USA - Sample 10_02_2013_1_40cm (SPAdes) (version 2) | ecosystem: Environmental > Terrestrial > Soil >... | reverse complement strand
CGGTGAGGCTCGACTTCTCCAGTAGCGGGTCCAGGAGGTGATGAATGAGCACGTGCTGCGCGGCCTCGACATACTCCGACGAGTAGTCGGGCTCTTCACCCGCGACGCATTCGCCCCACCCCTCTCCTTCATCGGTAACCGCTTTGACGAGCAGGATGTCGCGCTCGCTCTGGGTGCCGAATGACGTCTCGAACGGCGCCACCAGCGAGATCCGGATCCGGCGCAGCTCGACCCCGTCGAGCTTCACGGCGCTAGCCTAGATGAGCTCAGCCTCGCATCTTCGTCGTCGCTCAGATCAACATCCGCCGCGGCGGCGTTCTCCTCCATCTGCCGCACGCTGGATGCGCCCGGGATCACGACGACGTTGGGCTTGCGGATCAGCCATGCCAGGGCAACCTGGGCCGGGGTCGCGCCATGCCGTGCGGCGATCTCGCCCAGGGCCGCGATCAACGGCTGAAGGCGGGCTCGCGACGCCGCGGTGAACGCGGGATTCAGCCGTCGAAAGTTGCGCGGCGCGGTGTTCTGGTACTTCCCCGACAGAAGTCCCTGGGCCAGCGGGCTGTAGGCGATCACGATGCGCCCGTTGCCGGTCGCCCATGGCAGGAGGTCGCGCTCGGGCGCGCGCTTGAGCAGGCTGAATTGCACCTGGTTCGACAGCACAGGTCCGCCGAGAGCCTTCTCCGCCGCCTGCCACTGCACGAGGGAGTGATTGCTGACGCCCACGTGGCTCACCAGGCCTTTCTCGACCAGCTTCCGCATCCGCGGCATGGTCGCGCCGGGCGGGAACATCGGGCTCGGCCAATGCTGCTGATACAGGTCGATGCGGTCGACTCCCAGTCGGCGCGCGCTCGCCCGGGCCTTGGATGCCACCTGCACCGGCAGGCCGATCGGAAAAAGCTTGGTGGCGAGGAACACGCTGTCCCGACGCCCCTCGATCGCCTTGCCGACGATTCGCTCCGACTCTCCGAACGCGTAGATCTCGGCCGTGTCGATCAGGCTCACGCCGAGGTCCAGGGCGCGGTGCACGATCTTCACCGCCTCGCCGCGCGCATAGGCCGAGCCATAACCCCACTCTCGCGAGCCGAACTGCCACGTGCCGAGACCTACAGCGGACATTCGTGCTCCGCCGGCCTCGACGTATTTCATCAATCGCCTTTCAGCAGCCGGTCGTACACCATCTGCGACCAGGACTCCATGCCGAGGTAGTAGATCCGCATCTCCTCGAGCGTCAGCAGCTCGCCAGCCAGCTTCGTCGTTTCGCGTATGGCGATGTTGGGCGAGTCACCTTCAACCAGGAATACCACTCCGAGGTGCACCTTCGAGACGGGCGATGATTCGTCGTTGAGCAGGCCCAGAAGCTTGGCGTCGAAGCGCCCGTCATAGGTGACCTCCTCGTCCCACTCGCGCTTGAGGCCGTCCTGGATGGGATCGCCGGCTTCGAGATCGCCGGGGTTGATGTGGCCGCCCACACCGAGCGAGTACTGCTTGCGCAGGCGCCGCTCGGACGACGCGCGCAGGCGGTGGGTCAGCAGGTATCGATCGCCGTGGCGAAAGACGACGTACGGGATGATCTGCTGGTAGCTGGGGTCGTCTTCGACCTCGGCTCGCGGCATGAAGAGGTGGTGCTCGCGGATCACCGACTGGTGCCGATCGAGCTGGTCGCTGATGAAGCCGTGCCATGCGCCGTCGGGAAAGATGTCTTCTCGCTTGACGCAAAGGACCTGCTCGGACGTGGCCCGCATCACTACGCGGGAGCCGCGGCCATGCGCACGAGGCCTCGACCGAACACCGCTATGAGCTCCGCGGTGCGGTCGACCTGCTCTTCGGTGACCGGAAGAAAGTAGATCCACGCCGCGCGCTCCGTGGCGGTGGTGATCATCGTTCGCGCCGAATCCGCGCTCGGGTTGCCACACGGTCCGTTTGCGTCCGCGATGCAGATTCGACCCGCGACGTTCACGCGCTCCTTGCCGATGCCCGTGTAGCTCTCGCCGGTGTTCCCGAGCCTCAACACCAGCTCCTCCCCGCTCACTTTTTCCAGGTCGTACAGCCCGACCGGGACCTGGAGCTGCACGGACATGGCGTTGGCCACGTCGACGAGCGAGTTGACCCGCGGGAACGGGTCGCCCTTTTTCATCCGTCGGAAGAGGGCCTCCGATGAGGGCCGCACGCGCGTCGGGTCTATGCCGAACCGGCGGTAAAGCGCACGGGCGAGGCCGGCGTCCCCGACCCCACCCGAGCGCACCGCTTGCGTGGCGCGCGCCACCTCCAGCTCGAAATCCTCGCGTGGCTCGGTTACCTCGAGCTCAAGCAGCTCGAGCGCGAGGACTTCGACGTCCAGCTCACAGCGAACCGTCAGCGCCACAGTGACTCCAGCTGGTCGAAGAACCCCGGGTACGAGATCTCCACGCATTCCGCATCCTCGATCTCGGTGGCGCCATCCGCAAGCAGACCGGCGACCGCGAGGGCCATCGCGACACGGTGGTCTCGATGCGAGTCCACGCGGGCTCCTTCGAGGTGGCGTGGGCCGTTGATCACCCAGCCGTCATCCAACGCTTTGATGTCAGCACCCATGGCCGACAACCCTTCGACCATCGCGGCGATGCGATCCGACTCTTTGACCCGAAGCTCAGCCGCGCCGGTGATCCGGCTGGTTCCTGGAAGCTGCGACGCCGCGACAGCGAGAACCGGCAGCTCGTCGATCATCTCGGCCGCCTGGCTGCCGTTGACCGAAGTCGGGTGCAGCTCCGGGCCGGGCGCAACCTCGAGCTCGCCGACCTGCTCGCCGCCGGCTGTTCGCATTCCCGAAATTGCGATCGTCATGCCGCAGGCGCGCAGGAGATCGACGAAAGCCGTCCGCGTAGGGTTGGTGCCCACATTCCGAATCCGGAGGGCGGATCCCGCCACCAGACCCGAGGCGACGAGCCAGAAGCTGGCGGCGCTCACATCGCCTGGAATCTCGATCTCAAGGGGTCCCAGGCGGTCTGCGGGGCGCACCTCGACACGCCGCCCCTCGACGGCAACATCCGCGCCCATTGCGCTGAGCATCTGCTCTGTATGGTTGCGGGTCGCTATCGGTTCTATGACCGCGGTCGGACCATCCGCAAACAGGCCCGCCAGCAGGACTCCCGACTTCACCTGGGCGCTCGCGACCGGCATCCTGTACTCGATGCCGTGCAGCGGCGTCTGACCACCGACGATGAGCGGCGGCCAGCGTGCGTCGGCGCCCATCGCGCGCAGGGGAGTCACGACGCGATCCATGGGCCGCCTCGTCAGGGATTCGTCTCCACGAAGCTCCGTGGAGAAGCGCTGCGCAGAGAGCAGACCCGCCAGCAGCCTCATGGTCGTCCCCGAGTTGCCACAGTCCAGTGGTTCCGCCGGGTGACGCAAGCCCTTCATGCCAACGCCCCGCACCGAGGTGTCCGTGATGTCGACTCCCAGCGCACGCATGCAGCGTGCGGTCGACTGCACGTCGGCGCCCGACGATAGACCACGAAAGCGGCTTTTTCCGTCCGCGATCGACCCCAGGATGAGCGCCCGGTGCGAGATCGACTTGTCTCCCGGAACCGTGACCTCGCCTTCCAGGCGGCGCGCCTTCCTAACCGTCGCGATCATGCTCCCTCTCCCCTCCGGGGAGAGGGCTGGGGAGAGGGGCTGGAGCTCGCAATATTCGCGGCCCAGCGCTCCCGGACGGATCGCGCTTCCTCGAACAGCTCGATCAGGCGCGGGTCGTCGGCTTCGAGGTGCCGGCGCAAGCGCGCGAGCGACCCGCTGATCGCGTCCAGCTGCTCCAGCAGGTTTTCGCGATTGGTGCGAGAGATGCCGGCCGACAAGACCGGGTCGCCCCCGGCAAGCCGGCTGACATCCCGAAACCCCGTCCCCGCCACCTTCGAGGCGTCGGCCCAGTCGGCGCGGCTCGATAGCGCGAGCACGTAGCCCACGGAGAGGAGCAGCGCCGCGTGGCTGACGCCGGCGACCAAACGATCGTGGGTGGCCGCGTCCATGACCAGCGGATGTGCGCCCACCGCCTCCACGAGCCCGATCACAGTCGGGTCGCTTCGGGTGAGGATCCACGGAGCTCCGCGGAAAAGCTCCGCGTCGGCGGCATCGATTCCGGCCGCCTCACGCCCACACATCGGATGCCCGCCCACCATGTCGATCCCCGCGGCAGCCGCCCACTCCATGACGTCGACCTTCGTGCTGGCCATGTCCGTGACGACCTTGCCGGCGACGTGACTGCGGAGACCGGTGAGCACTTCCGGCATCGCGAGGATGGGTATGGCCACAACTACGACGTCCGCCATGTCGATGACGCCCAGGTCGGTGCTCGCGGCGCTGGCGACGCCGCGGTCCATCGCCTTGCGTGCGGTGGCGGCGTCATGGTCGAAGCCCACGATGGTGTCATCCGGCCGCGCCTGTTTCACCGCCAGAGCGAACGAGGAGCCCATCAGGCCGAGGCCCACGATGCCAACAGTGGGCATGACTTACGCCAGCTGCTTGGCCAGCGAGCCCAGCAGCCTTCGCAGGTCCTGCATCAGGCGGTCGAAGCTGTCGAAGTCGAGCGACTGCGCGCCGTCCGACAGCGCCTGGTTGGGTGTCGGATGCACCTCCACGATCAATCCGTGAGCACCCGCCGCGACCGCCGCCAACGCCATCGGACGTACCAGCGACCAGCGGCCCGTGGCTTGCGAAGGGTCGACGATGACTGGCAAGTGTGAAAGCTCCTTGGCCAGCGGAATCGCGTTGAGGTCCAGCGTGAATCGCGTCGCGGTTTCAAAGGTGCGGATGCCGCGCTCGCACAGGATCACATCGCGGTTGCCCTGGGACAAGACGTACTCGGCCGCCAGCAGCCACTCCTCGATGGTCGAAGACATGCCCCGTTTCAACAGCACGGGTTTGCCCGACCGGCCAGCTTCCTGCAGCAGCGCGTAGTTCTGCATGTTGCGGGTCCCGAGCTGGAGGATGTCCGCATATCGCGCGACGAGCTCCACATCGCCAGGCGAGACGACTTCGGTCACCACTTTGAGACCGGTCTCGTCTCGCGCCATGGCCATCATCTTCAGCGCCGACTCACCAAGGCCCTGGAACGAGTAGGGCGATGTGCGCGGCTTGAACGCGCCGCCGCGCAGGACCTTTGCGCCTTGCGCGGCAACGTGTCGTGCGGTTTCGAGCAGCATCTCCTCGCCTTCGACCGAGCACGGTCCGGCCATCATCACCACGTCGTCGGCACCGATCTTCACGCCGCCCACGTCGACCACCGTGTCGACAGGCCTGAACTCGCGGCTGGCAAGCTTGAACGGCTTGGTGATTGGGATGATCTCGTGGATTCCGCCGAGATGCGAGAAGGCTTCCTTGTACGCGTACGCGTTGCCTCCGATGACCCCCACGAGGGTTCGCTCCTCGCCGCGTGAGATCTCGGTCTTGAGGCCGATCTCGTGCACGCGCTCGACGACAGCGTCGATCTCCCCCTGGGTGGCCTGGTGCGCCATGACGATGATCACGGCAGCAACGTCGCCCTCAGCGACTCGAGGTCGCTCTTGATGGCAGCGGCGCCTCGCATGTAGGCGAATCGCATCGCGGATTGCGGTCGGGGCGTGTTGTAGAGCAGCAGGACGCGGATGCACATGCGGACGCCGCGCGGGTTTGGAAGCGTCACGTCCATGTCGTGGCCGCAAAGAAGCGGAACCTCGAGCCAGCCCAGGCGGCGCGCTGCGTAGGCCGGATATTCGGCGGTGAGGTCATGCGTGGTCGTGAAGTAGGCGAAGCAGATCTCAGGCACATCGAGGTCGTTGAGCTGGGTCAGCTCACGCAGGAGATCCTCGGTCGCCTCGGTGATCGCTTCCTCTGTATTCTCGGTCGCCGTCGTGGCGCCTCGGATTCCTCTCACCGGCATGCTTTCAAGAGTTCCTTGACGAGGGGCACGGGATCGGCGCCGCGATCGATCTGGGCGACGATGGCGCTCCCGACCACCGCCGCATCCGCGCTTCCGCGAAGCGCTTTCATGTGCTCAGGGCGGGAGATGCCGAACCCTGCCGCCACCGGGAGGTCGGTGTGCTTTTTCACCTCTGCCAGCAGATCCTTCATGCCGGCCGGAAGCTCGCTCCGCGCCCCGGTGATCCCCGTCACGGTCACGCAATAGACGAAGCCGCTGGAGTGTTCGGCGATCGACGCCATCCGCGCAGGCGATGTGGTGGGCGACACCATGAATATCGTGTCGAGCGAGGCTGCTCGCAGCCAGCCCGCGATGGGCTCAGCCTCCTCGATGGGCAGGTCCGGCACGATGACGCCCGCGACCCCCGCCTGCGCCGCCTCGGCTGCGAATCGACGAGGGTCGTGGGAGAGGATGGGGTTGATGTAGGTCATGAGCACGGTGGGTATTCCCTCGCGTGCGATCGCGGCGGCCAGCTCGAGGGACGCCCCGACGGTCATCCCGTGCTCCAGCGCCGTCTGGCCCGCATGCTGGATCACAGGCCCGTCTGCCAGCGGGTCCGAAAAGGGGATTCCGATCTCGAGCGCGGCGATTCCCGACGTCGCGAGCTTCTTTCCCACTTCGAGTGACCGCTTCTTGTTCGGGTGGCCCGCCATCATGTACGCGACCAGCTTCAGGTCGCCTTGTGCGCGAAGAGCCTGATCGAGTCGCGACGTTTCAGTTTTCATCCACAGAGTCCATGTCTTTGTCGCCGCGGCCCGAGAGGCAGACGAGGATGCGCCCGCCAGGTCCAAGGTCGCGCGCGATCACGCCGGCCTGATGGAGCGCGTGCGCCGGCTCGAGCGCGGGGATGATGCCTTCCAGCCGCGTGCAGAGCTTGAAGGCGGCCACCGCGTCCCTGTCACCGACCGCGACGTAGTCGACGCGTTCGATGTCGCGCAGGAAAGCGTGCTCCGGGCCGACGCCCGGATAGTCGAGGCCGGCCGATATCGAGTGCGTCGGAAGCACCTGGCCGTCGCCGTCCTGGAGCAGATAGGAGTAACTTCCGTGCAGCACGCCTGGGCGGCCCCCGACGAGCGAAGCCGCATGCTTCCCGCTCTTGATCCCTGAACCGGCGGCCTCGACACCGACCAACGAGACGTCCTTGTCGTCCAGAAAGGCGGTAAAGATCCCGATCGCATTTGAGCCGCCGCCCACACACGCGACCACGACATCGGGCAGCTTGCCATCGACGGAGAGGTATTGCTCGCGCGCCTCGTCGCCGATGATCCGCTGCAGGTCTCGAACCATCTCGGGGTATGGATGTGGTCCGACCACCGAACCAATGATGTAGTGGGTGGTGCGCACGTTGGTCACCCAGTCACGGATCGCTTCGGAAGTTGCGTCTTTGAGAGTCTTGGTCCCGCTGCTGACCTCCTTGACCTCCGCCCCGAGCAGCTTCATGCGGCGCACGTTCATCGACTGCCGGCGCATGTCCTCGGTGCCCATGTAGACCGCGCATTCGAGGCCGAAACGCGCGCACACCGTCGCCACCGCGACCCCGTGCTGCCCTGCGCCCGTCTCCGCGATGACGCGCTGTTTGCCCATGCGGATCGCCAGCAGCGCCTGGCCGACGGCATTGTTGAGCTTGTGGGCGCCGGTGTGGCAGAGATCCTCGCGTTTGAGGTGAATGTGCGCGCCGCCGAAGTGGGCGCCGAGCCTTGTCGCGGCGTAAAGCGGCGTCGGCCTGCCGATGAATGCGTGGCGGTGCCCGGCGAGCTCGAGCTGGAACTGGGGGTCGGCCTTGGCCTCGTGCCAGATGCCCTCGAGCTCCTCCAGCGCGCTCATGAGGGTCTCCGGCACGTACTGGCCGCCGAAAGCGCCAAACCGGCCGCGAACCGGATGCTTAATCAAGTGGGTTTACCTCCCCACTCGTGGGGAGGTCGGCGCGAAGCGCCGGGTGGGGAGTCGCACTCATCACGAGAGAATCTCAGCAAGGCGGACGTTATGGACGAAGGCCCGCACCTTGTCCGGGTCTTTCACCCGCACCGAGGACTCGACCCCGCTCGAAACATCGACGCCGTAGGGCTTGAAGGTGCTCACGACCTTGCCCACGTTACCCGGTTCGAGACCGCCGGCGATGAATACCTTCCGGGTCGCCAGCAGATCGCGCGCGAGGTCCCAATCCCATGTGCGGCCGGTGCCGCCCCGCTGGTCGATAGACCACGAGTCGAGCATGATCGGGTCCGGCCAGGCCGACGCGTCGGGCACCTGATCGTCCCGGACTTTCAGCACTTTCATGACCGGCCTGCCGGCGTCGAAGCCGGGCTGCTCGGAACCGTGGAGCTGGAGCAAGTCGAGTCCCACGAACTCCGCGATCTCGCGCACCTCCGCCGGCTCCTGGTCGATGAACACGCCGACGATGGCCGGCCGCACCGAAAGGCCATCGACGATCGCTTTCGCCTCTTCCGGGCTGACCCGCCGGTCGGACGAGCAGAAGTGAAAACCGAGTAGGTCGGCGCCGGCCTCGACGGATGCCTGGGCGCCGTCCCGATCGCAAATGCCGCAGATCTTGACCTGGATCACGAAATTGAGGCTAACTCGCGGAGGCGGGCGGCTGGGTCGGGCGCTCGCATCAGCATCTCGCCGACCAGGATGGCGTCGGCGCCGGCGTCGCGCATCCGCCGGGCGTCGTCCATAGAGTGAATCCCGCTTTCGGCCACGAGCGGCACCCTGTTTGGAATCAGCGGACGCAGCCGCTCGGTCAGCCCAAGATCGACTTCGAACGTGCGCAGGTCGCGGTGGTTGACGCCGACCACCGGCGCCCCCGCCTCGAGCGCGACCTCTGCCTCATGCTCGTCGTGAACCTCGACCAGGGCCGACAGGCCCCGGCTCCGCACCACCGCAAGCAGCCGCCGCAGGTCCGCCGGCTCGAGCGCGGCCACGATCAGCAGCACTGCGTCAGCGCCCTCGGCCCTGGCCTCACCGATCTCGTACGGGTCGGTGATGAAGTCCTTGCGCAGGATCGGCAGACCCGTTGCCAGCCGCGCCGCCTCGATGTGCTCAGGACGGCCGCCAAACCCGGCCATGTGTGTCAAGACAGAGATCGCGGCGGCCCCGCCGTCGTTGTATGCCCGCGCGATGTCGTTGGGCCGGTAGTCATCAGCCAGGACGCCCATGCTGGGCGTGCGCTGCTTCATCTCGGCGATGACGGCCAGCTTCGGCCTTCGCAGCGCGCCCACGAAATCCTTCGGCGCGTATGCATGGATCGCCAGCTCGAGCTCGTCCTGAGTCTTCTGCGCACGCCGCCGCTCCAGGTCCTGCCTGGCCTCGGCGACCAGGCGGCCAAGGAGATCCGAAGATGTCACTCCTGCGAGATTCTCGCCCAGCCCTGCAGCACGTCGCCGGCGCGGCCCGAGTCGATGGCCTGCGCGGCAGACCCGATGCCGTCCCGCCAGTCCTTCGCGAGGCCGGCGGCCCTGAGCGCAGCGGCGGAGTTGAGGAGGACGACGTCGCGCCGCGGCCCGCGTGCTCCCTCCAGCACCTCGCGCGCGATCCGGGCATTGTCCTCGGGGCCGCCACCGCGTACCGCGTTCGGATCTGACGGCTCGAGGCCGACATCGACGGGGTCGAGCTGGTACTCCTTCCGTCCGCCGTCGATCTCGATCACGAGCGATGGCGAGCTCGTAGAAAGCTCGTCCATGCCGTCGCCCGCGTGAAAGACGATCGCACGCTCCACGCCCAGCCGGCCCAGGACGTCTGCCATCTTCCCCGCCAGCTTCGCGTCCGCCACGCCCAGCGCCTGGTACCGAGCGCGCGCGGGATTGCAGAGCGGGCCGAGCACGTTGAACACCGAGCGCACACCCAGCTCGCGCCGGGGCACGGCCGCGAATCGAAACGACGGGTGAAAGATCGGCGCGAACAGGAAGCCGATTCCCGCCTTATCGATGCAGCGGGCCACGCCTTCCGGCGCGAGGTCGATCTTTACACCGAGCTGCTCGAGGACGTCCGCAGACCCACACAGCGACGAAGCCGCGCGGTTACCGTGCTTAGCCACCTTCGCGCCGCATGCGGCCGCGACGATCGCTGCCAGCGTTGAGATGTTGAACGTCGACATGCCGTCGCCTCCGGTCCCGCACGTGTCGAGCAGCGCGCCGTCCACGGCGATCGGAGTCGCGTGCGCGCGCGCTGTTCGCGCGAAGCCGGTCAGCTCTTCGACCGTCTCGCCCTTCATCCGCAGGGCGACCATGAATCCCGCGATCTGGATAGGGGTGGCGTCGCCGCGCATGATCGTCTCGAACGCCGCCGACGCCTCGGCCTCGCTGAGAGACTCACACCTCACCAGCTTTGCAATCGACTCCATCATTACGACGCGCTCCTCGCGGCCCGCCGGATAAAGTTGCTCAGGATCTTCTTGCCTTCCTTCGTCAGCACCGACTCCGGATGGAACTGCACTCCGTAGGTCGGGTGGCGGGCGTGCCGCAGGCCCATCACCGTACCGTCGGTGGTCCACGCGGTGACCACGAGGTCGTCCGGCAGCGAAGCCCGGTCCACGATCAGCGAGTGATATCGCGTGGCCTCGAATGGATCGGCGACACCCGCCATAACACCCGAGTTGTCGTGGCGGATCCAGGACGTCTTTCCATGCGCGGGCTCGTTGCGGATCACCCGCGCGCCCAGTGCCTGCCCGAGGCACTGGTGGCCGAGGCACACGCCGAGGATCGCCACCTTTCCGCTGAGCTCCCTGATCGCTTCGTTGGAGATGCCCGCATCGTCAGGCGTGCCCGGGCCCGGTGAGATGACCACCCCGTCGTAGCCGGCCAGCTCGCCAACCGTGACCTCATCGTTGCGAAAGACAGCCGGCTCGACGCCGAGCTCGCCGAAGTACTGGACCAGGTTGTAGGTGAACGAGTCGTAGTTGTCGATCACGGCGAGCTTTGCGTTTGGAGGAGAACCCATCACATGTCCTCCGCCATCTCGATCGCCTTGAACATCGCCCCCGCCTTCTCCAGCGTCTCTTCGAACTCGCGCTCCGGCCGCGAATCCGCGACGACCCCCGCGCCTGCCTGCACGTAGGCGATGCCGTCCGCGACGACGATGGTGCGCAGGGTGATCGCCATGTCGAGGTTGCCACCGAAGCTTACGTAGCCGAGCGAGCCCGCATAGACGCCGCGCTGGTCGGGCTCGAGGTCGGCGATGATCTCCATAGCGCGAATCTTCGGGGCGCCAGATACGGTGCCCGCCGGAAACGCCGCGCGGAGCGCGTCGATCGAAGTGCAGCCCTCATTCAGCTCGCCGCTGACGGTCGACGAGATGTGCATGACGTGCGAGTACCGCTCCACCTCCATGAGCCGGTCGACCTTGACTGTGCCCGGCCTCGCGACACGGCCGACGTCGTTGCGCCCGAGGTCCACCAGCATCACGTGCTCAGCCCTCTCCTTGAGGTCGCTCAGCAGCTCCTTCTCGAGCCGCGCGTCCTCGGCGGGATCGGCGCCGCGGCGACGGGTGCCGGCCAGCGGCCTGGTCTCGACACGCCTCCCCTCGACCTGCACCAGCTTCTCAGGCGACGTGCCCACCACGTGGCGGTTGCCCCCGAGCGCGAGAAAGAACATGTACGGCGAAGGGTTGATCGCGCGCAGGCAGCGATATACGTCGAACGGGCTCGCCGCGAGGTGCTTTCGGAAACGCTGGGAGACCACGACCTGGAAGGCATCGCCGCCGAGGATGTGCTCGCGCGCCGCATCGACCATCGCGTGGAACTGGCCCTGCGTCATGTTCGGCTCCCACCGGCCCCCGTCGACGCCATTCGAAGAAGCCGGCGGGTGGTCGGCCGCCAGCCGCCGCTCCATCTCGTCGATGCGGGCTACGGCGTCGGCATAGTCCTCTCGATCCGGCCGGTGGATCGTGAGCAGACGAAGGCGCCGCGTAACGTGGTCGAAGATCGCCAGGTCCTCGGCGCGTAGGAACGCCGACTCGGGCATCGGGGGCGGGGCGCCCTTCGCCGTGGGAAGGCGCTCGAAATGCCTTGCGGCTTCGTAGCCGAGGTATCCCACCGCGCCGCCATGGAACCGGGGTATTCCCGGCACCGTGGCTTCGCCGGCAACCGCGCGCAGCGCGGGAAGTGGGTCGCCTTCGCCGAGCTCGAGCTGCCTCGGCTGGTAGCCGATGAACGAGTAGCGCGCCAGCCGCTCGCCACCCTCGACGCTTTCGAGCAGGAATCCAGGCGCGTCGGCCGGGCACATTAGCGAATACGCTCGAACCGGTGTCAGCATGTCGGCCAGCACCTCCCGATACACCGGGATGAGGGCATGGTCCGCTGCGAGGGCCCGGGATTTCTCCCGGGTGGGGGTGAACTCTCTCATCTATTCTCCTGACTCCGCTCGTCTCGACTGGTCCGCCCGGATCCCAGGCCCGGGCCGGAACGTGAACGATATCAGATGGCCTAGGGCAGCTTGGCCGCCTTCATCTCCCGTTTGACCTCGCGCGCAACGGCCATCGACTCCTCCGAGTCGACGTCCGCCACCGTGTGCCAGTTCGCCGCATGCTTCTCCCAACCGATGGGCTTGACGCCGAACTTCTTGGCCAGCACGGCGACCAGGATCTTGACCTTCATGTCGCCGAAGCCGGGGAGCTTCTTGATGCGAGCCGCGAGGTCGTCGCCATCACGAGCCTGCATCCAGATCGCACCCGCGTCGCCTCCGTAGTCCTCGACCACCACCTGGCAGAGGGCTTGAACACGCCGGGCCATGCTGCCGGGGAAGCGGTGGAGTGCGGGCCGCTCACGAAACACCTTGACCAGCTGGTCCGGGTCCATCGAGGCGATCTTTTGGGCATCCAGGTGACCGAGCCTCAGCTTCAAGTCGTATGGCCCGCGGAAGGCCTTCTCCATCTTGACCTGCTGATCCAGGACCAGTCCGATCAGGAGCGCCAGCGGGTCGGTCTCGAGCAGTTCGTTGGCCTCGGGCACATCGGTCCACACAATCGTCATGGCCCAATTATCCCGCCTGAATGACACGATCGCCGCTGGTCTATCGTTACCCTCCTCATGGACTCTAGACAGCCCCTTCTGCTCGCATACGTCCTGAGCGCGGTCGCGGCCGTGGCCGCGATACTCGGAAGCCTCGTGATCATGGAGACAGCCACCATCAAGGTGACGGTGCCGACGACCAAGATCGTGGCAGACAAAACGATCACGGGCGGAGCGTCCGGCCAGGAGGTGACCACGACGCGCATCCAGGCCGACGTGTCAGACAGCCAGCAGGGCACGACGAGTGTGGCCGCCGTCTCGCCCGCATACGCGACGGGTCAGGTCGTCTTCACCTGCAGCCCGTGTCCCAGCAACGCACTATCAATACCTGACGGAACCACCGTCTCGACCGCCGCCGGAATCCACTATGCGACGCAGGGACGAGCCGACATCGTCCCTCCAAGTACGTCGGTTCAGGCCGCCATTCGCTCGCTTCAGCCGGGCACCCCCGGAAACACGGGATCGAACACGGTGACGGTGATCGACAAGCCGATCGCCAACGTCAAGGTCACCAACCCTTCGCCGATCGTCGGGGGCGCCAATGCGACGACCGCCCAGGTGGTGCAGCAGTCGGACCTCGACCGGGTTCGGGCGGCGCTCACCGCGAGGGTGACGCAGGATTTGAACGCGGCACTCACAGCGCAGGCCGGTGGGCTGGTCTATGCCGCCGACGGGTCGCCCACGCTCAACGTGACGAGCGACCACAAGGTAGGCGACCAGGTGGCTACGTTCACCATGACGATCACGGGCACCCTCGGTGCCATCGCGTTCTCGCAGAGCCAGGCGGATGCACTGATGCGCACGGCTCTTGTCGGGAAGATTCCCCAGGGCTTCCAGCTGACCTCAAACCCGATCCAGACGACCTACGGGGTCCAGCACACCGGCGCGAACGGCGATGTGACGATCAAAGGGTCGGCGATCGGGCTGATGGTCGCCAACGTCACTGAGGCCGAGCTCAAAGCTCGCATCAGGGGCATGCGCGTCGACGCGGCTCGCAAGCAGCTCGAGCACGTCACACCCGGCACCACCGTCGAGATGAGCGTCAGGCCGGCGGTTCCATGGCTTCCGGTGCTGCAGGACCACATCAAGCTGACCATCGTCCTGGAACCTGCTGCCGCCTGACCGACCCGGCTAGTCGCGTCCTCTGCGCTGGACGAACTGGAACCCGAAGCGTCCTTTGACGCAGAGGTGGCCTGAGGTAACGCTGTGATCGAGCGGCGACGTCACCTTGACGATTGAGTTGTCCTGCACATGCAGCTCGAGCACGCAGCCGACGCCGCAGTAAGGGCACACGGTGTCGGTCACGTGCTGGCGCTTCTCGTCCCACGTGCCCGCCTGGCGCATGTCGTGCTCGCTCTTGAACATGAGCGCCCCGGTGGGACAGACCCCGATGCAGTTGCCGCAGTACACGCAGGCGGACTCCGGGAGCGGGACAGTGAACTCCGTTGAGATGTGGGCATCAAAGCCGCGGCCCGCGACGCCGATCGCGAACGTGTTCTGCGCGTCGACTCCGCAGGCTTCGACGCACTTGTAGCAGAGGATGCAGCGCGAGTAGTCGCGCACGTAGAGCTCGTTGTCGACTTTCACGGGCTGTTCCACGGTGGCGGCGCCAGGCCCGAAGCGCTGCGCCTCCGCACCGTATCGCGCCATCCATCCGCGCACTTCGGGTGCGCACAAAGACATGTCGACGGACGACGCAAGCAGCTCCAGCACGAGGCGGCGGCTGTGGCGCACCCGCTCGGAGTCCGTGTGGATCTTCATGCCGGCCTCGACCTTTCGCGAGCATGACGGCACCAGCACCCGTGATCCCTCAACCTCGACGACGCAAACGCGGCAGACGTTGACGGGCGTCAGCGTCTCCAGGTTGCACAGCGTTGGAGTGTCGATGCGCAGCTGCCGGCACGCATCGAGGATCGTCATGCCCTCCATCACCTGGATGGCATGGCCGTCGATGCTCACCTCGAGGAAGCGCCGCGGGACTCCTACAAAAACCGGGCTAGCCATTCAGCACCTTCAGCTGGATTACGGCGGACTGGATGGCGCTGGCCGCGGTCTGGCCCAGCCCGCAGATAGATGCATCCCCCATCGCCTGCGCGATGTCGGCGAGCAGGGCTATGTCGCTGTCGCGATTCGTCGCCTTACGCTCGACCAGCAGCCTCTGGAGTATCTCCTCCTGCCGCTTCGTGCCGACGCGGCATGGAACGCACTGGCCGCACGACTCGTGGCGAAAAAAGCGCGCGATGCGCAGCAGAATCGCCTCCAGGTCGGCGGTGTCGTCGAGGACCATGACCGCGCCTGAGCCCAGCGTGGCGCCGATGGCTCTCGTGCCCTCGAAGCTGAGCGGCACATCCAGCTGGCTCTCGGTCACGAAAGA
>Ga0209237_1001197_pt1 | contig 15314 bp, 12 predicted proteins | sample GraSoi013_1_40cm_2_FD_185820 | JGI IMG/M metagenome (GOLD analysis project Ga0209237, IMG submission 185820) | Grasslands soil microbial communities from the Angelo Coastal Reserve, California, USA - Sample 10_02_2013_1_40cm (SPAdes) (version 2) | ecosystem: Environmental > Terrestrial > Soil >... | reverse complement strand
CCGCGCTGGCGTTGCTGGCGATTTTCACCTTCTATCCCGTCATCTTTGGCACGGTCCTCAGCCTGTTCGAGTACGACGTGATCAATCCGCCGCGCTACGTCGGGCTGCAGCAGTTCCAGCGCCTGCTGTCCGACCGCTACTTCTGGATCGCGCTCACCAACTCCGCGAAGTACGTGCTGGTCGTGCCGGTCATCCAGCTCTGCGCCATCCTGCTGGCGGTGCTGGTGAACCGACCCTTGCGCGGCGTGGGCGCGTTTCGCGCCGCGTACTATATCCCGGTGATCACCTCCTGGCCCGTCGTCGGCATCATGTGGACCTGGATGTACGATCAGCAGGGGGTTGTGAACTGGGTCCTGCGCGGGTTGGGCCTCGTCGCGCGGCCCATCTCCTGGCTGAATCACCCTACGATCACGCTGTACGCCCTGATGTTCGTGACCCTCTGGAAGGGGCTCGGCTGGTACATGGTGATTTATCTGTCGGGTCTCCAGGCGATCCCGGTCGAGTACGAGGAAGCGGCGATGATCGATGGCGCGTCGCGCCGCCGGGTGTTCTGGCATGTCACCCTCCCGCTGCTGCGGCCCTACGTCCTGCTGGCCTCGCTGCTCTCCACGATGGCGGCGGTGAAGGTGTTTGAGGAGATCTACGTGATGACGCGCGGCGGGCCGTTCTTTAGCACCTACACGATGTTTATGTACATCTTCGACAAGGCGTTCGAGGAGCTCAACATGGGCTACGCGGCGGCGCTGGCGTTGGTGCTGGCCGCCATTCTCCTCGTGCTCTCGGTGATCAACTTCCGCGTATTCCGCCGCGGTGGGCTGGAATGGTATTAAAGAAAGGGGTCGGGTGTCAGGGGGCAGACCTCGGATCCACGTTTGCCCCGACGCCCGGCCCCAGATACCTGACTCCTGGACCCTGCCATGCGTAAGTCCCTGTTATACCTTATCTTGATCGGGCTGGCGGTCTTCACGGCGTTCCCGTTTGTGTGGACGATGGTCGTGTCGTTGAAGACGCGGGGGCCGATCTTCTCCATCCCACCGGACCTCAGCCTGAGCGGCCTCTCTATCGCGAACTACACTGGCGTGTGGAAGACCCTCCCGCTGCCGCGGTATGCGCTGAATAGCCTGTACATCGCGGCCATGGGCGTCAGCCTGACGCTGGTCATCTGCTCGCTTGCCGCGTACCCGCTGGCCCGGATGCAGTTCTGGGGGAAAAATGTGGTCTTCTACGCGATCGTCGGCACGTTGCTCTTGCCGGAGCATATCGGCCTGATCGTAAACTTCATCACGATGATGCGGTTCCGGCTGGTCGACACTTACGCCTCGGTGTATCTGCCGAGCATCGCCAGTATCTTCGGCATCTTCCTCCTCCGCCAGGCCTACCTATCCATCCCGCAGGAACTGGAAGACGCCGCCCGGATCGACGGAGCCGGTGACCTCACGATCTGGTGGCGAATCATGCTGCCGCTGACCGTGCCGGCCCTGGCCACGCTGGCCATCTTCCAGTTCGTGGCGTTTTGGAACAGCTTCCTGTGGCCGGTCATCATCCTCAAGACACCCGACAAATACCCTCTCGCCGCGGGCCTGCTCTATCTGCGCGGGCTGTTCGCGTACAACACCCGGTACATCGCCGCAGGCATCGTGATCGCCACGCTGCCTGTGATCGTGGTCTTCCTGTTGACCCAGCGGTACTTCATGCGCGGTCTCGCTGCGGGAGCCATCAAATAGATGGCCTCCCCCGTGCTGGTGTTTGTGCCGCTGGATGGCCGGCCGGTGACGATGGACATCGTGGCCGATCTGGGTCGGGCTGCCGGGGTCGATGTCCGTACCCCGGACCGGGTGATGCTCAGTGACCGGTTCCGCCTTGGAGAGGTTGACCGGGTGTGGGAGTGGTTGGAGCGCGAAGTGGCCGGTGGCAGCGCAGCCCTCGTTGCATCGGTGGAAACGCTGTGCTTCGGCGGCCTGGTGGCGTCGCGGAAGAGCGAGGTAGGGTTTGAGGAGATTGCCCCGCGGCTCCACCGCCTTTACGAGATCGCCTCGCGGCTTCCCACGTATGTCTCTGCAGTTATCCCCCGCACGCCACAGCGGCCTACGGATGAGGATGCGGCGTATTGGAAGACTGGGGACCAGGCCGCAATGCTCCGGCATCGCAACCGCCACCTGAAGGTGAACGCCGACTTAATCTCCGCGGCATCTCGAGGGGTGCTCCATGCTTTACTCATCGGACAGGACGACACCACGCCGGGGAGCCCGTCGCAGGCTGACCGCGCGACACTGCAGCGGCACGCTGCGGCATCGTCCGCGTCAAACGCGCTGCTCACCAGTGGCACCGACGAGCTCAATGCGCGACTGTTCGCCCGGTGGCTGAACGACCTGACCGGCGCTGCACCGTCGGTTCAACTCGTGTACACCTGCCCAGAGACGACCGACTTGGTCCCGCGGTACGAGGCCCTCCCCCTCCGTGAGACGGTTGAGGAACATGTGCGCAGCGCCGGAGCCCATCTCCGTGGAGATGACTCGGACGTCTTGCTGTGGGTGCACAATTTCACCGGCCAGCAGCGCGAAGCCGTGGACCAGACGGGCGAACTCGATGTTCGCACGACTGAGGACGTCATGAGTACGGTGCGTGAGGCGGCGCGTCAGGAGCGCGTCGTGGCACTGGCCGATGTCCGGTTTGCGAACGGCGCGGACCGGGCGCTGATCGCACGGCTGCTGGCTGAGCCGAGATTTGGTGGAATCGTCGCCTACGCCGGTTGGAACACGTGCTCGAACAGCCTCGGCTCTGTGATGGCGTCGGCGACCGTAGTCCATCATCTACGCGCCGGCACCGTACCCGGCAACGACCGCATCTATCGCCCGGCGTTCTTTACGAGGATCCTGGACGACTGGGGCTACCAGTCGATCGTCCGCCCGCACCTCACGCGCTGGCTGGAAGAACGCGGCGGCAGCCCATCGGATCTCGGGGAGCGTAAGGCTACCCTGGAGACCATGGCGTTGGAGAAACTGCGTGGGGAGGCCCTACCCCCACTGCAGCGTTCCTTCGTGTACCATCCGGTGAAGCTGCAGCGGGCTGCCTTTCCATGGCTCCGGCTGTTCGAGATCGGTCTAGAGGTGGACATCGCCAATGCCGGCCGGGGTCGCGGCATCGTCGTTGTAGAGTATGATCCAAGCTGGCCTCAGATTTTTGAAAAAGACAAGGCCGCGATTCTCCGAGCACTGGGCCCGCTTGTGCGCGGGATCGAGCACGTCGGGAGCACCGCAGTCACGGGCCTCGCGGCCAAGCCTATCGTCGACGTCCTGCTTGGCGTCGACGCAGACGATCTCGATAGCATCATCGAGCCGCTAGTGGCGATCGGTTACACGTACAACCCCGACTGGGAGATCTCGATGCCGATGCGCCGTTATTTCCGAAGGCTCACGCCCGATGGTGCACACACGCACCACCTGCACGCCGTGCCCTACCGCGGTGAGTTCTGGACGCGCCACGTAGTGTTTCGCGACTACCTTCGAGCCCACCCGGAGAAGGCGCGCGCATACGGGGATCTGAAAAGACGGCTGGCGCGGCAGCACCAGGGCAGCGTCGACTACACGTTTGCCAAGACGGAGTTCATCCGATCGGTGGAGGCGCTATCAGGCGTGATGCATCAGCAGCGAGGGCCCCGGTAGTGTAAGCGGTTTCCCCTCCGGAAGTGCATTGACGAGCTGGAATGAGGGATGTATCTGCTCTTGATGTGACCGCGCTTCGGGGCGGGTCGCCCCGTGGCGTCTGCGTTCAGACGCCACGCCGTGCAAACCGGGATGGATTGATAGCCACCACCGGGAACTCCCTGAGCACTGCGCGATCGAGAGTCACCAGCGGCACGCTCAACTGGTCGGCCAGCGCCACGAACTCGCACTCGTAGGCAGAGCAGGTTGAGGACGCCACGAGCCTGAGCACCCGCTCAGGCGGAGCAAGGTGCTCGCGGCCCGCCGAGCAGCGCTTCGGCTTTCTGCTGCACCTCGATGGCGTCGTCGATCCTGAGTTCGCGTCGGCGAAGATACCCGGCAAGGATGCTGCGAAACTCGCTCCGCCAGAGGAGAGGAGCGGTCCACACGGGATCGCGCAGGAACACTGCCTGCGCCGCCGGTGTGCCCGTGCCCCCGAGCAACAGATAGGCGAGAAGGTTAGTATCTGTAACGATCACGGCCGCCCAGCGGTCTTCGCCCGACGCAGCCGCGCCTCCGTCAGGGGCGGCAGGGCCAGCCTGGCGCGCAGATGAGCCGCGTCTGCGAGCCATGTCTGAGGATCAACCACTGGCAGGGTGGTGGCCTGCTCGAGACAAACAATCACCTCGCGATTGAGGCTGCGGCGGTGGGCTTCAGCGCGCTCTTTGAGTCGGCGGTAGAGGGCATCGGGCAGCCCTTTGATAGTCAGGGCGGGCACGGGGGTCACCTCCAAATTGGTTCCATTACGGCACCATATTACATGATCAATGCGCTGCGGTCACGGCTCCCCCTGGGGTTGATCTGAGAAATAGGGCATAACGCATGCGGAGGGGGCGCAAATGAGAACCGCACTTGTCGGCTTCCTTGCGTGTGTAACAATACTGGCATTGACTGGCGTAATTCCGCCACCGGCTTCTCCAACCGGCATGGTGTTCCTGGTAGCCGTTGAAGCATCCGACAAGGTCTACATGACATACGGAAACTATTCGACTGCTGAAGCCTGCAATGCCGCGCTGAAGGCCACACCAGCTCCTGGGCGAGGACTTCATCTGGAGTGCCGGGATCTAGGCGGCAGGTCGATTCCTCCGAGCGCGATGGTGCTGGTAGCTTACGCGCTGGCCTTTCTACTTGGCCCCGCCAAGGAAGCGCTGGGCTCCGCCGTCACTCTTGCTGTGATCACGCTGCGCGGACCGCTGGCTACCCATCCGGACTTCTGGCGGCTTACGCAGAACGCAAGCTCCGTCCTCACCGGCGGCCAAACAGTGTGGGTCGGGAAGTTTCTGTTCTCTTCGTTCGGATATCAACCCACGCTACTAATGGTGGTGGTCATTGGAGCTGCGTTCATTGTCGGCGCCGTGCGTGGCCGGGGAAGAACTCCCGACCTTCCACGAGCAAGGGCACGACAGACACGCAAGGCAGGAAACTTCCCCTCCGATGTCAACTACTATGAAGTTTTGCAGGTTCATCCCACCGCCGATGTGGCCGTAATTAAGAGCGCATACCGAACTATCATGCGGGAACTTCAAGCGCACCCCGATCTGGGTGGAGACGAAGAGAAGGCCAAGGTTGTTAATGAAGCCCATCGGGTATTGAGCGCCCCTGATCTGCGCACAGAATACGATGCCTTCCGCCGCGCTGCTGATAAGGTTGTGGATAATTCCTTTCTTGCCGAAGACACGATGGGCGTCAGTGCCGCCATCCATGTGGCTGCTCCGACCGCTGCGACTCAGCAGGCCGACGTCCGCAGTGGCTCCTGGGGATATGCTGGGCTTCCGTTCATCTATCTCATCGCTCATCGGGCCTGGTGGCACCTTCTGGCCAACCTGGCAGGGTCGGTGATTCCGGTGGTAAATATCGGCGTCTACCTATGGTACGTGTTCAATGTGAAGCGACTCGTGCAGTCTACCAGAAAGTTCGAGAGTTCCGATCAGTACCGCGCTGTCCAACAGGCGTGGGATAAGGCCGGAAAGTTGGTGTTGGTGATCGGCCTCCTTATTGTAATCGGTAGAATATTCTTCGTGTAATCGTTAGGTCGAGAGTAGATATAGATAGATTTATTAAGTTCGACCCACCAGAAACAAGATTGCCAGCTGGCCCGGAAGAACATCGAGCCACCTGGCAATCCTGGCTCCGCGGGTAGGATTCGAACCTACAACCCTCCGGTTAACAGCCGGACGCTCTACCATTGAGCTACCGCGGAACGGACAAGCATCCCTATTCTATCCTTTACCTCTCTCTGCGGACAAGAGGATGGCCACATTTAGGGCGAGGCCGTCCGATCTCGCCCTGTGCGTGACCAGACTGGAAGAGTCTTCGTCTGCATGACGTTCAAGAAAACTCAACCGTCGACGGTGGGAGTCGACGGTTGGGGAGAACGACCTCGGTTGTCTAGACTAGGAGAGCGGCTAGAACCGGGCTATCGGACTAACGAGGAAAGCGCGTCGGGTTGGAATTATGGTAGCAGGGCTTTCAAACGCCCCGCAGAATGCGGGTTTTGCACGAAAAGTGTGGTTCATTCGGTGGGCAAACGTAAAACTCGGGGGGAGCGCGGTGCGGACGCGACTCTGCGAACTGCTCGGGATCGAGCATCCTATCATCCAGGCCGGCATGGGCATCGTCCACCCCGCCCACGCCCTGGTTGCCGCCGTCTCGAATGCAGGAGGCCTCGGCAGCCTCGGCGCCGCCCTGCGGTCGCCACCCGAACTGCGTGAACAAATTGCACTAATCCGAGAACGCACGGCTCGTCCTTTTGCGGTCAACTTTCTCGTCTCCGACCTCAACGCGGATACCTTCGCGGCAGCGCTGGAAGCTCGGCCCGCGGTGATTTCCTTCGCGCTCGGCGATCCCGGCGATCTGGTTCGACGGGCCCGCGCCGCCGGCGCCCTAGTCATCCATCAAGTGCACACCGTCGCACAGGCCATTCAGGCTGCGGGGCGGGGAGTAGATGTATTGATTGCCCAGGGAGGCGAGGCAGGGGGCTACGGGCAGTTCGTGGGCACGCTGCCGCTCATTCCGCAGGTGGTGGATGCCGTCCGGCCGTTGCCGGTCGCGGCCGCCGGAGGGATTGGTGACGGTCGTGGCATCGCGGCGGCCCTGCTGCTTGGCGCAGAGGGGGTGAACATGGGTACGCGCTTCCTCGCGTCAGCAGAATCGCCCATCGCAGACGGATGGAAAATGGCGATTATCGCAGCCCGGTCAGAGGACGCGGTGAAAGTGGAATTTTGGAGCGACATCACAAGGTCACTCATGGGCCGGGCAGGCTATGGCACGGTGCCGCGGGCCCTGCGCACTCCCTTCTACGATCGGTGGGCGCAGCGACGGGCAGAAGTGATGCAGAAGGCCGAGGAGCTGCGCAATGAGATCCAGGCGGCCCAGTCGGAGGGACGATTCCATGAGTACATGCCCTTTGCGGGTCAAAGTGCCGGCCTCATCCATGAGGTGCTGCCGGTGCGCGAGATCATCCGCCGCTTAATCTCCGAGACCGAGGAAACGCTCAGGCGGGCGCCGACACTGGTCGCGCCGACAGGTGTGGGAAGAGAGGCCGGTTAATCCTCTGACGTAGTTCAGCCGTTCCTGCTTCGAACCCCTACCGGGTACAAATTCAGTCCAAAGTTGGCAGATCCGTCTATTCCACGGTGCCAGGCACCGATGAGGTTTCGATGGATTCCAGGCCCGCGGAAGGTGCGCCGAACCTGCGAACCTGCAACCCGAGAGCCCTGCGGGCGGCACTCATGACCTACCATCAGGTTATCACTCGTCTCAAGAGACTGGCTGACCCAAAGAACGTCGCCGGGATGGCGCGCTTTGGGATCAGCCAGAAGTGCACGCTGGGGATTTCCATCCCCACCCTCCGCAGACTCGCCCGAGAGATCGGCCGCGACCATGACCTGGCGCTGCGGTTGTGGAAATCAGGTTTTCACGAAGCCCGTATCCTTGCCGGCTTTGTGGCTGATCCGGCGCGGCTTACTCCTGCGCAGGCGGAACGATGGGTGAACGACTTCGACTCCTGGGATGTGTGCGACCAGGTGGCGGCCTTGTTCGAGCAGATGCCCTTTGCCCGGAAGAAGATCCGGCAGTGGGCGGCGAGCGATCGGGAGTTTGTCAAACGGGCGGCGTTTGCCGTGATCGCCGGTCTGGCCGTGCACGACAAGGCGGCCGGGAATGGACAGTATGAGCCCTTTCTTCAACTCGTCAAACGAGGATCGACCGACGATCGGAACTTCGTGAAAAAGGCCGTGAACTGGGCCCTCCGCAGCATCGGCAAGCGGAACAGGCGACTGAACCGGCGGGCCATCGCCGTGGCGAAAGAGATTGCGCGGATGGACTCGAACGCGGCCAGATGGATCGCCGCCGATGCGTTGAGAGAACTGAGAAATCCGGCCGTGAGGCTGCGGCTCCAGGCCCGGTGATGGGGCCTCTGCTCTCAAGTTCATCGGTGCCAAGCGCCGATGAACTTGAGAATAACCGCAGGAGCATTCCCGCAGCGCCCTGAATCGTTACACGTCATGTCGCCGCGTACCGACCTCGTCCTCCGCACCGCGCTGGTCGTCATCACCGTCCTGGTCATCGCGGGGCTGGCCTGGCTCCTCGTTCAGATCGAGGAAATCCTGCTGGCCATTCTCATCGCCGCGATCCTCGCCGCAGGTGTCGCGCCGCTTGTGTCCAGACTCCAGAAGATCCGGTGGACGCGACGTGGCTGGCAGCTGTCTCGCATCGCGGCTATCGTGCTGGTGTTTCTGGGGATCATCCTCGTGCTGCTAGCCGTCGGCGCCCTGCTGGTGACACCGCTGGTCATCGAGACCCAGCAGTTCATTGCCAACTTTCCGGAGCGCACCACGCAGCTGCAGACTCAACTGGAGGGCCTGCATACGAAGTATCCATGGTTGCCGGATCTGGCCGTGTTTGTCCGGCGGCTGCCCCAGGAACTCAGCAACCTGTCCCGTTTCTTCGCGCCGGCCGCCGGCGTGGCGTTCCGCTTCCTTGGCGGGGTTGCCACGGTGATCACGGTGCTGTTCATGGCCTTCTACATGCTGGTCGAGGGGCCGGCTATCCGGTTGGGATTCGCGGCGCTCTTCCCCCGCCGGGAGCGTGCCAAGATGGAAGACGTCCTCGATCAGATCGGGGCGAAGTTCGGCGGCTGGCTGCGTGGACAGCTGCTTCTGGGGTTCATCATCGGCATGGCGGCGTGGTTGTTGACCACGTTGATCGGCCTGCCCTACCCGGTGCTGCTCGGGATCGTGGCCGGCATCACGGAGCTTGTTCCGATGATCGGCCCCACACTGGGGGCGATTCCGGCGGTCTTCCTGGCTCTGTTCCAGCCGCCGGTGAAGATTCTCTTCGTCATCGTAGGCTATGCGGCAATCCAGCAGGCTGAATCGAACTTTGTCGTCCCGCGCGTGATGCGCAGCGCCGTCGGGCTATCCCCGCTGCTGACGATTCTGGCGCTCGTGATCGGCGGCAAACTGCTGGGCATCGTGGGTGCGCTGCTGGCGGTGCCGGTCGCGGCGGCGTTGCAGGTGGTCGTGGGCGAGATCGTGCGGCGTTTCAGACCGGAGGAGTAGGGCTATTCCTCGTTGTGTTCCTCGATGAACGAGAGCGCCTGGGACAGCGCGGAGGTGAGGAAGGCCGTCGCTTCATGCTCGCACAGGTCGGAGAATCCCCGGCGCTCCAGAAATTGCCGTAGCGCCGGCACCAGCTTCGACAGCTTCCGCGACATATACGAGAACAGATCCCAGTAGGCTTCTTCCGCCGCAGGATCACCCGGACCGGCGCGCTCCATCAGGGTGAGATACCGTGAGTGCAGGTCCCGGTATTGTGCGTCGTGCTCATGTTCCTCACGCAGCGACTCGATAATGCCGGAGATCTCCGAGTCTTCAAGCGCTTCTTGGGATAAAAAGCTCATGTCCAGCAGCAACTCGCTGAGTTCTTCGGTGGGATGGCCAAGATAGAGTTCGGCCTGATGTTGCTCGGGCGCGATGAGCCGGCGCAGTTCCCGCGTGAGTTCGTCGTCCGCCTTGGGCAGTTTCGGCGGCCGGCCGTCCCGCGTCAGCGGCGCGGTGCCCTCGCGCACCGAAACGCGTTCCAGCGCCTCCTGGCCCAGCCGGCGTCGTACGTACGCGGCGGCTGCGGACTCGTCGAGGGGTTTGGTGGATCGGAAGACCAGCGTGTCGCCTGTATATCCACGATAGCGCCAGCCGTCGCGCGCCAGTTCTTCCACCCACCGCGCCACCTGACGCAGCCACGGACCGTGGACCGCGGCGCCTCGCAGCAATGCGGCGACGACCGTCTTGGTCGACCGTCCGCGCAGCGCGAACTCACCCGGCTGGTCAAACAGGCGGATGACGAGCTCCATGAAGGTTTGGTTACGTCCCATCGAATCACCGCACATTTACGCGCGGGTGCCTTTAGTATAACACGATGTGATGTGATCGCTGGACGATGGGCATAGAGGGCCGCGGCCGCGCATCGTGAGGGAACAGGAGATGGTCTGCGCGGGACGGAAATCAGCACGAGATTTCCCTGAGGTTCATAATGCCATTTGAACGTGCGGCACGCGAAACACTCGAGGCGTCTGCGCTGGCTCCGTACGCGGTGCGCAGCGCCTCCACGCGGCGCCGCTACCACGAGCAGCCCGATGTGTACCGGACCGAGTTCCAGCGCGACCGAGACCGCGTGCTGCACTCCACGGCGTTCCGCCGGCTGCAGCACAAGACGCAGGTATTCGTTGTCACGGAGGGCGATCTGTACCGCACCCGCCTGACGCACACGCTTGAGGTGGCGCAGATTGCGCGGAGCATTGCGTCTGCGCTCATGTTGAACAGCGATCTCGTGGAAGCGATTGCTCTGGCGCACGACCTGGGGCATCCTCCATTCGGCCATGCCGGGGAGCAGGAGCTGCACCTGCTGATGCGCGAGCACGGAGGATTCGAGCACAACCTACAGTCGCTCCGTGTGGTCGACGAGCTGGAAGTTCGATATGCGATGTACCCAGGGTTGAACCTCAGCTGGGACGTGCGACAGGGCGTCGCCCTGCATTCGACGATGTACGACGCGCCGAAGGTTCCCGGCGAGTTCTCGGAGTTGCCGCAGGCGTCGTTGGAGGGCCAGGTCGTCGATGTGGCAGACATGATTGCCTACAGCACGCACGATCTCGACGATGCCCTGCACATTGGGCTCGCGGACGAGCACCGCCTGGCCGCGCGTGGCATCGAGTTGTGGATCGAGGCGCTGCAGCACGCCGACCACCTGCTGGCCCGGCGCGACACCGCGGAGACACAGGTAGAGCTGACCCTGGAGGAGGTGCGGGGTGAAGTACCCCGCGACCCGCTGCCGCTGGACTCTTGGAAGCGCCGTGATGTCCGCATCCGCGAAGCGATCCGGTGGATGATCGGGCGCCTCGTGGAAGACGTGATCAGGACATCCGACGCGCAAATTCAACGCACCCGCATCACGTCGGCCGGCATGGGCCCGCGGCATCCCCACCGCCTGGTGGTGATGAGCGAGTTGCTTACTCATCAGCTCCAGCAACTAGCGACCTACCTGCGAGAAGAAGTCTACTATCATCCGGAGAAGCTGGTGATGGAGCAGAAAGCGCGGCGCATCATCCGCGGGTTGTTCGACGCGTTCGTGGACGAACCCCGGTTGCTGCCGCGGCCAATCCAGGAGCGTCTGGACGGCACCGACCGGTACCGCGTGGTGTGTGACTTTGTATCCGGGCTGACCGACCGTTCTGCGCTCGATCTCTACAACCGGCTGTTTGAGACGTATGAGTTTGGATTTGGCGGAGGAACCACACCTTGAGTAGCCAGTCACCAGTCCCCAGTCACCAGTCACGGGTTGTCGGTAGGCCGACCAAGCGGATCGAGGGGTTCGAGAAGGTCACCGGCGCGGCCCGCTACACGGAAGACCTCTATCTGCCGGGCATGCTGCACGCTCGCCTGGTCCTCAGCCCGCACCCGCACGCCCGTGTGGTGAGGGTACCTCGCGAGATGACCCTGGCGGTCCCCGGCGTCGTGGCGGTCGTGACCGAGGCGGACCTTCCCGATGGCGTCTCCAGCCAGTTGCTGGCCAATGAGGAGGTGCGGTACACCGGCCAGCCGGTGGCGGCCGTGTTGGCGGAGAGTGAGGCCGCCGCGGTGGACGGTGCCGACCGCCTCGGTACAGCGGTCGAGTACGAAGTGCTCCGTGCCGTGCTGACGCCTGACGAAGCGATGCGTGACGGTGCGCCACTTGTTGCGCCGGACGCGGAGGAGGATGAGGAAGCGCAGGGCCACGCCAGTGTCACAGCGCAGCAGACGCAAGAGCGGACGCCGAGCAACGCGGCGAACCGTTTTCACTTCACGCGAGGAGATGTGGCCCAAGGATTCCGTGATGCCGATGTGGTCGTGGAGCAGACCTACACCACGGCGCGGTTGCACCAGGCGTACATGGAGCCGCACGCTTCGATCGCCGTGCCGGATCCCGCGGGCCGGGCGGTGACAGTCTACACGTCGACTCAGGGGCAGTTCTATGTGCGCAGCGAGACGGCAGAGGCGCTGGGGGTTTCACAACAGGACGTGCGCATCGTCCCCATGACGGTGGGCGGTGGGTTCGGTGGGAAGATCGTGCTGCTGGAGCCTCTGGCGGCGGCGCTGGCGTTGATGCACAAGCGACCCGTGCGGCTGGTCCTCAGCCGCCGGGATGATTTCCTGCTGGGAAACCCGGGGCCGGAATGCGAGATCCGGCTGAAGAGCGGCGCCAGGCGTGACGGGACATTGACCGCGCTGCAGGCCCGCGTGGTATTCGACTCCGGTGCTTCACCCGGCGCACCGGCGTCCATCGCCGCAATCCTGCTCGGCGGCTACTACAAAGTGCTCCATCTGGATATCGAATCGCTGGAGGTGCTCACGCACAAACCGCCCAACGGCGCGTACCGCGCGCCCGGCGCGCCGCAGGCCACCTTCGCGATCGAGTCTCAAATGAGCGTCATGGCAGAGAAGCTCCGCCTGGATCCGGTCGAGTTCCGGCTGCGCAATGCGTCGGACACAGGCGACCCCATGCCCAACGGCCGGCCGTGGCAGAAGCAGGGGCTGCGGCAGGTGCTCCAGACGCTGCAAGAACACCCGAAGTGGAGGAACCGAATCAAGGGCGACGGCATCGGGTACGGGGTGGCCGTCGGCGGCTGGCCCGGCGGAGTGGAGTCGGCGGCAGCCTGCGTGCGGGCCAACACCGATGGAACGTTTCACGTCATCGTGGGTGCGGTGGATATCACCGGCGTGGCCACCTCCCTGCGGCTGATCGCGGCAGAGATGCTGGGGGTGGATCCAGGCCTGATCCGTGTCGTCACCGCAGACACGGACCAGGCGCCCTACGCCGGGATGTCGGGGGGTAGCAAGACGACGTACACCGTCGGCACGGCGGTGAAGCTCGCGGCCGAGGATGCGCGGAAGCAGATCCTGGCGATTGCCGCGTCCGAGATGGAGGCGCGAGGCGACGACCTGGAGATCGTGGACGGCATCGTGCGCGTCAAGGGAACGCCGCAGCGGGCGCTGCCGCTCGCGGAGATCCTCAAGAAGAGCATGGCCTTTGGCGCGCGGTACGCGCCCGTTTTCGGCAACGGCTCGATCCCGTCCCCGAAAGCGTCTCCCGGATTCGCAGCGCATCTGGCCAAGGTGCGCGTGGATGAGGAGACCGGACTCGTGCAGCTGCTTGACTGCGTCGTCATTCAAGATGTCGGCTTTCCCATCAACCCGGCAGCGGTCGAAGGCCAGATGCGGGGCGGCGCCGCGCAGGGAGTTGGGTGGGGGCTGCTGGAGGCGATGGCGTACGACGAACAGGGCAACCTGCTCCACAGCACGTTTGCAGAATATCCCCTGCCAAGGGCGATGGACGTTCCGCAAATGGAGACCGTTATGGTCCAGGTGCCGTCGGACTTTGGACCGTTCGGCGCCAAGGGAGTCGGAGAGCCACCCGTGATACCCGGCGCCGCGGCCATCGCCAACGCCATTGCCGACGCCACCGGGGTTCACCCCTACTCGCTGCCCATTACGCCCCAGAAATTGCTGGCGGCGCTTCGCGAAAAGGGACAGGGGTAGCGGAGGCGCCGAAATGACTCGAGGCCACCACAAAGTGGCCTCGAGCTTTCACCGGACCCGGCTTAGAGATCTTCCTCTTCTTTCCCCTCTTCCTTGGGCAGAGAGAGGGTGAGGGGGACAGTTTGGTGCACTACAATCTCACGGTGAAGATCACAGTCAGGTTGGGCGCCGGCGTTCCCACGATCGTCAGTGACAGCTGCGGCCCGAAGTCGTCCGCCCTGACTGCAACCAGCATCACTGAGTCCATCGGGACGACGGCTGCGCTCGTCCGAATCGGCACCAGGTAGAAGATGCGGCCCTTCAGCTTCGCGCCGGCCGGAGTGTGCAGCCGGACCAGCTGTCCCGGAGGAATCTTCATGTCAGGCGCGGCGAACGCCAGGAACGTCCCCCGGTCATCGCGTAGCACGAAGAGTAGGTAACACCGCCCCGACTGGATCACGATGTTGCCGAAGACCAACAGCCCCGCGGGACAGAACACCTCCCCGGCCTTGTAATTGTTGACCTTGGCGGGCTTCGCCGGTTTGGCCTCAGCGGGCAGGACTGGCAAGAACGAGGTGGTCGCCAGCGCAAGCACGACCATCATGGCGATCACTCTGCTAATCCGCATGGGCTACGCCTCCTGGGGTGCAGCAGACCCCGTTGTTTCCATACGAGTTCCGGAAGAACGGGGTTCCCGCAGAATCAGTTGTACCCTTATTGCTTCGGCTGTAGACGGTTCGCGCGCCGCCTGAATTGGCTGGGGCCGAGGATGAATCGCTGCAGGGCTCCTGCGATTCCGGCGATGCTTCCGGCGAGCAAAAACGTTGTTCCGAGCCCAACCGCCCTCCCGACTACACCACCGCCGATTGCGCCTGCCGCGATGCCGATCTCCAGGAAGACCCCGAGAGTGCCCATCGCGCTGCCGCGTTCGTAAACTGGGACGAGGTCCGACCCCAGCGCATAAATCGCCGGCTGTGTCATTCCCTGTCCCGCGCCTGACAGCAACGCACCCAGCAGCAGCCACCATCCCGAGACGAGCCCGAGCGTCCCCATCCCCAGTGCCGTCAGCACGAGCCCCGGCCCGATGGCTGCACCACGGCCGAACCGGTCAGAGACGCGGCGGAGCAGGGCCTGTGTGGAAATCTGTCCAACCGCGTATGCGGCGAAAACCAAGCCGGGATTGGCGAGACTCCGGCGGCTGGCATGAACCGCGAGTAGCGCGAAGTTTACACCAAAGGTGATCATTATGGCGACAAGGACCAGTCCCGGGATCACGACAGCGGGATGGATCAACCGGGCTGTCCGCGGCGGAGATGGGTGCGGCGGAACGGGTCGAAGCGACAGCGCCAGGGCTGTACTGCAGACCCCTAGTACAGCGCACGTGGTGAACAACCCCTGGTAACTCATGCTGCGCGCGACCGTGATTCCTACTCCCGGGCCGGCGCCCTGCCCGATGCCGAGCGCCAGACTCAACAGGCTCAGCGCCTCGCCCCGCCGTTCTTCCGGCGCCATGCCGATAGCCAGGACCTGGGATGAGGTCGAGAGCAGCGCGATGGCGACG
>Ga0209237_1001196_pt1 | contig 15323 bp, 11 predicted proteins | sample GraSoi013_1_40cm_2_FD_185820 | JGI IMG/M metagenome (GOLD analysis project Ga0209237, IMG submission 185820) | Grasslands soil microbial communities from the Angelo Coastal Reserve, California, USA - Sample 10_02_2013_1_40cm (SPAdes) (version 2) | ecosystem: Environmental > Terrestrial > Soil >... | reverse complement strand
AGCGTCGGACCGTATCCTTGCGGGAGCGGGTACGGGGAATTGTTCATCTCTTGCTTGGCCAAGGCGAGATCGTACGGATACGGAGCGAGGTTGTCCGGGTTGTAGTACGGATACCCCGGCGGGACCGGCCCTACCCATTGCTTCGCGTATCCGCCGAACGCCACGTTGATGATCTCCTGATAGTTGATCGCATGGACGACCGCCTTGCGCACGGAGAGGTTGTTGAAGGGGGGGACATTCTGGTTCATGTATATCCACCAGCCTCCCGCAGTGGAGCTGTAGACGTCGTCGAGGGTCGTAACCGTCACGCAGGCGGCGGTCTTCAGGTCGTTGACCGTTGACGGGCCGACGTAGGCAAAGGACGCCCCCGCGACTTGGCCAGATTTTAGGTCTTGCACCTCGACCGCGGTCGTGCCTTGGAAGTTAATCTGGATTGAGGACTTCGCCGGCAGCAGGACGTTGTTCCACGGCTCCGCTGCCGCGGCGGCGGTCCCCCAATAGTTGGGATCCGGGACGAGCACTTCGCCGGTGGCCGGGTCGTACGACTGGATCTTGTACGGCCCGCTCCCGAGGAGGTTGCTGGCCATCCACGTATTGGGACCCGGGTGGACGCCACCGTTCGCTTGGATGACGGTGGGATCCACGGCGGCGGCGACGGGGGCCGCGAGCGTGGAGAAGATGTACGCGTACGCGACCGGGCCATTGTATCCGTAGCCGAGATTCAGCTGGATGGTGCGGTTGTCAATCACTTGGAACGACTGGTCGGTCCGCTTCATGTACGTAATCTGGGTCGGCGTCGGCGCGAAGAAGTTCCAGGTGGAGAGCGCGGTCTCCATATACGCGGTCGTCTGGCGGATTTCCCGGGGGGTCGCGGTGAGGTTGCTCAATCCGGGGAGATAGAAATTCTGGCCCAATATGAACTCTGGGGGCTGGTTCATGACAATCGACCGGTACAGACTGAACCACATCACATACGCGTTTACCGGATCCCCGTTCGAAAAGTGGGCCCCCGGTCGCAGGTGGAACGTGATGTTGAAGTGATCCGTGGAAAACGTCCAGTTCTTCGCGAGGATGGGCAAGAAGGTCGTGTAGCTTGACTGGTTATACATCACGAGGCCCTGGTAGACTTGTTGGACAATCCCCCAACCCGGCGTCGAAAAGGTCGTCGCCGGATCGGTGTTGTCCGGGCTCTCCGGCTGGTCGAAGATGAGTGGGTTCTTGGAACTCAGGGTACAGACGGCGGATGGAGGCCGGGTGAGCTGGACGTAAACCACGACCCCCCCGATGACTACGAGGATTACCACGACAACCGCGACGATCTGCCATATTCTCGATCGACGGGCGCCGAGTTCCGGTTGCGGCGGCTGGGGCGGGCTGACGGGGGGTGTCGCCAAACTCTCCTCCTCCGGCGCGGCATCTCGGGCATGCCTTTTAACGGTTTGCGCCGGGAGTCGCCGCGACTCCGCACCTCGCATTGATGATTGACTCGCGCCTGGCTCGACGGCTACACTAGTAGCGGGGCGATGACGAGCGTGATCGTCGACAGCAGTTTGACGAGGATGTGCAGGGAGGGCCCCGCGGTATCCTTGAACGGATCGCCCACGGTGTCGCCGACGACCGCCGCCTTGTGCGTTGGGCTTCCTTTGCCGCCGAGATTACCGGCCTCAATGAACTTCTTCGCGTTGTCCCAGGCTCCGCCCCCGGTGTTGAGCACGAGCGCCATCAGGACACCCGCGATTGTCCCGACCATGAGCGTGCCGCCGAGGGGCTCACCCGCCGGGATCGGCTGCGGGACGCCCGCGACAAGAATCGTGGAGATCTTGACGAATCGGAATATAATGCCAACGGCAATCGGTGTCGCGACCGCGAGGACGCCCGGCACGACCATCTCCCGGAGTGCGCTCCGTGTGCAGATGTCCACGGTCCGCCCGTAATCCGGCTTCACGGTGCCCGCCATGATCCCCGGGCTCTCGCGGAACTGGTCGCGAACATCTTTGATGATGGACCAGGCTGCGCGGCCGACCGCCCGGATGGCAAAAGCAGTGAACAGGAAGACGAGGGCTGCCCCCATGAACGCGCCGATGAACGTCTCCGGATGCGCGAGATCGACGGCCTTCACTCGCGCCTCGGAGAGGAACGCGTTGAACAGGAGGAACGCGGCGAGGGCCGCGCTTCCGACCGCGTAGCCTTTCGTGAGGGCTTTCGTCGTGTTGCCCGCCGCGTCGAGCTTGTCCATGTTCTTCCGCGCGGCCTCGGACATGCCGGCCATCTCGATGATGCCGGCACCGTTGTCGACGATCGGCCCGAAGGTGTCCATCGCCAGGATGTAGGCCGCCGTCGCCAGCATGCCCATCGTCGCGATTGCGGTCCCGTAGATGCCGCCGCCGGGAATCCCCGTGGATTCTCCAAGCCAAAACGAGAACAGAATCGCAATGGACACGACAACCGCAGGGATCGCGGTCGCCTCAAGACCGACCGCGAAGCCGGAAATGATGTTCGTCGCAGGCCCGGTCTCCGAAGACTTCGCGATGTCTCTCACGGGTCGATACCGGGCTTCCGTGTAGTATTGCGTGACCCATACGTAGACGACCGCAGTCACCATGCCGGTGATGCCGCAGAGCCAGTAGTAGGCCCAGGTCAGGCCTCCCGATGCCGTCGGCGTGGACGGTTGCAGCATCGCCCACGCCGCCACCCCGAATAGGATCGCCGCGAGGACCGACGCCACGATGTATCCGCGGTTCAGGGCGCTCATCGGTGCTTCGTCCTCGCGCGCACGGACCACGAAAACCCCGACGATGCTCGCGACGAGGCCAAGCGACCGCGCGACGAGCGGGAAGATCACGCCCGCGATCCCGAAGAACGGAAAGAGGACGACGCCAAGCACCATCGCACCGATGTTCTCCGCGGCGGTCGATTCGAATAGGTCTGCTCCGCGGCCCGCACAGTCTCCGACGTTGTCACCGACCAGATCCGCGACGACGGCGGGATTCCTCGGGTCGTCCTCCGGGATGCCTGCCTCCACCTTGCCGACCAGGTCCGCCCCGACGTCCGCCGCCTTCGTGTAGATGCCGCCTCCGAGCTGTGCGAACAACGCAACGAGGCTCGCCCCGAACCCGAAGCCGACGATCGATAGGATCAGGCTGTCTTCCGTGGCCTTGGCCGTGCACAGGGCGATGGTGTACCCCGCGGTGATGCAATCGTTGAACGTCGTCGGGTTGATGGCGGATCCTAGGGCCCCGTACCCGTAATACAAAAGGGCCACGCCCGCAAGAGACATGCTGACAATCGAAAGGCCCGAGACCGCGCCGCCCCGGAGCGCGATGACGAGGGCGTCGTTGAAGGACTTGAGAGAACCCGCTGCGGAACGAACGTTGGAGCGGATCGCGATGTGCATTCCGATGTAGCCGGACAGCGCCGAGAACGTCGCTCCGAGCGCGAAGGCCCCGGCCGTCTCGAATCCGATGAGGAGGCCTTTCTGGGCGCCGAGCGCGACCGCGAAGAGGACCGCGAGGGCCGCCGCAATGAAGGCGATCGTCTTGTATTGCCGACGCAGGAACGCCCGCGCACCCTGCTGAATCGCCCCCGCGATCTCCCGCATCTGTGCCGAGCCGGTGTCCCGTCGCAGGATATCTCGCGTCAAGATGGCCGCGAAACCGAGCCCCGCGAGGATTGCGATGGGGATGATGAAGCTCAGGTCGATTTGGGCCGTGGCGTCCACTCCTCCTCCGTGAACGCGGCCGCAAGTTCCTCCTCGTATTTAGGCTTTGACGGGTCGCTCAGGCGCCGTACTTCTCCATGCGGTTCGAGGCGTTCAGGAGGACGTTCATCACGTCCGTCCCGCGGAGCCGACCGAGGGCGCCGTGGGCCATGCTCCGTTCGTCGAAATTGAGAACGTCGTCGACCCGGACGCCTTCGCCGAAGATCGTGAGGGGCACGGGATCTCCCGAGTGGTCCTTCAACGCGACCGGTGTCGAGTGGTCGGCCGTGAGGGCCACGACGACATCCGTGGAGAGCATCGCCTTCAGATGGCCCATCATCGCGTCCATCCTCTCGATGACGCGGATTTTTTCGGACGCCTTCCCGTCGTGCCCGCAAAGGTCCGGTGCCTTCACATGGAGGACGACCAGATCGTGGGTCGCCAGCGCGTCCATCGCGGCATCCGCCTTCGCGATCATATCCGTGTCGAGGCCCCCGGTCGCACCCCGCACGTCGATGACGTCCATGCCGAAGGTCCGAAACATGCCGCGAATCAGCGCGACGCCCGCGATCCCTGCGGCCGTCAGATGGAACCGCTCCGTGATCGGAACGAGATCGGGGAAGATGCCGGCCCCTCGCAGCACGATTGCATTTGCTGGCGGTTCGCCTTTTGCGACGCGCGCTCGGTTCACCGGGTGGGACTTGAGGATCTTGTGCGACTGTTGGGTGAAGACGTTGACGGCCTTCGCGGTGACCTTCGCGGCGGACTCGATGGGTTTTGATTCTCGGATCGTCTCACCGATCTCGTGGGGATCGGTGTCCGTGACCTTCGGCGAAAGCCCTCGGCCTCGCAACACCACGGCCACGCGGTGTTCCGTCCCCTCTCGGACGTTCGCCTTGATCCGTCCCAGTTTGAGCCCATCGAGCGCTTTCGCGAGTTCTTCGGTTCCCTCCCGAATCCGCCCGGCCCGGCGGTCCATGAGCTTCAGGTCCTCGTCGACCGAGGCGAAATTCCCGCGAAAGGCGATGTCCCCCGGCTTCATGTCGATGCCCACGCCCGCGGCTTCAAACGGGCCGCGGCCTGTATAGACCTCTTTCGGATCGTACCCGAAGAGGGCGAGGTGGCTCGTGTCGCTGCCCGCCGCGACGCCGGGGGCGATGGGGTCGACGAGCCCATTCACGCCGTTCGACGCGAACCAGTCCAGGTTCGGCTTCGGGGTCGCCTCGAGGGGCGTCTTGTGACCGAGCTCGGTGAGCGGTCGGTCCCCCAGGCCATCGAAAATCACGAGGAGGATCTTGCGCACATCCATTTCGGCCGCCGAAGGTCCGGTCCCTAGATATGTCTTTGCTGGCCGCCTGCCGATGCCCCCAGCGCATCAAAGTTTCCGCGAAGATATTTGCCGCCGTTCGGCGTGTTCCTAGATGTCGGAGGCACCGCACGTCCGCGATGTTCGCTTGTCCGCGTTGTGGCGCGCCGAATCCACCTGGGAACCAGTTCTGCTCGAACTGCGGGATCGCGTTGACGGCGTCGGTCCAGCCGGCAACAATTCCCGCGCCTTACTCGCCGATGTGGCCTCCGGCTCTGGCGCCTCCTTCGACGAGCAACCTGACCGCCATCGTGGTGGTCGTCGTGATCGTCATCCTCGTGGCCCTCGCCGGCGTCGCGGCTGTGTTCGTCGGGAGGCAGATCAGCGTTCCGATATCGCCGTCTCCTCGAGTCATGGGGGTCGTCGTCGCCAGGTCTGCCGACGGCACGAACTGGACTCTCACGATCACCTCCGTCCCTACGGGACTGTATCCATCCACCGCTAAGTTAGCGGTCGCAACGAGTGGAGGCGCCACGGCCCTCGCCCCGACGCCGTTCGTCTCCCTCGATTACGCGTCGCAGAGAGCCGCCTACATCCCAAGCCAACCGGGCGGCCCTGTCGCGGTGGGCGACCGGCTCCTCCTCAGCACGACGACGTATTCCACCGGGTACACCTATCAGATATCGGACAGCACGTCGATTCTCGCCGCCGGCATGTTGCGATGAAGCGATCGACCTACGTTCGGGCTTCGGCCTTCGCCACGCTCACGGGCATTCCCGGCGTCGCCTCGAGCTGAGCCGCGGCGCTCGCTTCTCTCCGGGAAATCTCAAGGAACCCACTCGAAGACAGTGTGGCGAGCAGGTCACCCGGAGCGACCAGGCCGTACGTCCTCACGAAGGGAACAGTCATTTCATAGCCACCGACTGTCATCGCGAGACGATCGCCGAACGACCACGCTTTCTCGGCGAGAGGCCGGGGGATGTTCGTGACCACGTTGCCGAACCGATCGTACGTGATGACGACGGCGTCGAAACCGCCCTTGCGTTTCTTCGGTTCTCCGAAGTCCAGGTCGACAAAATCGCGGATCGGCGGCCCGACGTCCTTGACCTTGGTCCCGAACGCGAGATGCGCCGCCACGGGTGCGAATAGGTCGCGTCCATGGAACGTGTCCGAGAGTTCGGGCCGGCCCAGTTTTCGATTCGTGATCTCGCGTACCTCTTTGAGACCGAGGCGGCGCGCCGCCGGGACGAGGAGTCCATTGTCCGGGCCTACGAGGAACGCTCCCTCGCAGACGCATACGATCGCGCGGCGCTTCGTGCCCACGCCGGGATCGACTACGCCGACGTGAGCCGCGAACGGATAGTACGGGACCGCAGCATACAGGACGTAGGCCCCGTGGCGGATGTCGTGGGGCCGGATCGAATGATCGATGTCCACGATCGTTGCCTCGGGATTGACCGTGAGGATCGCGCCCTTCATGGCGCCGATGTACTCGCCCGCTCCGAAGTCGGTGGTCAACGTGACGATCGCGCTCAGTCGCTTCGACCTCCTCAGCTGAGGCGCCGCAAGCCTTCTTTGATCCGGGCGAGTTCTTTCTTGCGGCGCTGGATCTCGACGTCCGCTTTCGCCGCCCGAGCCTCGCGGTCCTTGAGTTTCGTTTCCCGTGTCTTGAGAGCGGACTGGGCAGCCTCCGCGGCGATTCGCTCGCCCGCGAGTGCATCCCGGTCCGCGGCGAGCTTCGCGAGCCGCTCCTCGATGCCGCCACGTTGCGCGGCGACCGCCTCCTGCCGACGTTTCCCATCGGCCTCGGCGCGGGCCACGCGCTTCTCGGCGTCCGATTCGCGGTCTTCCACTTCGTCGATCCGGTGCTGAAGGCTCTCTTCCTTCTCCCGGAGGGCGGCCTCCTGCGCCTCGACCTCTCGTTCTCGGGCTTCGAGTAGCGCTTCGCGACGTTGGATTTCCTGTTTCGACCGAGACTCCCGACTCGAGATCGCGTCCGACCGTTTCTCAAGCTTCTTCGTTTCTTGTGCGTGCGAGGCCTCGGATTTCTCGAGCGCCGCCTTTCGCGATTCGATATCCTGCAGATCCGACAGGAACGCGGTTTCTTGTTCCTCCAAGGTGGCCTTCAACGACTCGTTCGACTCCGATTCCTTCGTGAGCGCTCGCTCCGCGGCGGCGACCTCGCTCTCGCGCCGTTCGAGCTCGCCTCTCTTGGCGGCGTACTCTTCTTCAAGCGCGGACCGTCGAGACCGCAAGTCTCCCTCGACGACTTCGGCCGCGTCGGACCGTTCTGTCGTGTGTTCTTCGGCTGTTGCCGCCGCCTTCTCTCGCTTCTCGATCGCGGCTTCGCGACGTTTTGCCGCGGCCTCTCGCTTGTCCAGCTCTCGATCGGCGGTCTCGATCGCGCGGAGGCGCTGCTGGGCGGTTCGTTCGGAACGGAGAAGCTTGACCGCTTGCGCCTTCATCCTCGAGCGGTTGCCGGACAGCTCCTCGTCCATGCGCTCGAGCCGGCGCTTCAACTGCTCGAGCTCCTTCCCGCGGGTCGCGAGGTCCCGCTGGCGTCGGCGCACGTCGACCTGACGCTCCCGGGCTTCGCGTTCCTCCTCGGAGACCTTGCGATCTTTCGCCGCGAGGTCCTTCGCGAGCTTTTGCATGCGCTTCGTCGCCCGTTCGAGCTCCTCCCTCTGGTCGTCGAGTCCCACGTCCTGGGCTTCGAACGCCTCTGCCTGTTTGGCGAGTTTCGTGGCCTTCTCGGCAAGTTCCGCCTCGCGGGCCTCCAGGTCGGCCATCGTCCTCGGGAGCGATTTCTCCCGTTCATCGAGCGCGTGTTCCCGCTGAGACACCGCTGCCACATGGTCCCGGAGCTTCTGTTCCCGTTCGCGGATCGCCTGGTCCTGACCGGTGAGGAGCCGCTCGCGGCGTTCCGCCTCCCCGAGGCGGTCGTCGAAGACCTTCCGGGCCTCGGAGATTTTCTCCGCCTCCGCCTGCAGGTTGCCGTACAGATCGTTCATCTGTTTCCGCTCGCGTTCGAGGGATGCGGCTCGCGCATCGAGGGACGTCTCGCGGTCCCGGTAGGTGGCTTCCTTCGATGCGACCTCCCGCTCCAGCCCCCCGAGTTTGGCCTGCCGTTCCGAGAGGCTGCGCCGCTGGGCCTCGAGATCCGCGCGCGCTTTCTCGGATTCCATCGCCAGGACCTTCTTCTGCGACTCGACCTCCACGTCGCGGGACGCTCGTCGCTCTTCGAGGCGGCTCAAAATCAACCCGCTCGCCTGCTTGACCGTCTGCAGTTCGGTCCGGAGGGAGTCCAGTTCCCGCTGTCGCATCGCGCTCCGCTGGTACTCCTGCTCGAGTTCCCACTTCCGACGGTACAGCTCCTCCTCGCGTTCGACGAGCGATCGCTCTTGATCGCGACGGCCCGTCAGCTCTTTCTCGTATGCCTCGCGCTCGCGGGCCTCCTGGGCGATCGCCTGCTCCAGCACCTCGGCCGGGTCTCCGATGCCCTCGACCGCGGCTTCGGGGTAGCTTCGCTGGAGGTGGTCGATGCTGATCGATGAATGGCCGTAGTCGTACGTGCGCACTTCGAGCTGGGCGCGGGCGCTCGCGGCGTCCTTCAGGATCTCGGGGAGGGCCTCGTGGCCCGCCACATCGACCGCGGACCGATGTTCCGCCAACACCCCATCGCCCCGACGGAGGACGAGGACCCCTTGCGACGGGGTGTCGCCGCGAAAGACGGAGGTCTTCAGCACCCCGTTGAACTTCATCGCCCGAAGCTCGGCGAGGATGGACCGAATCACTTCGGGCCCGCCGTCGGCGATCCGTTCCACTCGCCCCGGAGGGACTTCCATCGCGTATTACAGATTATTGTCACGTTAAGAAGGTTCCCACGAAATTCTGTCCCGCGACACCCCCAAGGAGCCCGAAAATGGTTTTCTACGCCCGTGGCCATGGCGTCCGTGCGTTCGTGATGAGAAGAGGGTCAGCCGACCAACGCGTGACGACCCCTATGAGTGCTGAAACGCAACGTCTCGAGCTCGCCCGGACCCGGCGTGGCGAATTGAACCTCGCGGAAAGAGGTAAAGGGGCGGTCCCGAGCGGACCGCCGTGCCATGTTCCTAGCGCGGAGGGTTCGTACCCGTCATCTGGGCGACCAGTTCCGCCGGAAACGCGTCGACATCTGACAGACCGCCGTGCAGGTTCCCGTTCAGGCCGCCGTTGCTCCGCTGAACGCCGACGAACCACGGGGCCTTCAGGGTCGTGCTCCCGCAGCCCGCGACGACGTCCCCGAAGAAGAAGCCGGTCCCGACGCTCATCCCTCCCGCCAGCGTGACGGTGGCCCAGGCGGTGCCGCCCGTGGGAACCGTGAGGGTGCCGGGTGAGACAGAGACCCACGTCCCTGAAGTGGCGCTCACTACGCTCAGAGAGCAGCTGAGCCCGCTCCCGGTCTCGTCGTGGAAGGCTACGGACATCCCGCCGTTCACGGCCTTGCCACCGGTGAAGACGCCGAAGCTCACGGACGCAGGAGACAACGTGGCGGGCGTGTTCATCGCCGGCCCGACGTTCATCCGGCCGCCACCACGCGACATCGGACTCGCAAGGGGCGCCCCGCTGCTCGGGTTCTTAACGGGGCGGTCTGCGTTGTTCACGAGCGCGGATTTCACCTGCGCCGGCGACCAATCGGAGTGGGCCGCGAGGAGCAACGCCGCGGAACCCGCCGTGTGCGCCATCGGTACGGGATGTCAGCGGTCCGCGAGATTCGGCTCCGCGATTCGACGGATCTCGACGACGACGCCAGGTGCCCCGTAGTCTTTCGACGCGGCGATATCTACGACCTGGCTGTCGTCGGCAAAGACGACGTACGTGAGCGCGTCTAGAACCGCCCGGGTAAGTTTGTCCAGGTCGGGCCGCTTGTCCGGCCAAACACGCCGCCTCTTTGGAGCCGACTTCGGCTTCGGGATTCCGAAGTGCAATTCGATTCCGACCGGCCCTTCCCACGGTTCATCCGGCGCGAATCGCTGGGCGACGTCCGCGACGAGCCTTCGCCAGCTCGAGAGGCCTTTCGCGGCCGAGGTAATCACGGGCCTGCCGTTCACGACAAACGCCCTCGTCGAGCCCTGCGGGACGGGGAGGCCGTGGACCCGGAAAGAGATAAGGGAGCTAGTTCGGATCCCTCCCGACGTCGAGAGGACGGACCGATCGTCTAATGACTTCGCCCTCTCCGCAGACTGCGGAGCCCTTGGCCTCGGCGTTCGGGTCGCCATCTCCCATCCTCACCTCCGTCGACGCGGAGGTGTCTGACGTCGGGCGGACAAGGCCGCGCGCGGTATTAACATTTCTCCGGGCTCGGCTCGCAACCTAGCTTCCGCCGGTATTTAGCCGCTTCCGTGGGATCGGTGATCGCGCGCCTACTTGATCGCGGTCTTCGCGCGCTCGATGTCGTCCACGACGAGCGCGATTTCCGTCCGTCCGTTCTTCGATCCGAGGATGTAGATCGAATGCACGTTGATCCCTGCGCGGGCGAGGCGCTTCGCGACCTTCGCCAGTTCTCCGGGACGGTCCAAGAGGTCGAGATTGAGGATGTCGCTCAGCTCGTACTTCAGGCCGGCGTTCGTCAACGCCTTCTGCGTCGTCTGCACGTCCGAGGTCACGACACGAAGGAACGAGATGTCGTGTTTCGATTCGCTCGCGATCGCCCGGATGTTCACGGCCCCGTTGGACAGGGCCTCCGTCACGCGCGCCAACTCCCCGGTTTTGTCGGCGACGAACACCTTGAACTCTTTCGTTGCCCTCCCCCTCGTCCTCGGCCGACTGAATCGGCGGGGCCGCTACAAAAGGCTTCCCCACCCCCGAGCGAACGTCACGGCACGAGGCGCGTGCGGTCCCGCGGAAACAGGATCGCCTCGCGGATGTTCGGGAGGTCCAGGAGCTTCTGGACGAACCGGTCGAGCCCGAAGCCCCAGCCCCCATGGGGCGGCATGCCGTACCGGAACGCCTTCAGGTAGAACTCGAAGTTCTCCGGGTTGAGGCCCTTTTCTTTCATCCGCGCGAGAAGGACGTCGTACCGATGTTCTCGCTGTCCGCCGGACGCCATCTCGTCCCCCTTGTACTCGAGGTCGAAGGACAGGGAGTACTCGGGTTCATCCTCTTTGGCCATCACATAGAACGGTTTGATGGCCGTCGGATATTCCGTGATGAAGTACAGCTCGTGGCCCTGCCGGCCCATCTCCTGCCCGAGGGCCTTCTCCCCCTCCGTGTCGATGTCGTCCCCATCCCGAAGTCTCTTCCCCCGGCCTCGGAGGATCTCGAGCGCTTCCGAGTACGGGACTCGCTTCAACGGCAACGACGGCCGTTTCGGCTCGACCTGAAGGAGCGCGAGCTCGCTCTTGCATTCGGCCCGCACGCGTTCGATCGCGGAATCGACGGCGCTCTCGAGGAACGGGAAGAAATCTTCCTGGCGTTCGATCCAAGATACCTCGCCGTCGAAGGAGGTGAACTCGGTCACGTGCCGCACGGTGTCGGATGGCTCGGCGCGGAACGCCGGGGCGATCTCGTACACCCGGTCGAGCCCCGTCGACATGAGCATCTGCTTGTACAGCTGCGGGCTCTGGCTCAAGAACGCGCGGCGCCCGAAGTAGTTCGTTTCGAACAACGTCGCGCCGCCCTCCGCGCCGGCGCCCGCGAGTTTGGGCGTCTGCACCTCGATGAATCCCTGGCGATCCAGGTACGAACGGAACGCCGCCGCGACGACCGAGCGCACCCGGAAGACGGCCCGGCGATCGGGCTTCCGGAGATCGAGCGGGCGGTTGTCGAACCGAGTGTCCATGTCGGCGCCGACCTTGTCCGCGATCGGCAGAGGCAGCGGCGCGGCGGCGGGGCTGAGCACATCGAGCGCGGTTGCGGTGAGTTCCCAACCGTTTCGCACCTGGGGATTCGGCTCGATTCGTCCGCGGACCGCGACGACGCTCTCCCGGACGACCTTCGATGCGCGGTTGAAGAGATCCGGATCCGCCTTCTTCTTGATTGTCGCCTGGAAGGTGCCGTCCCGCTGCCGGACGATCAGGAAGGCGATGCCCCCGAGATTCCGAACGTCCTCGACCCAGCCCGCCAGCGAGGCGTCCTTACCATGGTCCGCCGCAGTAATCGACAAGAAGGATCGGAAGGGGGCCATTCACGCGGAGAATGAACCGCGGTAATAAAGATTGCACGGATGGCCGGGCCCGCTCCGAAGCATGGACCGGCTTACCGGAGGACGCTGACCTTCTTCTCTTCGGGCGGGACCATCTGCATGTGGGGGTACGCGAACTCGACGCGGGGCTCGTTGCTGAATTTCTCCAGGACGCGCTTCACCAGCCGGGTCCGATATCCGCCCTTCGCGAAGACCGGGCAGAAGTAGACGAGCGTGAGATCCACGGAGGAGTCTTTCAGTCCCCAGCCGACGCGCGGCTCCTCGGCCATGTAGTCCGCCAGGTCGGCGAACTCGTACTTCGATCGCAGCTGGCCGCGGTTCTCGCGCATCATCGGGCCGACGATGTCTTCCGCGGCCTCGAGGATCAACTTCTCTGCGAGCTTGTGGTCGCTCTCGTACGTGATGCTCACGGTGAGCTGGTCCCAGACGAACGGGGTGTCCTTCGTGTAGTTGAACACGTTCCCCTTCAGGACTTGGCTGTTCGGGATTGTGACATAGCGGCCGGTGAAGCTGTCCCCGTACAGCAGACCGCCGAACTCGCGGAGCGTCGTGTTCATCGGGGTGATTTCGACGACGTATCCTTTCGACTGGTTCATCTCGATCCGGTCGCCGAGTTTGTAGAGGCCCATCGTCACGAGGATGACCCAGCCAACGATGTTGAGGAGCGGCTCCTGCAGGACGTAGATCAGCGCCGCGGTGACTAACCCGGTCCCCAGCAGGCTGTATCCTTGCGTGCCGCCGCCGAGGAGGACGAAGAGGACCAAGGCGATCGCCGTGCCCCAAACGACATACGACACGAGTTGGAAGTGAGCGAAGATGTCGGCCTCGTATCGCACATGGGTCCGTAGGGCGGCGCGGAACACTGGACGAAGGACCTCGAGGAGGGCCTTCGTCGCCACAAGGATCGGGATAATGTAGATCCACGGAGCCAACGACCTGAGGTCCAAGCTCGGGGAGGGAAGCCCCGGGATCGCGACGACCCCGCCGAGGACGAAGATCCCGAGCAGGATGACGAGCGTGATGCCGACCCAGAGGAGGGCTCGCGCTTGACGCCAGGCCGCGACCTTCACAGATGGAGCGAGCGTGGGCCGCGTTATTTAATGACGGTGCCGAGGTTATCACGGCTGAAAGGGGGCAAGCCATCGGGGCGACGAAGGTCGACTCGGCGGGGTGCGCGGGACGACGAGACCGAAAACTCCATGGCACCGCGCGATGTCCGTCCGGCGCGGGTGGCGGGCGTGGGCGAGCACGTGATCGAGGTCCGCGGCCTCGTGAAGCGGTATCCGGACATCACGGCCGTCGACAGCATTGACTTTGAAGTCAACCGCGGGGAGGTGTTCTCCCTGCTCGGACCGAACGGCGCCGGCAAGACGACCACCGTCGAGATCCTGGAGGGCCTCCGCGACCCGACCGCGGGAGAGGCCCGCGTGCTCGGGGAAGACGTCCGATCCGGGTATCGTCGGATCCGCGAACGGGTCGGGGTGCTGCCGCAGGACTTCGAGCCGTTTGACCGACTGCGTCCTCGGGAAGCCGTGGCGTACTGGGCGCATCTCTTCGACCATGCGGTTTCCGAAGGCGATGTGGCGAACATCATCGAGACGGTCGGGCTCACGAACCGCGCGAATGCGGTGGCGTTGAACCTTTCCGGCGGCGAGAAGCGGCGCCTCGGGATCGCGATGGCGCTCGTCGGCCAGCCGGAGCTCCTGTTCCTCGACGAGCCGACGACGGGCCTGGATCCGGGCGCACGGCGGGAGCTCTGGACGCTAATCGGAGACCTCAAGCGGAAAGGCCGGACGATCCTCCTCACGACGCACTATCTCGACGAGGCGGAGCAGCTCGCGGACGACGTCGCGATCTTGAACCACGGCAAGATCGTGGCTCACGGCAGTCCGTCCGCCCTGATCTCGCAGTTCGGAGAGGGCACCACGGTCGTGCTCGCAGGTGCGGGACGCGGAGGGTTCGAGGCGCTGGTCTCCCGGGGAATCGCCGCGGAGCTTCATGGCGTGGACGTCCTCGTGCACGTGCCGATGGCGAGCCAGGTGCGGCCCATGCTCGCGAAACTTGCTTCGATTGAGGTTCCCTTGACGGAGATTTACACGAAGCGCTCGACTCTCGAGGATGTGTTCCTCAAGTTGGTCGGCGCGCGGATGGAGGAGGGGGTCCTGGCGGCATGAAGCGGATCCTCGCGGACGTCACCGCGTTCGGTCGACAATATCTCCGCTCTCGCGTCGGGACGTTCTTCGCCCTCGCCTTTCCCGTCATCCTGATCCTCCTCTTTGGCGCGATCTTCAGCTCGTCCGGCACTCCCAAGGTGCCGCTCGCCGTTCAGGACTTGGATTCCACCTCTGCATCCCGTGGCTTCGTTCAAGCGTTGAACAATACGACAATCATTACGTACCAGGCGATCCCGACGAACGTGAACTTCCAGGATTACATGCGGGCGCACTCGATCAACGTGGCCCTCCAGATTCCCGACGGGTTTCAGGAGGCGCTCATCCGGGCCGAGATGGGAAACGCGAGCGCCAAGGTGAACGTGACCCTCGCGGGAGATCGGACGCAGTCCTCCTTCGGGATCGTGTATTCGGCGGTCGCCGCGGTCGCAACGGCGTTCAATCTGAAGATCGCGAACGCCACGGAAGTGGTATCCGTCGACGAATCCCAGTTCACGGTCCGCCAATTCGGCTACATCGACTTCTTCCTTCCCGGGATCATCGGCTTCACGGTCCTCACGACGCCTTTGTTCGGGATGACGTCGATCTGCGCGGAGTACCGGACGCGGCGATTCTTCAAGCTCCTCGCGACGACGAAACTGAGCAAGGCGGAGTGGCTCGCCGCGAAGGTCGTCTTCTACGTCCTCCTGCTGTTCCTCTCCGTCGCGATCATGATGTTCGTCGGAGTCGCCGTGTTCGGGATGCAGGCCACGCTGACCCCGCTCGCGGTCCTGTTGATTATCGCGGGCACCTTCGAGTTCACCTCCCTCGGGATGGTCCTTGGGATCTTCGTGCGGGACCCCGGGACGGGGGAGGCCCTCGCGAACGCGATCGGATTCCCGATGATGTTCCTGGCGGGCTCTTTCTTCCCGATCGACGCGATGCCGCCGTTCCTCCGGACGCTGGCCCGCGGCTTGCCGCTCACAT
>Ga0209237_1001195_pt1 | contig 15337 bp, 16 predicted proteins | sample GraSoi013_1_40cm_2_FD_185820 | JGI IMG/M metagenome (GOLD analysis project Ga0209237, IMG submission 185820) | Grasslands soil microbial communities from the Angelo Coastal Reserve, California, USA - Sample 10_02_2013_1_40cm (SPAdes) (version 2) | ecosystem: Environmental > Terrestrial > Soil >... | reverse complement strand
GGTATTTCTCTGGCCGAAACCCTGACCTTTCTCGTTGTCGCACCAGAGGAATTCGGCTAGGGTCCGCGCCTTCGCACCATGCGGATGGTCTATTTTCTCGCCACCCTGACACTCGCGGCAGCGGCGGCCGGCGCACAGCAGCGCGCGCCGGGGCCTGCGCCCACGCAGGGCGCCGCGCCGGGACAGCGGGCGACGGCCGGCGAGCAAAAAAGTCCGGCGGCGGGCGAGGCAGGCACGGCAGCTCCGCCGGCGGCAGAGCAGAAAGTGGGAGAGGCGCCGACGGTGCCCGCCGGCGAGACGGCTGCGGAGGCGGCGGCGCCGGTGCCGGAGAGCGGCGAGATCGCCAAGGTGAACGTGCAGGGCAACCGGCGCGTGGAGACCGACGCGATCCGCGCCGCGCTGCCGCTGAAAGTCGGAGACACCTACGACAAGGAGAAGTTGAAGAGCGCGCTGCTGGCGGTGTGGCGGATGGGCTACTTCAACGACGTCAAGCTCGACGTCAGCCTCGCGAAGCCGCCGGTCACTGGATACGTGCTCACGGTACTGGTCAGCGAGAAGCCCGCCGTCCGCGAAGTGAAGCTGGAGGGCAACGAGGAGGTCTCCAAGGACGACTTCAAGGATACCATCGAGGTGAAGCCCTTCCAGATCCTCGACCAGGAAGCGGTGCGCAAGTCGGCGAAGAAGATGCAGGAGAAGTACGTCGAGAAGGGGTTCTTCCTCGCGGAGGTCACGCCGAAGATCGTCCCGCTCCCCAACAACGAAGTGAACGTGATCTTCCAAGTCAACGAGCATGCCAAGATCACGGTGAAGGAGATCCGCTTCGTCGGCAACCGCGCGCTCAGCGCCTCCGAGCTGAAGGACGCCATGCTCACGCAGGAGGGAGGGCCGTTCTCCTTCCTCACCGGCGCGGGGACGTATCGCGAAGAGGCATTCCAGCGCGACGAGATCGTGCTCCAGGGACTCTACTTCGATCAGGGCTACATCTACGTGAAGTTCGGCAAGCCCGCCATCGAGCTGTCGCCGGACAAGCGCTACATCTTCATCACCATGACCATCGACGAAGGCGAGCCGTTCGACGTCGGCAAGATCGACGTCGCCGGAGACCTGCTGGTGCCCAGGGAACAGCTGCTCTCGCTCGTCACCACCAGGAGCGGCGAGCGCTTCTCCAAGACGCGCCTGCAGAACGACATGAACCGGCTGCTCGACGTCTACAAGGACAAGGGCTACGCGTACGCGAACGTCACGCCGGACACGGCCGTCGATTCCGAGAAGAGGCTGGTCGATCTCACCTACGTGTTCCAGAAGGGCCAGCCGGTCACCATCGAGAAGATCGAGATCGTCGGCAACAACAAGACGCGCGACAAGGTGATCCGCCGGGAGATGCGCATCGCCGAAGGCGATCTCTACAGCGGCACCGGCGTGCGCGCCTCGAAGGCCCGCGTCACCGCCCTCGGCTTCTTCGACAGCGTCGAGATCAACCAGAAGCGCGGCACCACCGACGACAAGATGATGCTGGAAGTCTCGGTGAAGGAGAAGCTCACCGGCACGTTCCAGATCGGTTTTGGATTCGCGGGGGGCGAGAACTTCTTCGGACAGGCCCAGCTGGCGCAGAACAACCTGCTCGGTTACGGCCACACCGCTTCGCTGTCGTTGCAGATCTCCAGCATCCGCCAGCTGTTCCAGCTCAGCTACCTGGACCCGTACGTCCTCGATACCCAATGGACCGGCTCGATCGATCTGTACCGCAGCGAGCTCCTCTTCTCCGGCTTCGACAGGTCGGCGAACGGCGGCTCGCTCACGGCGGGGTACGATTTCACGAACATCGCGCCCTGGCTCGAGGACTTCCGGCTCTTCCTCACCTACACGTTGGAGCAGGTCACCGTGTCCGCGGCGGTCGGTACCCAGGACGTGCTCGCGAACCAGTTCAGCTCCGGCCGCACCTCCAGCGTGCGCATCTCGTTCAACTACGACAAGCGCGACAACCGCTTGTTTCCCACCAACGGCCACCTGGAGTCGGCCTCCGCGGAGTTCGCCTCCTCGCTGTTCGGCAGCCAGAACCTGTTCCAGCGGTTCCGATTGATCGAGCGTTTCTATCGCCCGATGTGGCTGGGGATGGTCTTCAAGACGAATGTCTCCCTCGGCTACATCCGGGCCACCGACCCCATCGATCACCCGATCGCGATCAGCGAGAAGTTCTTCGAGGGTGGAATCAACTCCATCCGCGGCTATTCGCTGCGCAGCATCTCGCCGACGCTGAGGATCGCCACCTCGCGTGAACCCAACGCGGGCATCATCGACTTCCCGGTGGGCGGCAACAAGGAGCTGATCACCAACTGGGAGATCGAGTTCCCCATCTTCGGTGGCGCGGGCTTGCGGGGCGTGGTTTTCTACGACGCCGGAAACGTCTTCTCGGAGACCGAGAACTTCTTCCAGAGCTCGCAGCGCAACGGAACGCTGCCGCTCGGCCTGTTCCACAGCGTGGGCTTCGGCATCCGCTGGTTCTCGCCGCTCGGGCCGCTGCGGTTCGAGACCGGCTTCCCGCTCACGCGCCGGCCGATCGACGACACTTACTTGTTCGAGTTCACGATTGGGAATTTCTTTTAGCCGCTCCCGCACCGGAGGTGCGGGTATGCGGCTACGCAGTTCCTGGTCGTTTCCACGAAGGCGGAACCAACCTTCTACGTTGCTTGCCTGACCCCGCGCCCTCCGAGAAACCCCGATACTTCCGCGAACGTCGGCGCATACGCCCCGACGTGCTCGCAAGCCACCGCCGCCGCCGCCGCCGCGAACGCCGCGTGGTCCTCGAGCGCTGCGTCCGGTCGCGTGATCACGCTGAACATCCAGCCCGCCATGCTCGCGTCGCCCGCTCCGACGGTATCCTCGACCCGCACCGGGAAAGCGGGCTGCACCACGCGACGCTGCGGCGTGATCAGTTCGAGCCCCGCTCCCCCATGCGTGAAGAGGAAGCTTGCGCCGGGTGACCAGGTGCGGAGCCGCCCTAGTGCGGCCACCTGATCGACGTCGGGGAAGAGCCCCGTCAGGTCCTCGTCCGATACCTTGATGTAGTCGGCGAGCTCGGTCATGCGGCGCAGGGTGGGACGGTAGGCCTCGCCCATCAGGTTCCGGTAGTTCGGGTCGAAGGCGATGCGCCGGCCGTCAGCGCGGACTTTCTCCGCGACCGCGAGGAGCCGTCCGGCGAGCGGCTCGCGCGCGAGGCTCAGGGAGCCGAAGTGCACCACTTCCGCGGTTGCGATCCATCCCTCCGGCAGCCCGCCCGGATCGAAGTGGAGATCGGCGCTGTTCTCCCCGACGAAGAAGTACTGCGGCGGGTGCTTCGAGACGACGAGCGCGAGCAGCGGGGCCCGCTCCACTTGCTGGACGAAGCGCGGATCGAGACCGGCCTCGCGCGAGAGGCGGAGGATCTCCTCGCCGAACACGTCCATGCTCACCGCGCCGGCGAAGCCCGTGGCGAGCCCGAGCCGGGCGCCGACGCGCGCGACGTTCCAGGGCGAGCCTCCAGCCGCGCTTCGCCACCGGTCGGGCCCCTCCCGGATGAAGTCGGTGAGCGCCTCTCCGAACACCACGTAGCGGGCCGGCGCCGTCATGACCCTGCCTCAGGCGAACGCTTGCGCCGGCAGCTCTTCCGGCCGCTTCGCGCCGGTCATCACCGCGACCGTATCCGACATGCTGATGTGTTTCGGGTTCACCACCGCCGCTCGCTTTCCCAGCCGCGCAATGTGGATCCGATCGGCGATCTCGAACACGTGCGGCATGTTGTGGCTGATGAGGATCACGGGCAGCCCGCGGTCGCGCACCCGGCGGATGAGCTCGAGCACCATGTTGCCCTCCTTCACGCCGAGCGCGGCGGTGGGCTCGTCCATGATCACCACGTGCCGGGCAAACGCGGCGCTGCGGGCCACGGCGACGCCCTGGCGCTGGCCGCCGGAGAGCGTCTCCACGGCTTGCTTCATCGAACGGATGCCGATCTTCAGGCTCTGCATGTGACGCATCGCCTCGGCCAGCATCCGCTTCTTGTCGAGCGCGCCGAGCCAACCGAGCAAGCCGGTCCTCTTCGGCTCGCGCCCGAGGAAGAGGTTCTCGGCGATGGACATCGCCGGAGCCACCGCCAGGTCCTGGTACACGGTCTCGATCCCCTGCCGCCGGGCATCGAGGGGGCTGTGGAACCGGACCAGCTTTCCGTCGAGCAGGATCTCGCCCGCATCGGGAATGATTGCGCCGGCGAGCGCCTTGATGAGGGTGGACTTGCCCGCGCCGTTGTCGCCGATGACGGCGAGGATCTCGCCGGCGAGGAGCTGGAAGTCCGCGCCATCGAGGGCGGTGACGTGGCCGTAGCGCTTCACCAGGCCACGAGCTTCGAGGACGGGGGTCGGACGAGGCTCGGTCATGCTCTACCCCTTGCGCCGGGACAGCTGGTCCGTGGTGACCGCGAGGATCACCAGGATGCCGGTGATGAGGATCTGGTAGACGGAGGCGACCCCCATCAGCGTGAGACCGTTGCGGAACACACCGACGATGAGCGCGCCGAGCAGCGTCCCCAGGATGTTGCCGCGGCCGCCGAAGAGGCTGGTGCCCCCGAGGACCACCGCGGTGATGCTGTCGAGGTTGTCGGTCTGGCCGGCCTGCGGGTCGCCGACGCCGGTGCGGGCGACGAGCAGGAGGCCCGCGATGCCGTAGACCAGCCCGGCGAGCGTGTAGACGATGAGCAGCATCCGCGCGGTGTCGATGCCCATCAGCCGGGTCGCCTCGGCGTTGTTCCCGAGCGCGTAGATGTGCCGCCCCGGCGCGGTATCGCGCAGGACGAACCAGGCGATGAGATACATGATCAGCATCAGCACCGTGCCGTAGGTCACCGCGGTCTGGCCGACCCTGAACGTCCGCCCGAAGTACTCGAGGGCCTCGGGCAGGGCCGAGATGGTCTGCGACTTCGAGTAGATCTGGGTGATGGCGAAGGCGATGTTCAGCGTGCCGAGCGTCACGATGAACGGCGGCAGCTTCACCCGCGTGATCAGCGCTCCGTTGAGGAACCCGAAAGCCGTGCTCACCAGGAGCCCGCAGAGGATCGCCAGGTACGGGTTCATCTCGGAGTCGACGGCGAGCTTGGTCATCACGATCGACCCGATCGCCATCAGCATGCCGCACGAAAGATCGATGCCGGCGGTGAGGATCACCAGGGTCTGACCGATCGCGACGACCCCCACCACCATCACCTGCTGCAGGATGAGGGAGAAGTTGGAGCCGCTCAGGAAGCGATCGCTCTGCGAGGCGAAGAAGGCGCAGGCGATAAACAGCGCGAGGAGGGGACCGAGGGTCGCGACCGGCGGCAGGTGCGCGAGCAGCCTGCCGCGGGTCGAGGTCGGCGGAGCGGTGGCGAGATCGGGGAGCACGGCCACAGCTCACTTCCCCCAGCAGTTCTCGGTCCCGAACTTCGTGTCCTTGCTCTCCACGCCGGGCATGGGCTTGTCGGTGATGAGCGTGACGCCCGTGTCGGTGTATCCCGACGCCTTCTTTCCGGTCTTCGCGTACTCCACCCCCGCCTCGACGCCCATGGCAGCCATCTTCAGCGGGTACTGCTGCGAGGTCGCGGCCAGGTGGCCGGCTTTCACGTTCTTCACGCCCACGCAGCCTCCGTCCACGGAGACGATCAAGACGCCCTTTTGCTTGCCGGCCGACTTGAGCGCCTGGTACGCGCCGGCAGCCGCCGGCTCGTTGATGGTGTAGACGAGGTTGATGTCCGGGGCCTTCTGCAGGCAGTTCTCCATCGCGGTCTGTCCCTTCGCCTGATCGCCGCGCGTGTCCTGGCTGCAGACGATCTGCGAGTCGCCCTCCGTGATGCCGTAGCCCTTGAGGAAGCCGTCGTGTCGCAGCTGGCCGACGGTGATCCCGGGCGCGAGGTCGAGCGTGGCGATCTTGGCCGGCTTCCCCGCCATCGCGGCCTTGGCATACTCGCCGATGAGGACTCCGGCCTTGAAGTTGTCGGTGGCGAAGAGCGCGTCGGTCGCCTCCTGCGGCTCGGTCGGCGTGTCGAGGGCGATGACGAGCACCCCCTCGCTGCGCGCCTTCTTCACGGCCGGGACGATCGCCTTCGTGTCGCTGGGCGTGATCAGGATCGCCTTGGCGCCGCCGGAGATCATGTTCTCGATCGCCGTCACCTGGGTGGCGTTGTCGCCGTCGAATTTACCGGCGCCGGTCATCAGCGTTGCGCCGTACTTCTTCGCCGCCTGCTGGGCGCCCTCCTTCATCTTCACGAAAAACGGGTTCACCTCCGTCTTGGTGATGAGTCCGACGACGACCTTGTCGGCGCTGTACGCGGGGAATGCTGCGCAGAGCAGGGAAAGCCGCAGGAGAATCTTCAAGTTCATGTTGGATGCCTCCGTCCGAGGGCCATTACCCTGCGGACGAGCCGTGGCGCAAGCCCCGGCCCCCCGGAGGCGATGGGACGAACGGCGCACGGCTCTACCAGAGGAGATCCTCCGCTCGCCGCGAGAGCCTTGGATCTTGACCCGCCGCGCCCGTCCCATTAGGGTGCGCCGGTCCCAAAAACCGGAGAGAAGGACACAAGATGCATCGCTTTCTGTTTGCTCTCGCCGTTGCTGTCGCGGCCCGGGGTGCGTTCGCGGAAAACATGAAGATCGGGTACGTCGACATCCAGCGTGCCGTCCAGGAGGTCGAGGAAGGCAAGGCCGCCCGGACGCGTCTGCAGGCGGAGCTGCAGCAGAAGCGCGGCGACCTGGAGAAGAAGCGGGCCGACCTGGAGAAGATGAAGGCCGACTACGACAAGCAGGCGCCGGTGCTCTCCGACGACGCCAAGCGCCAGCGTCAGGAGCAGCTGCAGAAGGCGTTCGTCGACGCGCAGAATGCCGCCGGGCAGATGCAGGAAGAGCTCTCGGGCAAGGAGCAGGAGGCCATGCAGAGCATCTCCAAGCGGCTGCTGCAGGTCGTGGCCGAGGTGAGCGATCGCGAGAACTTCACCTTCGTGCTGGACAAGGCCGCGCTGCTCTACGCGCCCGCAGCCTCCGACGTGACGAACGAAGTCGTGCGCCGCTACAACGAGCGGTTCGGCAAAGGGGAGACGAAGGCCGCCAAGTCGACGACGCCGAACGGCAAACCGCCGCCGGCGCCGCCGAAGAAGTAGGGGCGAGACCCCGTGCGTACGCCGGCGACGCCGTTTTCGTTCGAGGAGCTGGCAAGGCGCATCGGCGCGGAACCGCGCGGCCGGGCCGTCCCCATCTCGGGTGTTGCCCCCCTGGAATCGGCCGGTCCTTCCCAGATCGCCTTCTACTCGAACCCCCGGTATCGCAAGGAGCTTCAGGCCACGCGCGCCGGCGCGGTGATCGTCTGCGAAGACGACGTGGCCCACGTTCCGGCCTCCGCTGCGCGCCTGGTCTCAGCCCAGCCTTACGTCGCCTTCGCCAAGGCGAGCGCCCTGTTCCACGCGGGGCTCGCGGTGGAGCCAGGCATCCAGAAGGGCGCCCTGATCGACGATACCGCCGAGGTGCATCCGACGGCGGCCATCTCACCCGGCGCCTACGTTGGCCCGGGCGCCAGGATCGGTTCCCGCACGACCCTGCACGCCGGCGCGCGAGTGCTCGACTGCGCCCGGGTCGGCGAGGACTGCGTGCTCTGGCCCGGCGCGGTAGTGCGCGAGCACTGCATCGTCGGCGACCGGGTGATCCTGCAGCCGAACGCGGTGGTCGGCAGCGACGGGTTCGGCTTCGCTTTCGATCTCGCCGGAGACGGCAACGGCCCGATGCACCGCAAGGTGCCGCAGGCCGGCATCGTCCGCGTGGAGGACGACGTCGAGGTAGGCGCCTGCTCCTGCATCGATCGCGCGACGCTGGGCGAAACGGTGATCGGCCGCGGCACGAAGATCGACAACCTGGTCCAGGTCGGCCACAACGTGCGCGTCGGCCCCCTCTGCCTGCTGGTGGCCCAGTGCGGCATCAGCGGGTCGACGGAGCTGGGGCAAGGGGTCGTGCTCGCGGGCCAGGTCGGCGTGGTCGGACACTTGCGGATCGGCGACGGCGCCCGCGCGGGCGCGCAGGCCGGAGTCGCGCATGACGTCGCCGATGGCGAGACGGTGACCGGCTATCCCGCCATCCCGCACCGCGACTGGCTGCGGATGAGCGTTGCGCTCCCGCGCGTGCCGGAGCTGCTCCGCGAGGTCCGCAGGCTGCAGCAGCGCGTGGAGCAGTTGGAGAAGGAGCGAGAGTGATGGACATCCAGAAGATCCTCTCTGCCCTGCCGCACCGCTATCCCTTCCTGCTGGTCGATCGCGTGGTGGAGGTCGTCAAAGGCGAGCGCATCCACGCCTACAAGAACGTGACCTTCAACGAGGAATTCTTCCAGGGCCACTTCCCCGGCAAGCCGGTCATGCCCGGCGTGCTGCAACTCGAGGCCCTCGCCCAGGCGGGAGCGCTGCTGGCCTACGAAGGAGCGCCTTTCGATCCCGGTCAAAAGGTCATCTACCTGATGTCCTTCGACGCGGTGAAGTTCAGGCGCCCGGTGATCCCCGGCGACCGCCTCGATCTGCACGTGCGCATCGAGCGGCAGAAAGGTGCCATCTGGCGCCTGGCGGGCGAGGCCAAGGTCGACGGGCAGCCGGCGAGCGAGGCGCAGATGATGGCGATGATCGCGGACCGAAAGGACTGACGTGGCGATCCATCCGACAGCGGTCGTGGACAGGCATGCCGAGCTCGACTCCAGCGTCGAAGTCGGACCCTGCGCGGTGATCGGGCCCAAGGTGAAGATCGGAGCGCGGACGCGTGTCGGCCCTCACGCGGTGATCGAAGGCGACACCACCATCGGGCAGGACAACGCGATCTTCCAGTTCGCCGCTCTCGGCGCCATTCCCCAGGACCTCAAATACGCGGGCGAGCAGACCCGCCTGGTGATCGGGAACGGAAACCGGATCCGCGAGTTCGCGACGGTGCACATCGGCACGGCCGGCGGCGGCGGCGTGACGCGCGTCGCGAACGGGTGCCTGCTGATGGCGAACAGCCACGTGGCACACGATGTCCAGCTTGGCGACGGCTGCATCCTCGCGAACTCCGTCGCCCTCGCCGGTCACGTGGTGGTGGAAGACCACGTGATCTTCGGCGGGCTGGCGGCCGTGCACCAGTTCACGCGCATCGGCCGGCTGGCTTTCATCAGCGGCGGAGCGATGGTCACCCAGGACATCCCCCCGTACGTGACGGTGCAGGGCGACCGCGCCGAAGTGGTGGGAATCAACACCGTGGGCCTCACGCGCGCTCATTTCGACGAGCACGCGCTGACGCGGGTGAAAGGCGCGTACAAGATCGTGTTCCGCAGCAGGATGGGCCTGCGCGAGGCAGTCGCGCACGTGAAGGCCGAGTTCGGCGGCCATCCGGAGATCGACCACTTCGTCGCCTTCCTCGAAGGCACCGAGCGGGGCATCGCGCGGTGACCGAGGCGCCGATCGGGCTCATCGCCGGATCGGGGCGCCTGCCTCTCCTTTTCGCGGAAGCGGCGGAGCGCGCGGGCCGCAGCGTGGTCGCGGTGGCTCACGAGGGAGAGACGGATCACGCTCTGAACGCCAGGGCCTGGGTGAAAGTGGGCCAGCTCGGCCGCATCGTGGAGGTGTTGCGGCAGGCTGGCGTGGAGGAGGCCGTGTTCTGCGGCGGCATCCGCAAACCGAGGCTCCTGGACGTCCGCCCCGATTGGCTCGGACTGAAAGTGCTCACCCGGCTGCGCGGTGGAGGCGACGACACGGCGCTGCGCGCCATTGCGACGGCACTGGAAGAGGAGGGGATCCGCATCGTCTCGCCGCTGCCGCTCGTCCCCGGGTTGCTGGTCCCGCACGGGCCGCTGGGAAAGCGGCGCATGAGCGACGAGCAGCGAGCCGACGCCTCGGCGGGGTTGGCGGCGGCGCGCGCCCTGGGCCAGGCGGACATAGGACAGACGGTGGTCGTCAAGCGCGGCGTCATCCTCGCGGTGGAAGCGGTGGAGGGCACGGACGCGTGCATCGCCCGCGCCGGCACCTTCGCCGCCGGCGCGGTAGTGGTCAAGGCGCGCAAGCCGCAGCAGGACGACCGCTTCGACGTTCCCACCGTCGGTCCGGCCACCATCGATGCGTGCGCGGCCGCGGCTTGCGCTGCGCTCGCCGTGGAAGCGGGCAGCACGCTGGTGGTCGACCGGGGCGAGCTGGTCGCGAAGGCGGACCGCGCCGGTATCGCGGTGGAAGGGATCTGAAGGTGCTGGCGACGACCGCGGAGGTCGACGAGATCCGCAAGGACGCCGGACAGCGCGAGCTCCGTCTGTACATCGACGTGGATCGCGGGGAGTGGCTGCTGCCGCGCGCGCTCTGGCTGCTACAAGAAAAGCTGAACGCGTACGCGAGCTTCATCCTCGACGGGAAGATGCGCGAGCTCTATCCCTGGGCGCACCCGCGCGACGTGCGCATCGTGATCCGCTCGCGCGGCCAGCCGCCGCAGGACGCCCTGCGGCTGGTGGGCCTGGTGCGCGAGGCCCTGGAGAAGGACGGGCCCAGGCTGGAATTCGAGCAGGTCGCTTGAGCGAGCTGCTCGTCGTAGCCCTCGAGGCGTCGGCCGATCTGCACGGCGCCGCGGTGCTGCGCGAGTTGAAGGCGTTGCGCCCGGGACTGCGCGCCTTTGGCGCGGGTGGGCCACGGATGCGCGCCGCCGGATTCGAGGCGCTGGCGCGGGCCGAGGACGTGTCGGTGATGGGCATCGCCGAAGTCCTGCCGGCTCTGCCCCAGATCCTGGAGACGATGGACGCGCTCTACGACGCCGCCCGCGAGCGGCGGCCGCGCGCCGCCCTGCTCATCGACAGCCCGGACTTCAACCTGCGCCTCGCGCGCCGCCTCCGCCGGATCGGCATTCCGGTCGCGTACTTCATCGGCCCGAGCGTCTGGGCCTGGCGCACCTATCGCGTGCGCCAGATCGCCCGGCACGTTGCGCGCATGCTCGTCATCCTGCCGTTCGAGACCCGTTTCTACCAAGCGCATCGCGTGCCGGCCATCTACGTCGGCAACCCTCTCGCCGATGCCGTCCGGGGGGTTCCGTCACCGCCCGCGCGCGCCCTTTCCGGCGTGCTCGCGCTCTTGCCGGGCTCGCGCGCGCAGGAGATCCGCCGCATCTGGCCATCGATGCTTGCGGCGGCCCGGCTGCTGAAAGAGCGCCTCCCGCGGCTGCGCCTCGTCGTTCCCGTCGCGCCCACCATCGATCGAGCGCTCCTCGGCGACGCTGCGGAAGTGGAGCTCGTCGATGGCCGCGCCCCTGAAGTGCTGGCCAGGGCGGATGCCGCCATCGTCGCCAGCGGCACCGCCACGTTGGAAGCGGCGCTCGCCCTCACCCCCATGGTGGTCGTCTACCGCGCGAGCTGGCTCACATGGTGGATCGGGCGCATGCTGGTCCGCGTGAAATTCCTCTCGCTCGTGAACCTGATCTCCGGACGTGCGGTCGTTCCCGAGCTGTTGCAGCGGGAATGCACCCCGGAGCGCATCGCGGCCGCGGTGGAGCCGCTGCTGTCTGCGACGCCGGCGCGAACCGCGCAGCTCGACGCGCTCCGCGCCATTCGCGCCGAGCTAGCCCCCGAGGGGTCGCCGCCGGCGGCACGCCGCGCTGCGGAAGAGGTGCTCGCACTGCTGGAGACGCGCATCCCGTGAACGAGAGCCGGGTCTGCGTGGTGCTGCCGACGTACAACGAGCGCGAGAACGTTCCGCAGATCGTTCCCGCGATCCTCGCGGTAACGCCTGCGGTGGACGTGTTGGTGGTCGACGACAACTCGCCGGACGGAACAGGCGCGCTGGCGGACGAGATCGCCGCGCGAGACTCCCGCGTCCGTGTGCTGCACCGGCCGCGGAAGGAAGGACTCGGGCGCGCCTACCTCGCGGGATTCGCCGAAGCGCTCCGCGAAAGATACGGCCGCATCGTGGAAATGGACGCGGACTTCTCGCACGACCCGGGCCGCTTGCCGGCGCTGCTCGGCACCGACGCCGACCTGGTGCTCGGCAGCCGATACGTCCCGGGCGGCGGCACCGTGAATTGGGGTCCCGGCCGCCGCCTGCTCAGCCGCGGCGGCAGCTTCTACGCGCGCACGATCCTCGGCGTTCCAATCCGGGATCTCACGGGCGGCTTCAAATGCTTCCGGCGGAAGGTTCTGGAGAGCCTGGACCTGGCATCGGTGCGTTCCAGCGGATACGCCTTCCAGATCGAGCTGACGTACCGGGCGATCCGCCGCGGGTTCAAGGTCATGGAAGTGCCGATCACGTTCGTCGATCGGCGGGTGGGCAAGAGCAAGATGAGCCGCCGCATCGTGGCGGAAGCCCTCTGGATGGTGTGGAAGATCCGCTTCGACCGCGCCGCGAACGCGGGTTGACGCGCGCCCCTCCGTGGAGGAGCCTGTCGCGGGGGCGTCATGAGCAAGACGGACGAGATGGTTCCGCCAGGCCCGGGCCCGGAAGCCGCAGGCCCCGCCCGTATCGACGAGCGCTACCGCATCGACAAGGAGATCGGCCGCGGCGGAATGGGGCGCGTCTTCGTCGCCCACGACCGCAAGCTCGGCCGCGACGTTGCCATCAAGGTCCTCGCCTCCGGCCTGCATGGGGAAGAGGCGCTGCGACGATTCGAGCAGGAGGCAAGGGCAACGTGCGCCCTCAGTCACGCGAACATCCTCGACGTTCACGACATCGGCACGCACGACGGCAGCCCGTACATCGTCTCCGAGCTCTTGCACGGGAGCACGCTGCGCGAACGTCTGCAGCAAGGAGCGCTACCGCCCGCAGAGGCGACCGTCTGTGCACTGCAGCTCGCGAAGGGGCTCTCGGCGGCCCACGACAAGGGCATCATCCATCGCGACCTGAAGCCGGAAAACCTCTTCATCACGAACGCCTTCCGCCGATCGAAATGCCCGACTACTTCATCGATCGGTACGAGGTGACGAATCGCCAGTTCAAGCAGTTCGTCGACCAGGGCGGCTACAGCCGGCGCGAGCTGTGGAAGGAACCGAGTGTTGGGGACGCCTGACGACGACAAGCGCCATATCGTCTTCGAATCGGGGCACCACCCGCCGAACGATCTGACGATGAAAGAAACGCTGGATTGGTTCGACCGGTACCTGGGCCCCGTGCGCTGAACCGCTGCTATTTCGCCGCCCGGAAGAATGCGCGCGCCCGGTCGGTGCGCGGGTTCTCCGTGACCTCCGAGGGCGGCCCGTCCTCGATCAGCCTCCCTTCGTCGAACACCCAGATCCGGGACGCCACGTTCCGCGCGAACCAGATCTCGTGCGTCACCACCAGCATCGTGGTGGTGCCCGCCAGGTCCCGCAGGACCGAGAGCACCTCGCCGCGCATCTCCGGATCGAGCGCGCTGGTCGGCTCGTCGAGCAGCAGGACCTCAGGCTCCATGGCGAGCGCCCGCGCGATGGCGACCCGCTGCTGCTGACCCCCGGAAAGCTGCAGAGGGCGCGCCGCGCAACGATCGCCCAGGCCTACGCGGCGCAGCAGGGCGCGAGCGCGCTCCTCGGCGGCCTCGCGCGGCTCGTGCTTCACGTGCAGCGGCGCGAGGGAAACGTTCTGCAGCGCCGTCAGATGCGGAAATAGATGGAAGCTCTGGAAGACCATTCCCACGCGCGCCCGCAGGGGACGCAGCGCCGGCGCATCGGGAGGCGTCCGCGGCATCAGCGACAGGCCGGCGATCTCCACCGAGCCGGCGTCGAAGGAAACCAGCCCGTTCAGGCAGCGCAAGAACGTGCTCTTTCCAGCACCGGAGGGCCCCACGACCGCGATGGTCTCGCACCGCGCGACCTGTGCGTCGATCCCGCGCAGCACCTGCCGCGCCCCGTGAGCTTTCTGTAGACCCTGCACGCGGACGATCATGTCGCCGGTGCCACCACGGGCTCCTCGCCCGCCGCTTCCAGGCGCGCCTCGAGCCGCGCCGCGAGCCGCGCGAGCGGATAGCTCATCGCGAAGTACATCGCCGCGCACAGCGCCCCGGGCAGCGCCCAGGAGCGGACGTCCACGGCGGTGATCGTCATCTGCTTGGTCAGCTCGACCACGGTGATCACGGAAACCAGAGAGCTGTCCTTGAGCAGCGCGATCAGATCGTTGGTCATCGCCGGCAGCGCCGTGCGCAGCGCCTGCGGCAGCAGCACCAGCCGTAACGCCTGCCCGCGCGAGAGTCCGAGCGCCGCGGCGGCCTCGCTCTGGGCGGCGGGAATCGCCTGGAGCGCGGCCCGCTGCACCTCGGCCTCGTAGGCGCCGTAGTTCATTCCGAGACCGAGGATCGCGGCAGCGAGCGCAGGCAAATGCACCAGCGGCGCGATGCCGTAATAGAGGATGTAGAGCTGGAGCAGGACCGGCGTGCCGCGGAACAGCTCGATGTACCCGTGCGCGCAGATTCGCACCGGAGCGCTGCCGTACACGCGCCCGAGCGCGAGCGAGAGCCCGAGAGGGACCGCGAGCGTCATCGCCAGCAGCGAGATCGCCAGCGTCACGCCGGCGCCTTTGACGAAGAGCGCCACCTGCTGCAGATCGAACGTCGCCGGTGGAGGCTCGTCGGCCCTCGGCGCCGGCGCGGGGAGCTCGGGGAGGTGCCAGCGAGCGTAGATGCGATGCAGCTCCCCTTGGGCGTCCAGGGCGGCGAGAGCGGAATCGACCGCGTCGCGCAGGTCGTCGTCACCCTTGCGCAGCCCGATCACGTATGACCCGCGCGCGACGTCCGCGTCCGCGAGCTCCAGGTCCGGCTTGCTGAGCCCGTAGCGGGTGGCGATGATCGAGTCCAGCAGCACCGCGTCCGTCCGGTGCAGCTCGAGATCGCGATAGGGCTCCTCCTGGCCGCCGTAGAGGACGATCTCGATCCCAGGTCGGCCGCGCAGGATCTGGTGCGCCAGCGAAGAGGCGAGGGTGCCGACGCGGTGCCCGCGCAGCGCATCGAGCGAGCGGAGCGTGGAACCGCGCCGCACCACGAGCTGCTCGGCGAAGTTGAAGTACGGTCGGGAAAGGAGGATCCGCCCGCGCAGCGCCTGCGTGTCCTCGAGCCCGTTGACGATCAGATCGAAGTCGCCGCGCTCCAGCGAGGGGACGAGGTTCGACCAGTCGTTCTGCACGAAGCGCTCGCCCAGACCGAGCTTCGAGGCGAGCGCGCGCACCAGCTCCACCTCGAATCCGACCAGCTTCGATGGATCGCGCGGGTCTCGAAAGACGTACGGCTCCCCGCCTTGGAGGTCTCCGGCCCAGCGGATCTCGCCCTGCGCGCGGACCCGGGCAAGCCCCGATGCCGCGACGAGGAGCGCCAGCGGCAGGGCGGCCATCGCCATCGGTGAAAATTACCGCGGAGCC
>Ga0209237_1001191_pt1 | contig 15357 bp, 14 predicted proteins | sample GraSoi013_1_40cm_2_FD_185820 | JGI IMG/M metagenome (GOLD analysis project Ga0209237, IMG submission 185820) | Grasslands soil microbial communities from the Angelo Coastal Reserve, California, USA - Sample 10_02_2013_1_40cm (SPAdes) (version 2) | ecosystem: Environmental > Terrestrial > Soil >... | reverse complement strand
CTTCTTGCTAGAACCAGAAGCTTTGACGAAAGCAAGGTAGCCCTCTCGACTCTGGAGCTTGGGGCTGATGGAATAGCCCTTGCTTCCGATGACACATCTGAGATTCTCAGGACCCGAGACTTGATACTTGGAGAATCGGAGGACATATCGCTCTCAACGGCTCAGGTTACAAGCGTCAAGCCCATTGGTACGGGAGCTAGAGTCTGCGTAGACACGACTGAGATCCTTGAAGCCGGCGAGGGACTATTGACTGGATCTTCATCCCAGGCACTCTTCCTAGTGGAGGGCGAGGTGCATTCTAATCCTCACTTGAACTCGCGACCGTTCAGGGTAAACGCTGGCCCAGTCTCATCATACATTCTGGCCACGAACGAAAAGACACGATATCTCTCCGAGCTATCCGCTGGAGAAACCGTACTCCTGATCGACAGGAGGGGGCGAACCAGAAGCGTTGATGTCGCGAGGGTCAAGATAGAACGTCGACCAATGATTCTCGTAGAGGCCAGCATTGGAAACCGAAAGCTGACGACGATAGTTCAGAATGCTGAAACTGTCCGGCTGGTCACAAGAGATGGGTCCAAATCGGTTTCAGAGATCAAGCCTGGCGACGAGGTATTGGTCCGGTTCGAAGAGGGCGGGCGACACTTTGGAACAAAAGTAGCAGATGAGATGGTCATCGAAAGGTGAACCCCAAAATCTGCGTCTCCATATCCTCAACCGACACCCCCGAGCTATTGGGAAGAGCGCAGAGAGCCGAGAGACTCTCCGCAGACCTCGTAGAGGTTCGATTGGACAGGCTCCGCAGCTACCACGGACTCACAAAGATAGCCCGCGCAGTAGAACGACCAATTATCGGAACCAACAGGCCACTGTCGGAGAAAGGATCCTTCGACCGATCCGAAGCTGAGCGCCTGAAGATATTGATGGAGGCGGTGGAGGGAGGATTCCAGTACGTAGACTTGGAACTCACCACAAGCAGGCTCGACCGTGTCATCAAGACGTTCAGGGAGAAAGGTGCCAGGATCATACTATCTCACCATGATCACTTCAGAACCCCTGATCCCGCGAAACTCGCCTCAACCCTCTTGCAACTCCAGAAATTCAAACCAGATGTTTGTAAAATCGTCACTACGGCTCAGATTCCTGAAGACAATCTCACAGTCCTGAGTCTGCTGAAAGCAAACCATCAGAACTCACCGCTGGTCAGTTTTGCAATGGGACAGGCGGGAGTCTGGTCGAGACTACTAGCACCATTCTACGGAGCACACTTCACCTACGCCTCGCTGGAGAGAGGACTGGAAACCGCCCCTGGGCAATCGACTATCGCTGAACTTCGCCGGATCTACGAGATGCTAGGCGTGGAGTAACAACAAATGATCAAGGGCGATACTAGAGTCCACTCCATCTACGGATCGCCAGTAGCCCGCAGCCTCAGCCCTGTGATCTTCAACACAACTTTCGAGAAACTATCGCTGAACAGAGCCTACGTGCCGTTCGAAGTCAGTAGAGACAACCTGAAACGAGCGGTAGAGGCGGCCCGCGCGCTAGGGTTTGATGGCTTCAACGTCACAATGCCCCACAAGACCACCATCTTGGAAATGCTGGATAGGCTTGACGACGGAGCGGAGAAGAGCGGGTCAGTCAATACAGTTGTCCGAACCAAGAGTGGACTTGTAGGATACAACACCGACGGAGAGGGAGCTGTCAGAGCTCTTAGATCCTACGGTTTCGAACCCAGCGACAAGCGGATACTTATGCTCGGGGCAGGAGGAGCTGCTCAGGCACTAGTTCATCGTTTTTCGACAGAAAACAATACGATCAAGATTCTTAACAGAACTTTGGACAAGGCCCGAGAGCTAACGGATAACACAACGGGCACCGCCGGAATTTCTTACGCAGAACTTACCAAGGACAATCTAGAGAACGATCTCCGCGATGCAGACATTCTTGTCAACGCGACTCCGATAAGGACCTCGGCTCTCGCATCCCAACTAATGATCCCACCCAACAGACTAAAGGATGTCGAGTGGGTTTTCGACCTCGCATACGACAAGCCCGCCGAACCTGTTCACTTGGGACGCGGGACGATAAGCCCGCTAGAGATGCTTGTGCACCAGGCTGCGTTGTCGTATGAAATCTGGCTCAACGAGCCCGCTCCCTTCGCTCTCATGCGCTCCTCCCTTGTAGATTATCTGGGAGAGGATTGGAAATGAAGGGTACCGGCCAGGCTCTTTCCCACGGCGCCATCAGCATTCTAAACGCGTTTCCAACAGGCAAGGGAGGCACTCTAGGAGTAGACCTTTGGACCCGAGCGAAGGTTAGCTTGAGAGAGGGACCGGGCCAGATTTCCGGATTCATATCATCCGACCCAGAGGAATCGAACAAGCTCGCGGTCACGGTGGTCCAGAAGATCCTGGAACATTACGGGTATGAGCGGAAGCTGCATGGAGAAGTGATCACTTCCTCTAACATTCCAACAGCTGTGGGTCTCAAGAGCAGCAGCGCGGCAGCCAACGCCGTAGGCTTAGCCACTGTATCCGCGTTGGATCAGGAGCCAGCTGATGACACGCTGGTTGCAATTGGAGTAGAGGCGTCCATTGAATCCGGGGTAAGCCTGACGGGGGCCTATGATGATTCCTTCGCGTCCTATCACGGCGGCGCTGTCCTAACCGATAATGATCGAAGGAAGGTTGAAAAAATTCTCAAGGTCCCCAGAGATTTCAAAGTCCTCATACTTGTTCCACCGCGAAAAACCCGAACTGGACAACTGGACCGAACAAGATTTGCGCCTATCCGAAGGATTTCAGAACTAGCATATAGCGAAGCCAGCAACGGCCACATCTGGGACGCGCTTACACTCAACGGCCTCGCCCTTTCATCCATCCTCGGAGAAGACCCTCGCCCAGCACTCTCAGCGATCGAAGCAGGGGCGTTTGGAGCAGGACTGTCCGGCAAAGGACCAGCCGTTGCCGCAGTAGTTGACGAGAATAACGTGAAACCGGTGCGGCAGGTGCTCGAGAAATTCGATGGAAGAATAATCGAGGCAAATCCCAACTTCACGAAAGCGATGATCGAGACTTGAGAGTCAGGATCAACGGTCCACAGGCGATTCACGGAAAAGTGAAGGCTCCCGGATCCAAAGCATACACTCACAGAGCACTCCTGGCCTCTCTATTATCGCCCGGGAAATCTGTCATTGAAGGAGCGTTGCATTGTGATGATACCCAGCGAACCCTTGAGGGGATTCAAAGGTTGGGAGCGAAGGTTCTTGTTAAGAAAACCCGGACACTTTCTAGTGGAGTGAGGAGACCGACAACATCTAACAGGCCCATTGACTGCGGTGACTCGGGAGCCACCCTCAGGTTCCTTACCGCGATTTCGTCTACTTCCCTAGAGACAGTTAGGCTAAGGGGGAGCCCGGGACTTGCCAACAGACCCTTGGATCCGCTTGTGAAGGCGGTCAACACTCTAGGCGCCTCCGCCCATGCGATTTCCGACACGCATGGACTCGAGGTTCTGGTTAGGGGGCCTCTCAGAGGAGGAGAGATCTCGATTCGAGGCGACATCAGCTCCCAGTTCATCTCAGGACTCCTATTCGCAGCCCCACTAGCGATAAGAGACGTCACGATCAACGTGGAAGGCACACTTGAATCGCGCCCCTACGTGAACATGTCCATCGATGTGTTGAGAAAACATGGAATCTCGATCGAGGAATCAGAACAGAAATTCAAGATTCCGGCACCGCAAAGCTTCGCGCCAGCGACTCATCATGTTCCGGGAGATTTTTCGTCCGCAGCCTTCCTTATTGCCGCGACGGGAACCGCGGGAGATGATATCACAATTTCCGGCCTTGGATCGTACGACCTTGAACCTGACTCTGCAATATTGAAAATCGCCCGCGAAATCGGGCTCGAAGTCCAACAGAATGGAGCGAGTCTGACGATTGGGAAGGGAGAACTCGATGGATTCGAGTTCGACGCGAGTAATAACCCAGATCTTGTCCCACCCCTTGAGACCCTCGGATGTTTCGCGGAGGGCTCATCAGAAATCCGAGGAGTGAAGAGGCTAGTTTACAAGGAATCAAACAGGCTGCACACCCTTCCGATGGAGCTGGTGAAGATGGGCGCCAAGATTCATGCCGAAGACGACATTGTCAAGATCGAAGGAAACAGAGAATTGATCGGAAGCGCGCTCGATTCACACAGCGACCATCGTGTTGCGATGGCATGCGCAGCCGCCTCTCTTGCTGCTAAGGGAGAGTCAATAATACACAATTCAGAAGCGGTTTCGAAATCTTACCCGGAATTCTTCCAAGACCTCGCAAAACTGGGGGTACAACTTAGTGTGGAGTAATTCCATCGGCAAAGCGTTTGTGGTTACCTGCTTCGGAGAAAGCCACGGCCCTGGGGTAGGGGTCACCGTAGACGGATGCCCAGCCGGACTACCACTGGCTGTCGATGATATTCAACGGGCGTTGGACTTGAGGATCCCGCAAGAGAAAGAGGTTGTCTCTGCGCGACGAGAGCCTGATGCCGTAGAGCTATTCTCTGGAGTATTCCAGGACCATACGACGGGGGCACCAGTGACTTTGCATATCAGAAACAAGGACGCGAAATCCTCTGATTATGAGCCTCTGAAGGATATCGTTCGACCCGGACACGCAGACTATCCGGCGAAGGTGAAGTATGGTGGTTTCAGTGACTACCGAGGGGGAGGAAGACTGTCAGGACGAATGACCGCAGCGTTCGTCGCTGCGGGAGCGATCGCCCAGAAACTTCTCTCCACGTTTGGAGTGGAGGTTCTCGCCTATGCCCAGGCTATCGACGGAGTTCGATTAGATAACCCTTCCAGTAATGAAGCTGTCAAGAAAGTCACATACGAGAACTCGATGAGGTGCCCAGATCCGGTTGTCGCGGAGAAAATGCGGCAAGCAGTGATAAACGCAAAGGCCGATGGGGACAGCGTCGGAGGAGTCGTCGAGTGTACAGCGCTAAACCTTCCCGTGGGGGTTGGTGAGCCGCTCTTTGACGCCATCGACTCGGAGCTCGCCAAGATACTTTTCGGAATCCCCGCGGTCAAGGGGGTCGAATTTGGAGCCGGGTTCCAGGCAAGTAGTCTGAAGGGATCCGAAAACAACGACCAGTACGTGATCAAAGGGGGAAAAGTTGTCACGTTAACCAATAATTCTGGAGGGGTTCTGGGGGGAATGTCAACCGGTATGCCTCTGCTTCTTAGAGTAGCTTTCAAACCACCGTCCTCAATTGCGAAAGAGCAAAAGACCGTGAACGTTTCTGAAATGGAGGAGACTAAGCTTGGGGTCAAAGGACGACACGACCCATGCGTAGTACCCAAGGCCGTTCCCGTCGTCCAAGGAATGGTGGCAATAGGATTAGCGGACTTGATGATCCGCGGCGGAATGATTCCTCGGGTCCTGAAGAGCTAACTCCCAATGGACGATGTTGCTAGGATTCGGGACAGGATAGACGAGCTAGACCAAGAGATAATTAGGCTTCTCAAGAACCGGTTCGAGAACGCTAGGCTCCTTGGACGTATTAAGCAGCAGAGACATCTCGATTATCGCGATCCCGAGCGAGAGAAAATCATCCTCCGAAAGATAGAACGCGCAGCCACATCACTGGACCTCGATCGGAACCTCATACGGCCAATATTCGACCAGATTTTTGCCCTAAGTGTGGAGGCCCAGCGAGACCATCCTGAACAATCCGCGAAGAGACTTGACCAGACAAAAATCCTAATCGTGGGCGGAACCGGCGGGATGGGACGTTTCTTCGCAAGGTTCGCCAGCCTCCAAGGGGCGAGAGTCAAGCTAGCGGGCCGAGAGATCAACAAGACTCGGACAGCGGCCAAAGAGATGGAGGTCGAACCAGGAACAATCCTGGACGCAGCTTCTTCGGACATTGTGATTCTGGCCGTGCCGATGGCGGAAACTGTCAGGGTTGCGACTGAAACAACGTCACTTATGACAACCGGAAGCCTCCTCATAGATATCTCGTCGGTCAAGACAGGAATATCGGAAAGAATCGCCGAAAAAATCCCGAAAGAACTGGAATACGTGAGTTTGCACCCTCTCTTTGGACCGAACACAGATCATCTTTATGGTCAAACCATCGTAGCCGTGTCCTACCAGTCTGGCCAGAAGTGGTCTAAGCTAGCTCGTGCACTCCAGAGCGCCGGATCGAAGCTCATTGCAATGTCAGCGGCTCAGCATGACAAGGCCATGGCCTACGTGCAAGGTCTCCATCACTTTGCACTGATTTCTCTTGGACTAGGCCTCGACGGGATGGGAGGAGAACCTAGGACGCAATCTCTTCGAGAGACTGAAGGCAAGATCGTCAGCTTGCTTGACAGCTGGGACACGATTGTCGGAATCCAGCAATTGAACCCATTTCTCCCTCCTGTCAGACAGAAATTTGTCGAAGCTGCAACCAATCTTGCCCAGATTCGATCGAAGCAGTCGACTGGCGTGAAAAAGAGACTTTCGTCTAATGTACAGAAGTGGTCACGCAAGCTATAAAAGCGACATGGGAGTATCAGAGTAAAGGCGACATCCATGGGGTATAGTCTTTGGACAGCAGCTGACCACGCGCCCCACCAGGCTGAACTATCTTCCGCTAGAAACTAGAAAGCAACCAATCGACGTTTTCGCAGCCATTAGAAACAGGTTCGACACATGCTTTATTCTCGAGTCAGTTGAGGGACCTCGCCGCCTAACCAGATACACGTTCCTAGGATTCGACCCCCAGAAGATCATTCGAGCTTCTAAGAACCAGGCTGAGACCCTCGATCGGCAGAGATCGGAAAGACGGATCGAGAAGTGTCAAGACCCTCTAACCCTCCTAGCCAATCTCAACAGCCCAGTCAAGGAACGAAATCCTGGGGACAGATACGCTGGGGGCCTAGTAGGATACGCGTCCTACGATCTCGTACGCTCCTTTGAGAGAATTCCCAGAGTAGGAAACAAGGGAAACGGGTTTCCCGATATAGAATTTGGACTCTTCGAAGACGGGATCGTTTTCGACCATGTCAGCGGCAAAATACACTACTTCTATCGAGAAGAAAACAGGATCGAAAAAGCGAAGGATCTGCTGGGAGATTCTGCCGGCAGCGATCAGATTAGTTTTGGCAAGCCAAAGTCGAACGTTAGCCAGGAGGATTTCTGCGAACGAGTCGAAGAGGCCAAGGACTACATTGAATCAGGAGACGTCTTCCAAGTAGTTCTGTCGAAGAGATACAAGATTCCGTTCAAAGGCTCGCTCCTCCGGTTCTACCGAGCACTGAGGAATATCAATCCGTCTCCCTACATGTACTACCTCAAGTTTGGCGACAGGGAAATTGTCGGGTCCAGCCCAGAGATGCTGGCCCGAAAAATCGGTCGCAACGCAGAAAGCTTCCCCATCGCGGGAACACGGCCCTTCACTGGAGATTCTGCGCGAAACAAAGCACTGGCAGCCGAACTGCTTCAGGACGAAAAGGAACGAGCAGAACACGTGATGCTCGTGGACTTAGCCCGAAATGACCTTGGTAGAGTCTGCGACTACGGGACCGTTAAGGTTCCCGAGTTTATGAGAGTTCAGGGCTACAGCCACGTCCAACACATTGTTTCCAGAGTCACTGGACAACTGAGAAAGAACGCCACTAGCTTCGACTTGTTCAGGGCGGTCTTTCCTGCTGGCACAGTTTCAGGAGCCCCCAAGGTCCGCGCCATGGAGATCATCGAGGAGCTGGAAACCACTGCGAGGGGTCCTTACGCGGGAGCTGTTGGTTACTTCTCTGCTAATGGAAGCGCGGATTTCGCCATAACAATCAGGACTCTTTGCGCCCAAGACGGATATTGCTATCTCCAGTCCGGCGCGGGAATAGTTGCCGATTCGGCCCCTGACCGGGAATGGATCGAGTCGGAGAGAAAAACGGCCGCATTGTTCACGGCCATGGATCAAGCTCAGGAGGAAGACCGGTGAAGGTCTTGATCCTCGACAATTACGACAGCTTCGTCTACAACCTGGTCCAGTACGTGGGTGAGACCGCCGACGAGGTTCTCGTGAAACGGAATGACGAGATTGATGTCCAAGAGGTCAAGAAACTCTCACCGGATAGGATCATAATCTCTCCTGGCCCCGGCACCCCCAGCAATACCCGGTACTTTGGGACCTGCACGGCCATCCTTCGAGAGGTGAGCAACAAGATCCCGACAATGGGGGTTTGCCTCGGACATCAAGGGATTGTTCACGCGTTCGGAGGCAAAATAGTTCGAGCGAGGAGACTCCGCCACGGCAAGACCAGCCCGATCAGACACGACAGCAAAGGAGTTCTCCGTGGAATAAAGAGCCCCTTCGAGGCTACCCGATACCATTCGCTCGTTGCGGAAAGAAAGAGCCTGCCGAAAAGCCTCGAAGTGACTGCCCAGTCTATCGATGACAATGAGATAATGGGCGTCCGCCATAGAGAGCTTCCGATTGAAGGAGTCCAGTTCCATCCAGAGTCCATCCTTACGGTGCCGGGGCTTCGGATTATCGAGAATTTCTTGGAGGACTGATAGAGGGATGATCAGAGAATGCATCCCGCTGCTCCTCGAGAACCACGAATTGACATCCGACCAGGCGAAGGCTACCATGAAAGAAATCATGTCTGGAGAAGCGACATCATCGCAGGTCGCAGCCTTTCTGATAGGACTGAAAAAGAAGCGGGAGACAGCTGACGAGGTCACAGCCCTAGCCCAAGTAATGCGGGAATTCAGCAGGAGAATCCACCCGAAAGTAAACGGTTACCTGCTGGATACTTGCGGAACTGGCGGAGATAGAACGAAAACGTTCAATGTCAGCACCACCGCTGCTTTCGTAATAGCCGCCGCTGGCGTTCCGGTGGCAAAACATGGCAATCGATCGTTCACGAGCAAATGCGGAAGCGCAGACGTTCTCGAACAATTGGGCCTGAACCTGAACATGGAACCAGAGTTAGTCGAGCGAGCGATCGAAGAGATCGGAATCGGGTTCATGTTCGCACCCAATTTCCATCCGGCGATGAAAAACGTAGCCTCGGTGAGACGCGAGATAGGAGTACGCACCGTATTCAACATACTCGGCCCACTAACGAACCCCGCAGGGGCAAATGCCCAGCTGATCGGAGTCTACGACAGTGAGCTTCTAGAACCGATGTGTCTCGCAGCGCACAACTTGGGAGCGAAATCCGTGATGACAGTCTATGGGCTCGACGGAGTCGATGAGATTTCCATGACGGGCAAAACGATCATTGTACGGCGTCAAAACGGAAGAATATTCCGGGACGAGGTGGAGCCAGAGGATCTGGGCTTCAAGAGAAGCACAAGTGAGGAGGTTGCTGGCTCGGACCCGGAGGAGAACGCACGCCTTACAGCCAACATCCTATCAGGACATCTAGGACATAATGACCCCCGCGTCCAAATGGTCTTGGCTAACGCGGCAGCAGGACTCGTATTGTGCGAACAAGCCGAGAACTTCAGAGAGGGAGTCGAGATAGCATCGAAAGTCGTGAGTGATGGAACGCCGTTCCGAACACTGTATCAGCTTGTAGAGTTCTCGGGCGGAGACACTCACCGGCTCAAGAACCTGGCTTGAAATTCTTGGTCGACCATTTGCCTGAGCTAGCCGCAAAGGCGAGAGCTAGAGTCAAACGAGGCTACTACGACAGCAGTGGAACCGCAAACGCGTCTCGAAGAAGCTTAGTCAAGACGATCCAAGAAAGCAGAAAGACACCGGTTATCACGGAGATAAAATATGCTTCCCCTTCCGCTGGAAAGATCAGAGAATCTGGAAACCCACTTCAAATTGCGAAGGCAATGTTGAACGGCGGAGCATGTGGAATCTCGGTGCTTACAGACCCTGAAAACTTCGACGGCAATTTGGAAACACTGGTTACAATTAGCCGGGATACAGAGACGCTTACGATAATGAAAGACATCATAGTGTCACCGAAGCAACTTCGGGCCGGAAGGAGAGCTGGCGCCAGTGCGGTGGTCTTGATTTCCGAAATCTTCAGCAGGAAGTTGTCCAATGTTGGACTCGATAGTATGATTCTTGAAGCGAATCGGCTTGGACTGGAGGTCTTAGTAGAGGCAAACAGTGCTGGCGAGTTTGAGAGCCTCCGAAGATTCAGACCAGACCTCTACGGTATTAACAACCACAGAGAAGATCCTAGCAGAGAACGTCGACATGGATAGGCCGGTCGTTTCTGAGAGCGGGATAGAAACTCCGCATGATATTAGACGGCTCAAGGCCGCGGGCGCGGAGGCCTTTCTTGTAGGCTCTTCGATAATGAAATCGTCCGATGTTGGGGGCAAAGTGAGGGAGCTGGTTAACGCTTGAAGAAACACGCCGAACCGAGGACACGTTCGAAGCCGGGCAAGTTCGGAAAGTACGGCGGGCAGTATGTACCTGAGACCTTGATGGAACCGCTGAGAGCGCTTGAGGAGGCGTACAATCGGTTCTCGCGCGACCCTTCGTTCAAGAAGGAATTGGCGGGCTGGCTGGACAGTTTCGCTGGAAGACCAACGCCGCTGTATCTTGCTGCCAATCTGAGTCGCCATGTTGGGGGCGCTAGGATCTACTTCAAGAGAGAGGATCTCCTGCATGGGGGGGCGCACAAGATCAACAATACTCTCGGCCAAGCTCTCCTTGCAAAGAAAATGGGGAAGCGGAGGATCATTGCTGAGACCGGGGCGGGACAACATGGGGTTGCTACTGCTATGGCCTGCGCAGCTCTAGGTTTGAAGGCCGAAGTCTACATGGGGAGCGAAGACATGGACCGGCAGAGATTGAACGTGTACAGGATGAAGATGCTAGGCGCCAAGGTGCATCCTGTTGAGTCGGGGTCCAAGACCTTGAAGGACGCGATCAATGAGGCGTTGAGGGACTGGGTTACCAACGTTCAGGATACTTACTATCTTCTGGGGTCGGTTGTGGGTCCGCATCCTTACCCGACGATGGTCCGGGACTTTCAAAGCGTGATCGGGAAAGAGGCACGGAAGCAGATCCTTCAAACAAACGGCGACCTCCCGAAGGCAGTTGTTGCTTGCGTCGGTGGAGGGAGCAACTCGATCGGAATCTTCCATTCATTCTTGCATGATCTTGAGGTTGACCTGTATGGAGTCGAGGCTGGCGGGGAAGGCTTGTCGCCGGGACAAAACGCTGCTCCGTTGGTCGCTGGACGTGAAGGGGTCTTGCATGGCATGATGACCTATGTTCTGCAGGATGATGCTGGGCAAGTGCAGGCGACCAAGAGCATCTCTGCCGGACTTGACTATCCCGGGGTCGGGCCGGAACACGCTTTCCTGATGAACGCGGGGCGAGCCAAGTATGTTACAGTGTCCGATGAAGAGGCTCTGGAGGCATTCAGGAACCTCTCACACCTGGAGGGGATCATGCCTGCTCTAGAATCGGCCCACGCTACTAGTTACGCGATGAAGTTGGCGAAGAATCTCGGGACAAAGGATTCGATCATCGTCAACCTTTCAGGCAGAGGCGACAAGGACGTGGAGATAATTGCCAAGCACCTCCCACAGTGACGATAGAATAGAAGCGAAGTTCCGAGAACTCCATAGCCGCGGAGAGGGAGCGTTGATCGCTTACCTTACAGGTGGCGACCCGGACCCGAAAGCCTTCTTGGCTAATTCTGCGGCGTTGATAGAGGGCGGAGCGGATATTGTCGAGGTCGGGATTCCATTCTCAGATCCAATAGCCGACGGACCAGTGATCCAGGCCTCTAGCACGCGGGCATTGTCCCAAGGAGCCACACCTAACGGAGTCCTAGGGTTGATCAGAGAGCTCTCATCCCAGTTTCCGGTCCCGTTTGTCGTGTTGAGTTACTATAATCCGATTCTCGCGATGGGCTTAGACAGCTTCCTGAAGAAAGCTCGGGAAAGTGGTGTTGACGGGATCGTCGTTCCAGATTTGCCTGTTGAAGAGAGCGACGAGTTCAGGAACCTGGCTCTGAAACACAACATCGATAACATCTACCTAGCGGCACCAAACACTTCCAGGAATAGACTGCGAACTGTTCTCGATAAGTCGAAGGGTTTCCTCTATCTCGTTTCACTCTATGGTGTTACGGGTCCTCGGGACTCGCTCAGCCCACAAGCGCTCGAAGCTGTCAAGACGGTCAAGTCCTTGGCAGGGGGAAGGATTCCCGTTTCGGCCGGATTTGGCATCTCGAGGCCTGAACATGTCTCCGCCGTCATCCAGTCCGGAGCTGATGGGGCAATCGTGGGAAGCGCTTTGGTGAGAATCGTTGGAAACTACCTCGATGATCCTAGTGGGGGTGAGACTCAGCTGAAGAAGACCGTTCAGTCTTTGAAACAAGCTACGCATGTAAGGTCATCTTAGAGCAGCCGAAAATCTTCCTTTACAGTCGTGAGGACGATGTGGGTGTTCGTTCGTTCCACGAAGGGCATGGCTAGAAGTGCTTTAGTGAATTTGCTCAGGTCGTCTCGGCTCTTGAATTTCGCGATGACCATCGCATCGGTGATTCCTGTAACGTCGTATACGGCTAGTACCTGAGGCATCTTGGCGACCTCCTTCTCCAGCTCCAAGAGTTTTCCTTTTGCGACGCTCACCTCTGTAATCGCGGTAAGCTGGAAGCCGATCTTGTCATGATCGAACATAGCCGAGTAGCCGCGTATGATTCCTGCCTTCTCCAGTTTTGCGGATCTCGATTGGACTGTGGTTGTGGAGACGCCTAGCTTGTGTGCTAGCTCCCTGTAGGATAGGCGAGCGTCGATGAGATACCAATGAAGAATCTTCTTATCAAGATCGTCAAGGGCAATATCTTCGACCTTTAACTCGTCTTTCGTGCTTGTCATGCTCTGACCTGTTCCAAACGGGTCCTAAGCAGCTCAGTGACGTGTCTAGGGTCGGCTCGTCCCCTCACCTCGCCCATTACTAGGTTAATCATCCGTCCGAGAGCTTTGCTACCGTTTTCTTGAACCAGGGTTTGATTCGACTCAACAACTTTGCTGATGATATTCTCTAGGTCCAACTTGGTCAGCATTCGGAGGTTCAGCATTTCCACCGCCTCTTCAGCGACTCCGTCTGGATGAAATGCGAGCCATTTTAGAATGTCGAGAACAGACTCTTTCGCGGTTTCACCCTTGGAGACTAGGTCGAACGCTTGTTTGAGCTGGTCTTCCCGCACGTTTTCCACGGGCACCTGCTCTCTCTGCAGACTCCTGAGTGATTCGGTGAGAATCGTTGCGACGAAACTTGGCGCGACCCCTTTTGCCGTAGCTACAATTTCCTCGAAAACGGGAAGATAATCGGAATCCACGAGCTGAGTTGCTAGCTTAGAGCTGAGACTATGCTTTGCTTCTAGCTCCTTGGCCAGCTCTTCCGGCATTCGGGGAAGGTTCTCCCAGAGCTGTTCAAGTCGGTTCTGGCCGATTTGAACCGGTGGGACATCGGTCTCTGGATACATTCTCGCAGCTCCAGGCCTTGGGCGCAGATAGACAGTCGTCCCGTCAGGGTTTGCCGCGCGTGTTTCTTCTGGGACTCGTTCCACGGCCTCCCGAGCACGTTCTACAACGGCCTTCAAGCCGTCATTCGCATTGTCGAGATTGTCTGCTACGATGACGAACCCGTCAAGATCTCCACATCCAAGCCTCTTCGCGGCTTCTTCGACATGGCTAGAGTCAATTCCATAAGCAGGAAGCTCGTCTGAATGAAAAATTCCTCCGACCCTGCCCCAAAAGACGGCGCGTTTGGCCATCTCTGTTCCGAGCCTGATATTCGGGATGAGTTCGCGTTTGAGCAGTCCTTTGAAACCGGGAAGTTTGACAGCCATTGCTACTCCTCCTTGACCGAGAGCGGATTGGACGATCTTCGATTGGGAACCTGAGAGAATGCTCGTGACTTCAACGAACTCCTCTTTGATATCCGAAGCCTTGACGTTCCTCTGCCGGAGTTCGTCTCTAACCTCGAGAAGCCCGAGCTGTCTTTGAACCTCGTAGCCTACAGCCTTGGAAACGATTTCGAGCTCTTGGACCCCTTTGATCTCGATGAGGGCGCCGTTATTGATCGATACGTTAAGGTCCTGTCGAATGCTTCCTAGTCCTCGTTTTACTTTCTTGGTCGCGCGTAGGATCCGGCCTATGGCGAATGCAACTTTTCCGGCTTGTTCTGGGTCGTGGATTATTGGTCCAGTTGAGACTTCTATCAATGGAACCCCAAGCCGATCGAGGCGGAAGACAACTGAGGTCTTTGTGTCGCCTGTTTTTCGCCCCGCATCTTCTTCGAGCGTTACTTGTTCAATTGGTACTTCTACTCCGTCCACTGTTATGGACCCTTTGAGTGCGATGACAGCTGTTCGCTGGAATCCGGTTGTGTTAGACCCGTCAATGACCACCTTCCGCATAACATGAATCTCGTCCATCGGCTTTGCGTGTAGGAGCATACTCATGGTAAGGGCGACGTCCAATGCTTCCGGGTTCAACCGGTGGGGAGGTTCCTCGTCCAGTTCCACGAGGCAGGTGGTTTCCGGGTCCGCCTCGTAAGTGATGGTCTTGCCCTTGTGGAACTCGAAGAGGGCGGCCGGATCAATTTGGCCTAGCTCACTTTGTGTGGGCCGAAGTCTGCGTTCGAAGTTGACTGTGGGTGGCTGTGTTGATAGAATGGTTGGACAGTCGCAGAAGAGCTTGTGCTCAGTGTCGAGCTGTCGGTGTATCTCGACGCCGACCTTGAGGCCAACGGCTCGATAATCTATAGACGACTAGGAGGCCTCCACCAATGTTCTCGAGGTCATTTCGCCTGCGATCGGGTGAAGCATCATCTCTCGAATCTTATCTGCTGATTTGGTCTGGGCTGCAACCCACATCAGCTTGACAACTGCCGTTTCAGCGACCATATCTTCAAGAGGAGTGACTCCCAAGTTGAGTAAGTCGCGTCCGGTGTTGTAGACATTCATGTCGACGCGTCCCCATATCGTCTGGGAAGTCATGAAGATTGGAACATCTTGCTTCAGCGCTTTCTTCAGGGAATCGAATAGGTGTCTGGAAACGTGTCCTAGCCCGGTTCCTTCGACGACTATTCCGCGGGTTCCTGCAGATACCGCTGAGTCAATTATGCCGGTATTGAACCCTGGGTAGAACTTGATTAGGTATGCATGTTGGTCAAAGCGAGATTTCAAGGCCAGCTTCCGGGACTTGTCTCTCTTCGGGATTCCGTTCGTCACTTCGATGTGGCCGGTCTTCAAATCGTAACTTGCGATAGGGGTGGAATTGATGGACTTGAATGCGTCTCGACGACTCGTGTGACACTTTCGAACCCTAGTGCCTCGATGAGCAAGGATGATATGGTCGGAAAGGTCTTGGTGCAT
>Ga0209237_1001189_pt1 | contig 15382 bp, 10 predicted proteins | sample GraSoi013_1_40cm_2_FD_185820 | JGI IMG/M metagenome (GOLD analysis project Ga0209237, IMG submission 185820) | Grasslands soil microbial communities from the Angelo Coastal Reserve, California, USA - Sample 10_02_2013_1_40cm (SPAdes) (version 2) | ecosystem: Environmental > Terrestrial > Soil >... | reverse complement strand
CTGTCGTCGACGCCGTCGCCGTCGGAATCGGGGGGGGCGGGCGGGCAGCCCTTCTCATCGACCTTGACGCCCGCCGGCGTGTCGGGGCACTTGTCGATTCCGTCCAGGACGCCGTCACCATCTGAGTCGTGCGGGCAGCCCGTCGCATCCACGGTCGCGCCGGCCGGAGTATCGGGGCACTTGTCGATGCCGTTCAACACCCCATCGCCGTCCGAATCACTCGGGCAACCGCGCTTGTCGACCGTCGCTCCCAACGGCGTATCAGGGCACGCGTCTTGTTTGTCCGGCACGCCGTCGTGATCGGCATCCGCAGCGGGCGGTCCGCTCGACTGGAAGAACGAGACTCCAGCGGACGCAACGAGATGTGTCGCGTTCTTCGGACCGAACGTGGCGTTCGTCGTCGGCGTGTAGATCCCCCGTCCCTCGAACCGCAGGGCGAAACGCGAGCTCATGAAGAACTTGACGCCGGCGCCTCCATGCACGCCGCCGTCCGTAAACCGGTAGGGACTCGTTCCTCCGAAGTCGAGTCGGGAATAACCGCCGATCAAGTACAGCGACATCCGGCTCGCGTTCAGCGCGTAGAGCAGCAGGCTCCCGGACCCGATCAGCGGCTCGATTTGCGCAGAAGCAGGCAGGTTCTGCGGCGACTGGAAGAGCGCTTCGACCTCGAGACTCAGGGCTGGTCCGAGCGCGTACGCGAACCGCACGCCGCCACCCGGCTTGTCCGCGAGGCCGAACGTCTTGTCGTATTTCGTGTAGGCGCCGAACAGCCCGACTTCGTAGCGCCGTTCGTACTGCGCCGCCAGTCGGGTGCCACTGAGGGCGAACAGTACCAGGACTGCCGCGAGCTTTCTCACGAGTTGGCCTCCGCTTCAGTTCGTCTGCCGCAGCTCGACGCGCCGGTTCTGCGCGCGACCTGCCGCGGTCGTATTCGGAGCAACCGGCTGCGAGGGGCCGTAGCCCTTCGCGACCATGCGTTGGGGCGCTACGCCCTTGCTGGCGAGATACGCCTGCACCGCAGCGGCGCGCGCTTGCGATAGCCGCGTGTTGGTCGCCGCTGACCCGGTGTTATCGGTATGCCCGGAGATTTCGATCTTGATGTCGGGGTTCGCGACGAGCGAAGCCGCGACGATATCGAGAATCGTGTACGAATCGGGTTTGAGCGCGGAGCGACCCGTCTCGAACGTCACACCGCGCAGCACGACGGGCGTCCGCGCTTCGGTGAACAGGATGGGGCAGCCGGCCGCGTCCACCTTGGTACCTGGGGCGGTGCCGGGGCATTTGTCCTTGGTATCGTCTACGCCGTCGCCGTCCGAGTCGGTCGCGCGCTGGCAGCCGACGCTATCGACCTCGGTCCCCGCTGGCGTATTCGGGCACTTATCGATGCCGTCCGGCACGCCGTCGTGATCGCTGTCGACCGGGCAGCCGGAGTGGTCCACTGTGGCCCCCGCCGGCGTATTGGGGCATTGATCGATGCCGTCCGGCACGCCGTCGTTGTCCGAGTCGGTCGGGCACCCCTGCGCGTCGACTCGAGCGCCGGTCGCAGTTCCGGGACACTTGTCGATGCCGTCATAGACGCCGTCGCCATCCGCATCCTTGGGGCAACCGCGCGCGTCCACTTCGGCGCCTTGCACCGTGTTCGGACAGGCATCGAGGCCGTCATAGACACCGTCGCGGTCGGAGTCGCGCGGACATCCTTGCGGGTCTACCGCGGCGCCGGCCGGCGTGCCGGGGCACTTGTCGTTCTTATCGGCGACCCCGTCCAGGTCCGCGTCGTGAAACGCGCTCGGCCCTGTGAAGATCGACAGCCCCGCTGAGCCGACGACGTGACCGGCCCAAGAGCTGGTTCCGGTGAATCCGCTGCTCGGCGAATAGATCGCGCGGCCTTCGACGCGCAACGCCACACGATCGCCGAAGAAGATGCGGTCGCCGATGGCTCCATGGACTGCGTGATCGGTGAAGGTGTAGCTGGGACTGTTGCTAAACGACAGCCGCGTGTAACCGCCCAGGACGTAGAAGAGATTGCGGTCGCTGCCCATGTTAAGAATCAGGCTGCCGCTGCCGAGCGCCAGGCCCGCGTTGGTGCCGCCGCTCCTGGGCGATGGCTGCTGATAGCCGAGGTCGAACTCGAGGCCGATAACGGGACTGAAGAAATATCCCAGTCGGCCGCCGCCACCGATCTGGTTATCGAGGTTGAACGCCCGATCGTAGCGCGTGAATGAGGCGAACGCGCCGATTTCGAACTGATGGGTATGCTGCGCGAGTCCTGGGGCAGGAACAGCAGCGAGACAGAGGACTAGCACGGTCGTCCGCGCACGCATGTGGTTCCCCGGGTTAGCGGCACTCCACTTTAATAGTCGGCCTTCCGTTCAGAAACCCCATGCGCAGCTGCGGCGCGTCTGAGTGTTCAAATCGAGACCCCCGACCACCAGTCCATGGGGGGTCCCGTCAGCGTCTCGCCAGACGGCTCCAGCCGGTCCGACGAGCGTTCCTGCCGGCTGCGTCAGGCACATCTGGTCGGCGATCCGGTTGCCGCCCACCGGTCCCGCAAACGGCCCAACCGAGTCGGCACTCACGGTTGCAGCCAGGGTCTCGGCCGAATTGGTCGACGCGCCGGCGTACATGCCGCCCACGGCGAGCGCCGTATTTCCAAGATCGAGCAGTGCGAATTGGGACCGGCCCACGGGCAGCAGCGTTGGCCCTGATCCCCACGCTCCGATGAAGAATCCCGAAAGCAGGCTAACGGCCGCCGTATCCCCCGTCACCAGGCGCGAGGTCCCGGCGTCCAGACCGCCGCCCGGAGGCACGCTGTCGGCGACTCCGCCGATAGTGACCGCACGGCTATCACGGACCAGTCCGCTACCGTAGGCGCGCGGCCCCGGGAGCATCGGCTCTGCATACCAGCCATCGATGTGCCCGTCCGACCCAATTCTTCCCATGTAAACGGTCTGCTGCGGATGTCCGAGCATGTCGGTTCCGCCGATCACGTAAATCCTTCCCCGGCGCACGACGGCGATCGCGCCCGCGACCGGGGTTGGCAACGGCTCGACCAACGCAAACGTCCCGCTTACGCTGTCGGCTGTGACGTTCGCGTTGAAGACCGATGCGCGCGCGCGGCCAGTGGCATCGATTCCGCCGATCACGTACAGGGCGGTCCCGGAGAAGCGTGAGTTGTAGCGAGTGGCCACCGCTGCCGCAGCAAACGCTCGTGGCGCGGGAAGTACGTGGGAGCGGGTCGCATCGGTGACGTCGCGCTGGCGAGCCCAGTTTCCGATACTGCCCGCCCCCGCCACGATCGTGTGGGCGACATAGACACCCGAGTCCGGAGTCATTTGCATGGGCTCGGCGCCCCCCGCCGTGTACAGCGTCGCGCGCAAACCGGTCGCGTCGGGAAACTCAGCCGCCGCCAGGGCGACGCCCGCCGGGGCCCCAGGATACGGTGTGCGGGCGGTCCACGTGAAGGTGGACGGATTGAACGATGGCGGTGGCAGGATGTGGATCACTGCGCTGAGTGAGACGCCACCGGCGGTCGCCACAGTGAGCGACGTCCTTCCGGCGATGGCGGAGTCCGGCACCGCGGTCGCGATCGTAAACGACGTCCAGTCGGAATCGGCGACCGTAACGTCGACGGTGCCACCACCGATGCGCGGGAATCGCACCTTTCCCGGCGCGGTTCCGAATCCGAAGCCCTCGATCACGAAGCGTTCACCGCGGGCGATGATCGGCTCGATGGCCCCGTCCATGTAGTCGATACGCGCGGACGGGAGGTTCGGCGTGGTCCCACCCCCGCTGCACGCTCCGGCAGTTGTCGCGATGAGCGCGGCGGCCGCGGCGGTAAGCAGCCTACCGATGACCGTTCTCTCCGCGGATGAAGCGCAACGCTTGCGCGAGCTGCTCGGCGAGGGCCGACAACTCGGTAGCGCCATGCGCGAGATCCTGGATGGCGCGGAGCTGCTCGGCGGCCGCGGCGGCCACGGCTTGCGCCTCCTGGCTCGACGTCTGGGCTCCGCTGCGCGCCTGCCCGAGAGTCTCGGTGATCTTTGTGGCCAGTTGGGCGCTCTGGCGTCCGACCTCCGCGACTTGTTTGCCGGCGTGGGCGGTCTCGGCCGCGGCGTCCGCGATGCGATCGAGATCCTGCAACCAGGCGGCGGAATTCTGGACGACCTGGCCCAGATCGCCGCGAATTCGTTCGATCAATTGCGCCGCGCGATCCAAAGCGCGGCGGGTGTCCTGCACCGACTTGCCGACGTTCCGGGCCTCACGTCCGCTCGCCTCCGCCAGCTTGTGCACCTCATCAGCCACGACCGCGAACCCGCGGCCGTGAATTCCGGCGCGCGCCGCTTCGATCGTGGCGTTGAGCGCGAGGAGATTGGTCTGATTGGCGACGAACCCGATCGTCTCCGAAAACTTTTCGACTTGCGCCGCCACGTCGCGCAGTCGTCCGACCTCCGCCGCGCTTTCTTCGGTTGTCGCACCTAAGTCCGTCAGTTGACGGACGGCATTCTGGGTCCCGGTGCGCACCCGGTCGGCCGTCTTTTCCATCTGGGCGCCCGCGTCGCGGGTGCGGTCACCCGCTGCCGCGAGCTCGGCGGCGCTGTCCTTGAGTTGGCCGGCTTCTCGGGCAGCCGCCGTGACCAGGTTCGCCGCTTCTCCTGCACCATGACTTGCCCGCTGAGCCGCGGCCGCGACCTCTTCGCTGGAGGCGTGGATTTGTTCGGCGGTCGCGGTCAGTGTCTGCACGTACTGCGTCGTCTGATCCGACGCGCCGGTCACCGGTCGCAGCGAACCATCGATCGCGACCATGAGCGCGAGCTGGGGTGCCAGCAGCTCGAGCAGGTCCCCGTCGGACTGGCGGTACATGGCGGGCCGGACGCTCCACAACCCGACCAGCTGGCCGGCGTGATACAGCGGGACCAGCATCTCGGAGCCTGGCGTCTCGGCACCCGGTACGACGACTTGATCCCGGGCGAGACCATGCGCAACCACGGGCCGCCGCAGTCGCAGTGCCTCGCCGGTGAGGCCGGCATCGGAGTCGAATCGGAACGTCGTGCCGGGTTGGGCTGCCGTGTCGGCGACAAGCTCCATTTGGCGGGTCCGTGGGTCGTAGCGGGCGAATCCCATTTGCTCCCACGGTACCAGCTGGCGCGTGAGCTCCTGCACTCGTTCAAAGCTTCGGGATAAGGTGAGCTCCGCGGCGATGGCCTGCGCGAGACGCTGAATCAGATTCAGCTCATCGGCGCGGACGCCGAGTCGTAACACATACAGACTGCCCGCCGTCGCGAGCGCCAAGACGCCGGCGAGGAGTATCCGAGCTCCGAGCGGAGTCGTCCCATGAAGCAGCGCCAGCCAGGCGAGCGCCAATACCGCCGACATCAGATAGACGATCGATTCCCAGCGCAGCGTGAGACGCGCATCGACCCACGCGATGGTCTGGCCCAGCGCCAATTCCAGGTAGAAAGTGCCGTTCACGATGATTGGCAACAGGACGACCGTGATGATCACCGGAGCGAGGTTGTCGATCCCGAGTGCCGCCCCACCCTGTACGCCGCTCAGGCGTGCGTACATCAAACCGACGAGCGTCGATCCCATGGTGAGATGCGCGGCATTCCCGAGCCCCGCCCGGAGCGGCAGCCGCCGCAGCAGCACGTCGCCGCCGAGCATGGCGAATGGCGACACGATCGCCGCGAACGCCCAACCTCGATCGAGGATGGCGTAGAGCATGACGCCGAGGACGTACGAGGAGAAGCCGTTGCCGGGGAGCGCGATCCCGTAGCGACGCGTGAGCGAGGCGATGAGGACGAGCAGTGCGCCGGCGAGGGGCAGATTCTCGCCCGCAGGCACGCGGCCGCTCGCGTAGGCCGCGAGCCCGGCGCCGAAACTGGCAAGTGCGGCGAGAGAAACGGCGACACGGACGACGAGTGCCGGTGCCGCCGCGATCCGCGAGAGGAGCCGCATAAGGCTGTGGCGCAAGGTCGGCGCCGTGGCGCGGTGTGTCAAGCACGACTATCGTTCACGCCATGACGGTGACAATTGAATACTGCGTCATTTGAAACTACGAACCTCGGGCCACCGGTCTGGCGGCCGAGATTCGCGACACCTACCCTCATGCCGAGGTGCGCCTCATTCAGTCCTCGGGCGGCGTCTTCGAAGTGGACGTCGACGGGCGGCGCGTGTTCTCCAAAAAGGCCACGAAGCGGCACGCTGAACCAGGTGAAGTAGTGCGGCTGATCGGCGAGGCGGTCGTCGGCAAGCAGTGAGAATTGCCATCTCCACCGGCGGCGGCGACGCGCCGGGGCTGAACGCCGTCATCCGGGCGGCCGTCCTGGCCGCGGTCCACCGCGGTTGGGAGTGCTTCGGCGTCAAGCGTGGCTTCGGCAGTCTGCTCGGCGAGTCGGACCTCATTCCTCTCGGTCCTCACGAAGTCCGCGGCATCACCCACCTCGGCGGTACGATTCTCGGCACCTCGAGCCGGGGCGATCCACTCAAATGGCGAGTGCAGCGGCCCGACGGATCGTGGGAAGAGCGCGATCGCTCGCAGGAGCTCCTCGATTCCTTTCACGCGCATCGCCTCGACGCGCTGATTGCCATCGGCGGAGAAGGCACACTGGGAATAGTGCACAGCCTATGGAAGAAAGGACTGCCGGTCGTCGGCGTGCCCAAGACGATCGATAACGACGTCGGTGGAACGTCGTCGACCTTCGGCTTCGACACCGCTGTCGCCACCGCGACCGACGCGATCGACAAGGTCCACTCGACCGCCGAGAGCCACGAACGCGTGATCGTGGTCGAGGTCATGGGGCGCCATGCCGGCTTCATCGCTTTGAATGCCGGCGTCGCCGGCTCGGCGGACGTGATCTTAATCCCCGAGATTCCTTTCGACATCGACAAGGTCTGCGACAAGATCCGGCGCCGCGAAGCGGAAGGCCGCCATTTCAGCGTCGTCGTGGTCGCGGAGGGCGCGCTCCCTAAAGGAGGCACGGTCTCCCTCATCGACCCCGAGCACGAGCGGCTCGGCGGTATCGCGGACAAAGTGGCGCACTCCATTCAGGGGATGACGGGCAAGGAGACGCGTTCGTTGGTGTTGGGCCACCTCCAGCGCGGCGGCAGTCCCACGACCTTCGACCGTCTGCTGGCGCTGCGGTTCGGCGCGGCCGCCATCCGCATCGTCGCAGAGCGCCAGTTCGGGATGATGGTGGCGTTCCAACCGCCGGGCATCGTGGCCATTCCTCTCGAGCAGGCCATCGCTCAACCACGACGCGTGCCGCTCGACTCTGACACTATCACCACCGCCCGAGATCTCGGCATCAGCTTCGGAGACTAAAGGATCTCTCGCGACCATTTCCTTCCTCCCGACCCCCAGGCATTCCTCGCTGCCGAACCATCGACCGGTCGGGTCATCGTCATCGCGCCGACGCGCGCGGCATGTGAGACCATCGAGCTCGCGCTTGGCCTGAAGCTCGAAACCCTCCTCGAGCGAGAGCACGGCGACGACATTCGCCGGCTGGCGGGGTCCGGGCAGGGATTCGGAATCGTCGCCGGCACGGGCACCGGCAAGACGCTGGCGATTCGCAGCATGGCGGAGACAATTCTGCGAGCGCCGCTCAAGGTCGGCGTAGTCAACCGCGAGCGGGAAGCCACGCCCGAGACGCCGACGTGGAACGTCGTGATTGTCACCACCGGGATCGCGCGGCGCTGGTTCCAGGACGGGCTCATCACCGCTCAAGACACCTTGGTGGTCGATGAAATTCATCAAACGTCGGCGGAAATGGAGCTGTGCCTTGCGCTCGGGAAGCGCGCTCGCTGCCGCTTTATCTGGCTCTCGGCGACGGTGGATCCGAGCTTCTATGCGCAGTATCTGACTTCCGCGGAGGTGCTTGAGACGCGCGCGTTCGATCCCGCCAAGGCCGCCCAGGTAAACGTCCTGGCCGAGCAGCCGCTGGAGTTCTTGAACGATCGGTTCATAAAAACGGTTATGCGCGAGCGTCGGGGGGTCGCCGTCTTCGTGCCAACCCGTGCCGAAGTCGAGCAAATCGCTACGGAGCTGGGCGATCGCTGGCCTAACCTCGCGACGGCGTTTTACCACGGCGGCGAGCCGATTCGGGTGATCCGACCCTTTCTTGACGGTTTGGTCAAACGTCCTTTCCTGCTGGCGATGACCGCCGCAGGACAATCCGCGCTCAATATCCGCGGTCTCGATACGGTCGTGATCTACGATGCGCGCTATACCAACGTCGTCGAGCGTGGCAAGAACGTTCTGACGCGCGCGTATCTCGGTGCCAACGAAATTCTGCAGATGGCCGGACGCGTGCACGGAAGAGTCCAGGGCGGCGAAGTCTACATCCTCAGCGATCGGGACCTCGAATTCGCAGACCTTCGGCCGACAGCGCCCGAGTTCCAGCTTGCGGGTGACGCCGAGCGCGTGGCGATCACCTGCGCGGCAATCGGCGTCGATGCTGCGGAGCTCGACCTTCCCGTTCCGCTCGACCGCCGCGCCTATCGCGAAAGCGTGGCAATGCTGACCGAGCGCGGTCTCATAGACCACGGCAGGCTAACGACTTACGGGAGGGATGTCGAGGCCATGCCGGTGGAGCGTCCCTGGGGCGAGCTCCTGTATCATGCGGAGCCCTCGCTTGTGCCGCTCGTCGCCGTGGCGTCGAACATCGAGTCGCTGCATCGCATGACGCGAGAGGAACGTCAGCTCGGTGGCTTGATCGTACCGGGCTCCGATCACATCACCGCATACAACGTCTACGCTGAAGCCGTGAACAAACACGGTTACCTGGGCGAGGTGTACGGACTGCCGCGCCATCTGTTCCGAGATGAGGACATCGAGCGGTGGGCTGAGGAGCGCGGGGTGCTGGTGAAGGCGATAGAGGACATCGCGCTCGGTGCGGCGTCCGTCTATCGCCAGCTGGAGCTGCCGTTACCGGCAAAGTTGCCGTACGGCGATCGGAAGACGTTGGAAGTCTTTGCTGACCTTGTGGCCAAGATCATGCCCTTCGACCTAGTCATCGACGAACAGACCGCCGATGGCCGGGAAGCGCGGGTCAGCCGCAGCTCCGTCTGTGGCAGCTGGGGCGCCATCGCCGGGACGTTGCGGTATTTCGCCGACCGATTCGGCGTGCCGCGCGCGAGCATCGAGGGCACGCAGATTCCCGAGCGCGCGATTCGCGGTTACGCGCGCCGCGGAAGGCCGCAAGCGGTGTTCGAGCGGCAGCGCCGGCGCGAAGGCCTGATGGTAGTGCGTGCCGTGGAGTACTTCGGGTTCACGCTCGATCGCGATGTCGAGCCGCTACCGAGTCCGTTCCCAGAGGAGCTTGCGGACGCGGCGCGCCAGGCGCTGGTACAGGCACTCCTGGCCGGCGAAACGCCGCACCCGGGCCAAGGTAAGGTCCGCCGCGCGCTCGAACGGTTCGGCCATTACTGGCGGCGATCGGGCGGACAGCTCAGCCAGGCGCGGAGCGAGGAGTTATCAGAGCAGATCGCGGCTCAGCTCGCGCGTGTGCGCTCATGGGATGAATTCATCGGCGCGCGGATCGTCCTGGATCCCGACGCAGCGATCCCCGAGCGGGAACGGCATCGCCTCGATTCCCTGCCCTCTTCTGTATTCCTGTATGGCGACCGCGTGCCGGTGGATTACGACGTCGAGCAGGGCGTCGGCGGCATCGTCAGGTTGCGGCTAAAGGAAGGTCAGGCCCGACGGCTTCACCCGAACGATCTCCCCGCGTTTGACCGACCCGTCCGCTATACGGTGACGCGCGGAAAGCACGAAGCCGTGCGGGCGAGCTCGCTCGATGAGCTACGTTCGGGCTTGCGCACGCTCAAGAGCGCACATCGGGCGCGCCTGATGCGGGCGGGTCGAAGAGGGCGGCGTCGCAGGCGTTAAGATTTCTTAGTGTCCACCCCGTTAACAAAGCCCCTCATAGTACGTACTCATAGAGAACGCGATGGCGCAACCCGAAACAAGTCAGCAACCTTTTGCCCTATGAGCAGGTCTCATCTTGACACGATCCTATGCGATCGCCCGGCGCAGCCTGAACCACGACGCAATCCTGTATGAGGGATGCCAACCCATGATCGACAAACCCGTCAGTCCTGCGGGGAATTCCCCCGCCACATTTTCGCCCCTCGTTCGCGCGGTCATCGATTCCGTGAGCGAGGGCATCGTTATCTTCGATCCGCAGGGGCGAGTGCTCTATGCCAACGCGTCAGCACGCCGGGCGATCGACGGAAATGGCGACATCCGCAATCGACTGCAGAGTCTCGGCGCCAGATTCTCTTCACTCAAGAACGGCACGCAGAATCTTGGTGAAGCAGCCATTCTTCCCTCAGCCGGCCCCCTCACCCTCGCCGAGCGCGAACGCCAGGCCATCACCGACACGTTGCAGGGCACGAGCGGGAAGCTCGCGGAGACTGCGCGCCGGCTTGGGATCAGTCGCACGACATTGTGGAGACGCCTGAAGGCCTACGACATGGACGGCTTTCGCCCCACAGCCTAGGGTCCTAGCTTCCCCGGGGGATGGGATCCCCGGCCCCGCAACCGTTCGTCATCGAAGAATACGTCCGTTGGTCCGACGTGGACTTCGCGGGAATCATCTTCTACGGCTCGTACGTGCGGCTGTTTGAGATCGCCGAGACGGAAATGTTTCGGCATTGCGGTCTCGCGTACGCCCGCATGTTCGACGAGTACGACATCTTCCTTCCGCGCAAAGCGGTTCACAGCGAGTTCTACTGGCCGGCGCGACTCGATGATCGTCTGCGCATCGCCGCGTACGTCGGCAAGGTCGGCACCAAGTCGCTCACACTGCATTTCGACGTGCTGCGGACGAACGCCCCCCCCGCCCTCCCCGTGTCGCTTGGCGCGGCCGGCTGGATGGTGCTCGTCTGCGTCGATCGCAAGCAGCTGAAGCCGCGCCCGCTGCCCGCCGGACTGATCCGCGCGCTCGCCCCGCATACGTTGACCCCTGAAGCGGCGCGCTCTGCACTTGGAGTTCAGACATCGGCGCGCTGACACGGATCTTCGCTCTGCTGGTGCTCGCGGCTTCCTGCTCGGGAGGCGCCGAGGACCCGATTCGGGTACAGGGCATGGTGGCTTTTCCGCCGAAGGACACCGTGCGCTTTGCGTTGCCGGCGACGCTGCGCCGTTGCACCGATCGCCGGTCGATTCTCCTCCAGGGATTTGATCCGCAAGGCAGCGGCGTGCTCGCGCGCCTGCGGTTTCGCGATTCGCTCACGTCGGGCGCTTATCCGATTACGTCGCTGGGGGACACGATCACCACTCCCAGCGCGAATGCGGCGCTTCGGTATCTGCTGCGCGACGTGCCACATGAATTCGCTTTCGATACCGGCAGTGCACAGGTTCGTCGCGACGGCAACAGCATCGGCGTTCGGGTCACCGGCTCGGGGATCGAGAACGCCATTCGCACTCCCGCACGCATCGAGTTCCATGACGTGCCCATGTCGAACCACACCGTGTCCTGCAACTACCAACCATGACCGCATCGGGAGAAGTGCGCGTCGGGTTCATTGGATCGGGGTTCGCCCGTCGCGTGCAGCTGCCTGGACTTCGGTTCGTTCCGGGCGCGCGCGCAACGGCCGTCGCGAGCAGCCATCGCTCCAACGCGGAAGCTGCGGCGCGCGAGTTCGGGCTGCGCGCGTACGACGACGGTGAAACACTAGCGCGGGCGTCGGATGTCGACCTGGTAGTCGTGTCGACGACGCCTGATTCGCACGCGCGATACGCGATTGCTGCGCTGGAAGCAGGGAAGCACGTGCTGTGCGAAAAACCGATGGCGATCGATGCGTTCGAAGCGGCGCAGATGGTGGCAGCATCCGAACAGCATCCCGACAGCGTGGCGTGGGTCGACCACGAACTTCGCTACGAACGCAACCGACGCCGGGCGAAAGAACTGATTCGGTCTAACGCCATCGGCGAGCTGCGTCACATCGAGCTGTCGTTAAAGCCATACCTGCGCGGGGACGGCCGGCCGCAGACCTCAGATGCTCCGTGGAATTGGTGGTTCGACGCCGCGCGCGGAGGCGGCATCCTCGGCGCCGTGGGATCACACCTCGTCGATCTATGCCGATTCTGGAGCGGGACCGAGATCACATACGTCGCGGGCCTGGTCGAGACGTTCGTGAAGGAGAGGAAGGACGAGAGTGAGGTCGTGCGGCCGGTGACCGCCGACGACTTCGCCAGTTGTGTGCTCGAGACAGCGCGAGGTGCCCTCGCCACGATCACGCTCAGCGCTGTCGCACATCACGGCCCGGGCCATCTCGGCCAGGTCACGGGCAGCGACGGAACGCTGCTGCTCAGCGGCGAAACGAAGCTCGAGCTGGGCAAGTCCGGCGGTCCACTCGAAGACATCTCGGCCGCCGACGATCTTTGGGAGAAAACAAAGCCCAACAACATGTGGGCGCGATCGTTCGTGCGGCTGCTGCGAGACATGGTCCATGTGATCCGCGGTGGCACGCCCGACGGCGAGCCGGCGACGTTCCGCGATGGCTGGCAAATTCAGCGCGTGCTCGACGCGATCCGCGGTGGCCGCGGCGTCCAGTTAGATTGAGCCCCGTGGAACAGACGTATTACCGGAAAGGATTCGGCCTCAAGGGCGCCATCGAAGGCGCACTCGCCGCGGACTACCACAGCCGTGTGGTGGATGCGATTCGCACGGGGGGCTACAGGCTTACAGTAGGGGACGTCACCTTCCGGCTCGCCGGCGAATTCGGGTTCTGTTATGGCGTAGACCGCGCGGTGGAGTACGCGTACGAAACGCGCACGAAGTTCCCTGCCAAGCGCACGTTCCTCGTCGGCGAGATCATTCACAACCCGCACGTCAATCAGAAGCTCGCCGCGATGGGTGTTCAATTCCTACACCGGCCCGAAGAGCGCGACGGGGAGTTCGACTTCGGCGCCGTCACCGCCGACGATGTCGTGATTCTTCCCGCATTCGGCGTGACGGTCCACGACTTCGAGCGGCTGCGCACGATCGGTTGCGTTCTCGTGGACACGACGTGCGGCTCGGTGCTCAACGTCTGGAAGCGTGTCGAATCGTACGCGCGCGACGGCTTCACCGCGCTCGTCCACGGCAAGAATTATCACGAAGAGACGAAGGCGACATCCAGTCAGGTCACGAAATATCCGGGCGGCAAATATCTAGTCGTGCGCGACATGAAGGAAGCGCGGATCGCTTGCGACTACATCGAGGGAGCAGGGAGCAAGGAGCAGTTCCTGAAGCAGTTCAAGGGGAAAATGTCACCACGCTTCGATCCTGATCGGGACCTCGAGCATGTGGGCGTCGCGAATCAGACGACGATGTTGTCGGGCGAATCGCTCGCGATCGCCGCGGAGGTGCGAAAGAGCATGGCTCGCCGCTGGGGCGATGCGGCGGTCAGCGAGCATTTCCGGACATTCGACACGATTTGCTCGGTGCTCAAGCTGATCGCCGAGCCACTCGACCTCATGGTGGTGATCGGCGGATACAATTCGAGCAACACGACGCATCTCGCCGCCATCTGCCAGGAAAAAGTGCCGACGTATCACATCGAGGATGCGGCGTGCATCGACATGGAGGACGGCAGCATTCGCCACCGTCCGGTGGGTACCCACACCAATGAAGAACGCCGTGAGCATTGGCTTCCTGGGGGAGGGGGTCCGCTCACGATCGGCGTGACCGCAGGTGCCTCGACGCCGAACAACAAGATCGGTGAGACCATCGAGCGCATCGCGGCGCTGCGTGGGGTCACCTTGCACGAGGTTCTCCGCTAACTCAGTTTCGGGTATATTTCGGGTCCTATGCCGCTGTCCCGCTTTCATCCTGTCATCGAGCGCTGGTTTGCCAACCGCTTCGCCGAGCCGACCGAGCCACAGCGTCGCGCCTGGCCGGTAATTCAACAGGGCGGCGATGTCTTGATCGCCGCGCCCACCGGCTCAGGTAAGACGTTCGCCGCTTTCCTGTCTGCCATCGACGGTCTGGTACGGCAGGGATTGAATGGTGAGCTGACAGACGAGATGCAGGTGGTCTACGTCTCGCCTCTGAAAGCGCTGTCGAACGACGTACAGAAAAACCTGTCTGAACCGTGGGCCGAAATCCGCGCGACGCTGGCGGAGCAGGGGCTGCCGGACGTGGAGGTGCGGACGCTGGTCCGCACCGGCGACACGCCGCAGTCCGAGCGGCAGGCGATGCTCAAGCAGCCGCCGCACATCCTGGTGACCACGCCGGAATCGCTCTACCTCATCCTCACGTCCGAGCGCGCGCGCGAGATGTTGCGCTCGGTGCGCACTGTGATCGTCGATGAGATCCATGCGGTAGCGCGCGACAAACGCGGCAGTCATCTATCCCTGTCGCTCGCTCGACTGGATGCCCTGATTGGGAAGCGGCCTCAGCGAATCGGGCTCTCGGCCACGCAGAAACCGATCGAAGAGATCGCCCAGTTCCTCGTGGGCACCGGTCAGCCGTTGCCCACGATTGTCGACGCCGGCCACATCCGCAGGCTCGATCTGGAGCTGGAGATCCCATCGTCGCCGCTCGAGGCGGTGATGTCGGCGGAGGTCTGGGAAGAGGTCAACAGCCGGATCGCTGAGCTGATCACGCAGCATCGCACGACGCTGGTGTTCGTGAACACTCGGCGCCTCGCCGAGCGTCTCACGATGCACCTCTCGGAACGGATCGGTGCCGATCACGTCACGAGCCATCACGGCAGCCTGTCGCGCGAGAAGCGGCTCGAAGCCGAAGAGCGACTCAAGCGGGGCGAGCTCAAAGCGCTCGTCGCCACCGCGTCGCTCGAGCTGGGCATCGACATCGGCAGCGTCGATCTCGTCATCCAGGTTGGCTCGACGCGCTCGATTGCCACGCTGCTGCAGCGCGTTGGCCGGGCCGGGCATCGCCTCGGCGCAATTCCGAAAGGGCGGCTTTTCCCCCTTTCGCGCGATGAGCTGATCGAGTGCGCGGCGATGCTCCGCGCCACCCGCGCGGGCCGGCTCGATCGCCTGATCATCCCCAACAAGCCGCTCGACATTCTCGCCCAGCAGATCGTCGCGGCGACCGCCGGCGAAGAGTGGGATGAGAACGAGCTCTACGAGCGGGTGCGTTCCGCGTATCCGTACCGTGAGCTCACCCGGGCGGAGTTCGACGCCGTGGTGCAGATGCTGGCGGAAGGGTTTACGACCCGGCGCGGCCGGCGCAGCGCGCACATCCACTACGACGGGATCAACCGCAAGCTCAAGGGGCGGCGCGGGGCGCGCATCGCCGCCATCACGTCGGGCGGCGCGATCCCCGATCTGGGGGATTACCGCGTCATTCTCGAGCCGACCGAGACATTCGTCGGCACGTTGAACGAGGACTTCGCGATCGAGAGCACGCCGGGTGACATCTTCCAGCTC
>Ga0209237_1001186_pt1 | contig 15398 bp, 8 predicted proteins | sample GraSoi013_1_40cm_2_FD_185820 | JGI IMG/M metagenome (GOLD analysis project Ga0209237, IMG submission 185820) | Grasslands soil microbial communities from the Angelo Coastal Reserve, California, USA - Sample 10_02_2013_1_40cm (SPAdes) (version 2) | ecosystem: Environmental > Terrestrial > Soil >... | reverse complement strand
ACGGCCGCGTCGATCTCCTGGAGGAACGCCTCGATCGTCTCGATCGTGTCGACGTCCATGTGGTTCGTCGGCTCGTCGAGCAGGAGGACGTCCTTCTCCTTCGCGTTCGCGAGGGCGCGCGCGGTGAGGACCTTGGACTTCTCGCCGCCGGAGAGGGAGCCGAACCACTGTTCGAGGAGCTCCTCGCCGACGCCCAGGTCATTGAGGATCGGGTCGTTGACGATCACGCTCTGGCTGCGGGCGGCGCCCCGGGCGACGTGCAAGGATTCGTAGCGAGCCATGCGCGCGCTCGCGTCCGCGGCGTCCCAGGCGTCTGGGCGGGCCATCCACGCCTCGAGGCCCGCGAGGTCCGCTTCGATCCGCTGCGCCTCCGGGCTCGGGGCGGAGAGGACGTCCCGCACCGCGGTCTCCGGCGGGACGTTCGGGACCTGCGGGAGGTAGCCGTACCGGAGGCCGGGCTTGAGGACGAGGTCCCCCAGGTCCGGCGCCGTCTCGCCCGCGAGGAGCCGGAACAGGGTGCTCTTCCCCGAGCCGTTCGGGCCGACGAGGGCGACCTTGTCCCTCGCGTGGAGGAGGAAGTCGGCGTGCTCGAGGACGAGCGTGGCGCCCCAGGATTTCCGGAGGTCCCGGCCCGCGATGATCGGCTCCATGTCGCCACGGCTTAGTCCCTAGTCCCCGATGAGGCTTCGCCCCGCATGATAGCGCCCGCGGTTTGCGACGATTGGTGGAGCTGGGCCATCTCAACACCCCACGACCATCATAGGTCCGGGTGGGTTGGGGTATCGTTAACCCCCCGAGGACCGAGGATCTTCACCCTCCCCCACCCCAATTTCTTATATTCTCCCGATGCATCTTCCCAAGTGATGATGTTATGAGCGACGAAGGGGAACTGGAGAAGCTCCTAGCCGACGAGGCTGAACTAAACAGAAGCCTTCTGTCGAGCGTTCTGCTTCCGTACGTAAGAATCGGCAGAGAATCCGGCGCACCGATTTTCACACCCGAATTCTCGCATCTCACGAACTCCGGCAAGATCGTCATCTATCTCCTGTCGCGAAAGGCGGCGAGCGCAATGGGAATCTCTAGCATCACAGAATCTGCAACGCCGCGGGAAATTTCAGAGGCAACAAGCATTTCGTACGGTTCGGTTAAGCCGACCGTCTCGGATTTGGCACGCAAGCATGTGCTTGTTCGAACTGAGGGCCGATATTCGTTTCCAAATCACCTTCTCCTCCAGGCTCGCGAATTGGTGAAGTAAGAATGAAGCAAGAGGATGTTGCACGGCTTGTTCGAGAGGCGATTGAGCTCACCGAAGGGATTCATGACGACTATCGTCTCGCCGCGTTCCAAGAGGTGTTGCGCTACCTGATGGCGTTTGACCGAGGAGAACCCCGTCGGCCCGCTGAAAAAGTTCAGCCGCTTGAGAGGGCTGCCGGCGAATCGATTGGTGAATTCCTTAGGAAAGTGTCTTCGAAGGCTCACACGGACATTAGTCTCGCGATGGCGTACTACCTGCTCAAGAATAGGAACATCGAATCCTTCACCGTGGGCGACTTGGACGCACTATATGCGGAGGCGAGACATCCAAGGACCAATCTAAACCTCGCAGTAATCGGGAACATAAAGAAGGGGTTCATGATCGACACCGGTGGCAAGCGGGAAGCCATGAAACTGTTTGCGATATCACGTCTCGGGGAGGACCACGTCGAAACAAACCTTTTGAAACAGACGAGCGTGGGTGAATGAGTGGCGATCTCGCCACTTCTCAGAAACGCAATTGAGTCTCTTGAACACGCCCTCGATCACTACGACTTGAACACAGACCGCGATCGGAAATTTGCCATCCTTCATGCCGATCAGGCAGTGGAGCTGATTCTCAAGGAAAAGGTGAGACGCGAGAGGATATCGATCTACAAGAAAGATAAAAAGACATCCGTCGGCCTCCATGAGGCTCTTGAGATACTGTCCCAGAAAGGAGTGTCAGTGCCAGAATCAAACGACCTTGAAATGCTCCACGATGAGCGAAACAGGATTCAGCATCAGAACTCGACCCCTGATGTGGAGACGACTAACTTTCATATCGAAAACGCTGTGCGGTTCGCGATCCGCTTTCTCTCGACAGACTTGCGCCTCGACTTGACACAGACCCTAAGCGCGCCGACGTATCGACGATTGGAGGCATTTCGGACTGATAAATCGGCGGTCTAGGCCAAACGTTGACCGGGGTCTTTCGGGAGATCTCGAGCTATCCATGTGGGCGAACGGACTCCACCAGATTAGAGACAGTTTCGACAGAATGCCACCGTTGTCAGGCATTCCTGCTCGACTGGAGTTGAACGCTCTCGTGCCTGGGGGATTTTCGGATCTCGACGGCCTCGGATGGAACTACAAGGTAGTGAGTCCGATCGGAGCGCATTATTGCGTAGTGGACATCCTGTCGGTTCAGGGATGCAAATAGGGTATCGTCGGGTACAACTTTCTTGCCATCCGGCAGATGATCGCAGTAAACTCGGGCTGCTTCCTGGGGGAGAGCTTCTCCCGTAGCGAGCTTCAGGTTCCAAAGTTTGACCGCCACCTGGCCCGGATTGGGCTGGCCGTCGATCAACACGTTTACGTAAATCGGCACATTGTTATCTGTCTCGAGTAACGCACGAATAGTCCGGTCGAGATCCTTCTGGAGGTCGGGAACCCGCGTTGCGAATTTCTCTGCAGCGGTGACCGTGATGATGCCTTTCGGCTCTCCGACATGTTTCGCGTGGTCCTCGAAATTCTCGATGCGCAGGGGAAGGACAAAAGGCTGATAGGGGGCGCTCCACATGTATGCGTTTCCTGGTATTGGCTCGTTCAGGATTATCGCTAGGACGTCATCCGAGAAGTGCGCGTTCGCCTTCCTAAGTGATATCAGATCATCAGCGCTCAGGAGATGAAACACGAAGAAATTGTCTCCCTGGCTTACGAGTTCTGTGGGGATCGCTCCAGGCTGCTGGGTGACTAGAATGCTGCCGAGGTTGTACTTGCGACCCTCCTTGGCCCACTCAACAAAAATCGACTCCGCCGCGTCGCGTTCAGCTGAAAGAACCGTTTGCGCCTCTTCGATCACGGCGACGACATTGAGGAGCTTTCCCTCGGTCCCAGCTGTGAAGCTTGCCTGATTCCTTTGGAAGATCTCGTTCAAAATCATTGACGCAACCCATCGCCCTTGAGGCAGGACCATTAGCGAAGTGTCCACTATGACGACATGACCGCGCTCTAGGTGCCATAGCAAACCTTCGAGCATTTTCGAAGACTTACTGTGCAGTTTCTTTACAACTGGGACGAGATTGTTGACGATCGCGGGAGGCGTCGTGCCGGCCGCGTTGTGCACAATAGCGCGAATCTGGCCTGAATCAGCGCGATATCCCTCTGTATCAAGGAGCTTCACGAGCGCTCCCCACTCGTGTTCTTCCAAACCGCGGACGGCGTTCGCCCAGACCTGTTCCCATTTTTGGGCTGGGACACAATTCTTGATGACGTTTTCCGATTTGACGGTGGATAGGTTAAGGTGAACATCGCCGGCCAAAAAACGGCTGTATTTCTCCGGGAAGCGTCGATCTGAATAGACGACTACCTTGTCCTGAAGTTCGGGGACATCGGCGAGGCCTGGCCGACCCTTCTTATCCATCAGCGCATACTCGCCTTCCGGATCAAAAATCAAACAACCAACATCCGGGTTTGTCGCGTACAATTTGGTGACCAGGAGCTTGACAAGATTCGTTTTCCCATAGCCTGCGTGCGCGAAGATGTAGGTCCTGCGACCAATCAGGCGTTGCACATTGAAAGGGACTTGGTGGTCGGGTTTGCCATCTCCGTCGAATACGACGCTGCCAAATGCAAGACGACCCAGCACGGCCGTCTTTTCGGATGGATCAATTCCCAGGGCACAAACCAACCGGATTGTATCCTCGGTCGGAATTCCGACGGAAGCACCCAAGTGGGGCAACCTCCGCATGGAGGGCTCATAGGCGATCCTACCCTTTCCATCAAGGGTGAGGCCACCCAGCAACTTGACATTGACGTTGTATCGGAGTTTCGCCTCCTTGACGTCCTCTGGCACGGATCGCCCGGCTCTTGTCATTTGAGCGAGATAGTCTTCTGCGTCGGAGCCGACCATGAGACCGACGGGATGAAACTTCGTGATCCGGCCGAGCAGATAGTGCACTTTTGAGATCTCCACGACAAGGAAACTCCCGAGAAGCGGCGTGAACTCGGTGTGATACGGGACGACAATCTCTGCCTTGAATTCGAGGCCGGATTCAATAAAACCCTTGAACACGCCAATGATATTCTTGATCAGGTCAGCCATACTCTTTCCACCCGCCGCGGAGCAACCCTCGGCCGATCGCCACATGCTGGAAGGTCCTGTCCGCATCTTCCGTCAGCTGACCTCGGACGACTTCTTCAACGAGGAGGTCCTCCAAAATGGACATTTCAAATCCATGCAAGACGGCTCCCTCATGTGCTTTGATCAGAGGTTCCGGATATCCGACGGTGGGGAAGGAGGACTTCGCGGTCTCGGCCAAGTACTCCAGCATTTCCTTGCGTCGGGGCATGAGCCATTGTGGGATGTCCACCGGCAAGACCATTCCGTCGGGACTCTCAACGAGTTTCGCTAGGTGAAGAATGCCAAACGTAGCTTCTTCGAGCCAACTCCGCCACTGAGGATGTGCCTCTCGTTCGATGTCCCGTGGCACTTCGCAAAAGCATGCATACTTCTTTCTGAAGGTACCTTCAAGGGCAAGTCCGAGGGACAGATAGTTTAGCACTTTCGATCGTTTCGCCACGCCGACCAGCAGGCTACCCTGCTCTTTGTATGCCTGCTCGAAGGATCTCGCGAGCTTCTCAATGACCTCCTTCCGAAGAGCCTTGGTCCTGAGCAGACCATCGCGAATCACAAGGGCTGTCTTGCGGCCGGGGTTCCATGCGATGTCAAGAAGCACCGCCCATTCGACGATATCCCGAAACGGACGGACAGCTGCGCGAAGGTCGCCTTCACCCCTGCCAGGCTCAAGGAAGTAGGATAGTTCGTTGTAGCTGACATCCAGCCGCTCAAGGAATCCAGCGAGCAACGGAGAATGGTCTTGAGAAGTCCTGTCGAATGCGGCGCGGAAGATGTCGGTTCCACCGGAGAGAGGAAGAATCTTCTGGAACCGTTCCAAGCCCTCGCTGTCGACGACTCGAATAATCTCGAGATTGAGTGGTTCAAACGTGAGCCGATTCTCGCCTCCGTCGGTTGCGACAGGAGAAATTGCATAACACTGGCGATACCCGATTTCGTGAATTCCAAATCCTTGAACTTGAGCCCTGAGCGCCGCCAGCAGTGGTCGCTCGACTTCCAGGGCGCGTTGGAGTTGCTCCCGGACCTGCTTCAGATCTAGGGTCTCAAGTGCCAATCTCCGCCCCCCCGGCACGTCCCACTACTTGACCGAAAGTACCGTCAGACCGAGATATAAAGGAATAGCCGGGATGCGAAACGTTCGTTTGTGAGTCTCCCCTTACGGGCAGGGGTGCCCACTCCACTAATCATTCACGACAATCGCCGTGGAGGGTCGAGGCGGGGCAGTGCCGTAGCCGCCATTACTACGAGTTACTCTCGTCAACGAAAGCGTGATCGCACAGAGACATCGCGTGCGGACGGAACAACAAGCCCTAGCACGGATCGCAAGGGTAAGTCGATTCTGATCAAGTCTTGAAGAATTCCTCACGGGCGGAGGCATCGAAGCTGCTGGGGGACCAGGCGCCGGGAGAATCAGGACACTCGCAGCAGTCCTCACCGGGAAAATGGAATGAAGCTAGCTCTCGTCACCAGAAGGATTGCTCCCGGCCGACGCGGCGGGTTTAAGCCGGGCGGTAGGAATAACGCGCTTGTCCGACATGAAGACATCCTCGCCCTCCGCTTGGCTTGCATGGTTGCACCTTTCGGATCTCCATCTTAGGAAAGACCTCGGGTGGGAGCAGGACGTTGTTCTCTCGAGCCTCCTGAAGGACATCGAGGAGCGGTACAGCACCACGAATCGACCTCAGGTTCTCTTTGTTACCGGAGACATCGCTTTCTCTGGCAAGGACGAAGAATACATCCCCGCAGAGGACTTCTTGCTCAAACTTTGCGCGAAGGTATCTATCCCATCCGAACGAGTGTTCATCGTGCCGGGTAATCACGATATCGACAGAACTCTCGCGGAAGATGCGTTTGACGGGGCGCGAGCGAAGCTGAAAACAACTTCCGAGGTCGACCGATTCTTTCGAAGCGAAGACAGGCGGCGGACGGTTTTCGTTCGCCAGAGGGCTTTTCGCGCATTCGCCAATAGAGTAATGAAGCCACCTGCGATGTATGAAGATACCAGTTTCGCCCACGCTCGGGTAATTCGCATTGGTCCGATTCGAATCCGCGTTCTCCTCCTCGACTCGTCGTGGCTTGCGACAGGTGGGGAGAAGGATCTGGGCTCGATAGTCGTGGGTGAGAGACAGGTCATCGAGTGCTGCCAACTGGGTAACTCAGACGGCCGTTCGTTCACCTTCGCGTTGATACACCACCCCTTTTCCTGGATTGCCGACTTTGAACAGGCGTCGGTCGAAAACAGGGTCATCGAGAGCGCGGACGTTTGTCTTCGGGGTCACTTGCACGCGGAGGACTTGCGCGCAACAGAAGAAGCGCGGCGCCGCCTCACCGTCTTTACCGCGGGAGCCGCATTCCAAACCCGAACGTCGGACAATTGCTACCTCTGGTGTTCACTCGATCTCGCGACGGGACGTGGGCGGAGGGTCTCCCATCGATACAATGGAGTGAAGAACCGATGGGATGCATCCGAACCCTCCGAGTGGTTCCTCACTGAGCGAGCGCCAGCCCCCCTACCCTCGGCTGTAGCCGCCGATCTCGTCCGAGACCACAATCCGGCCTTCGCTGAATTTCTCAAGTGCCTCCTTTCTGGGCTCTACGCTGAGGTCCCGATCAAACTCCCGACGGGCGAAGTGACATTCGCCGGCATCGATACGATCCTCCCAGGGTCGCCAAATGAGCTTGGCGATACAGTGAACCGCCTCAGACGTCACTTCGCTATTGCAGAGATTTGGGATCCCGTTTCGTGGAAACAGGAGCTGCAACGTTTGATTGAGGCATGGGACGGAGCCATTCGAGCCTTCACCGGTCCAGCATTGACGGAGTTACTTAGGAGGGAGGAGCGAGGTAAGAGTCTCTTCTCCGCAGTGAGCCCGGGCAACCAAGGGAGCCCCGGCTTGACCTTCGCGAATGCAATTCACGCCTTGCTTGACTCCGGCGATTTGGTTGGCGCCAGGCAGATTCTCGACCACTGGCATGACCAGGACGAACTCGGACCTCTTGAGCAGCTTGAACTCCTCCGCCTAGAGATTCAAGTTCTTCTGGGTGAGGGAAACCCAGCATCGGCAATGAAAAAAGCGGAGCAGCTGAGCAGCGATATCCAGAGAACGCCGATCGACGTCGCACTCACCGCTCGATGTGCGCTGGACCTCGGCGATGCGAGTCGCGCTGGCCGGCTGATGCATCTAGCAATCGATTCAGGAGCTCCGATTGAGTCGGTAAGGAAACTCGCTCTCAAAATTGCCAGCCTCACTGGCGACCGAACCTTGACCAAAAAGGTGATGGCCTGAGCGGCTCAGAGGAGGCTGGAGGATTCCCTGTTAGGGTCGACTTTGACCGTATCTTGGATACAATAGCTTCGCGGATATATGACAATCAATTTGCCTTCCTACGCGAGAACGTTCAAAACGCGATAGACGCCATACGCATGCAGTCGAGGCGCGATGGAATCGAGTCGAACGATCCTCGATACCGCATCGACATTCGCGTTGAGGTGGACGCCTGTTCAATCGCGGACAACGGGATAGGCATGACCCTCGAGGAACTCAAGAACAATTTCTGGACCATGGGGGCAAGCGGGAAGAACACCCCTGAGGCGAGGGCGGCTGGTTGTATCGGTACTTTCGGTATCGGTGGCTTCGCAAACTTCGGGGTTTGTAAGACGCTAGAGGTGACCTCCCGAACAAGCGATTGCACCTCTGCACACCGCACCTCTCTCTCTCGTGAAGCGTTTGGGGCGGATCGCTTCTCTCTACCCCGGGTTGAGGCATCGGAGTCAGATGCTCTGGCGTCCAGGGGAACTATAGTTCGGGGCGTAGCGATGACCGGGTTCGACGCCAAGGGCTTACTGGATTACATCAAGCAGTTCGTCCGACATGTCCCTGAGGCCATCTACTTCGACAATCAATTGATCTCCCAGGAAGCGCCCGGCTCGATCGGGGGAGACAAGCGGCCTCTCGGCGGTAGGGAGGCCCGGAGTGGAGTTACCTTCCAGCTCTATGTCGGGGGGAACAATACTCTCTTCTGCCAAGTGGAGAGATTGACAATCCAGGGGATGGAATTGCCGTGCGCTGGCTGGGTAAGGCTCGAACATGGCGCGCTCGAGGTTCGCAAGCGAGGTTTCAAACTGTGCTCTACCTCCATCTCATCACGGGTCGGCGTAGCCGGCTGGATTGATTGCGATGGATTACGGCCAACAGCAGGAAGGGATTCTCTCGACAATGAATCGGTGGGACTCCTGACCGGAGCATTCCACGTCATTGAGGACACGGCGACCGACTACATACTTCTGGACTCGGAATTGTTGGCGAACCACGTACGTCTGATTCCGGACTTGGTGCAGCGAGGCTTTCTAGAGAAGCTTGGGTTGCTTGTCGTTGACGTCCTGGGGGGAGGACAGATGAAGCTCCAAGAGATTCGGAACCGGAGGGATCCGCTTCAAAGGGTCTTCTTTTCGCAGTCGGGACAACGAAACGCTACCACTGATGTACTGACCGCTCGGGGGAGCATTATCGTGAGGCTCTCTGGGAACTGGCAGCGGAGACAGGCGGAAATGGCCTTCCTGCACGATTACTGCGGAGCTCAAGAACTAGACTCTCTGATCGAGTGTCTGGAAGTCTATACCGAGCTCGACCCCTTTGAGAAGGCTGTGCTCTCGGAGTTGGATTTGGCAATTCGAAAGTTGTTCCGCCCCCCCGAGTTCCGCCTTGTAGCGGGGAGGCTGACGTTCGAGACTCCCATCTTCTGGAGCGCGAGGAAAGAGGCGGGTGCTACGGTAGTCTACGCCGATCCACGGCACGGTGAGCTGCTTAAATTGAAACCTTTGGGGTACTCAGCTCTCTTCTGGTCAATGGTCGAGGTCTTTTGCAGGGAGTATCTTGGAGACACATTGAAGCGCCAAAGCCAGAAATTTTTTGGAAACGGCGCAGTCGACCTAGATGCGTTCGGCAAGAAACAGTCCGAGCTCTGGGAACTGGTAGTCGGGGACATTGAAGTCTCGCGAATCGGGAGCAAAGAGACTGCTGGACATTCGAACATCGGGCGAGTCGAACTTGTGGGCAGGGCGGACATCACAAGCGTCACGATTTCTCGGTCCGGTGGTGTGGTAACCAGTCCCCCTTCTGGGGGGGTGACCTTGAATAAGAGACTAGCAAAGCTACTTCACATCGTCGACGAGACTGGGAATGTCGGCATTGAAGGATACTATCTCCGCATCCCAGAGTCCGCGACGGCCGCGTTTGGCGAGATAATCCGAACGTTCCCTTCCTTCGCGGCGGTCTGGTTCGCAAACCGGGTTACCTGGCAAGGGACCGATTGCGCATCCACCGCATTCCTCTTCGATGTTACGCTGGACCGGCTCCTTTCCGACGCCTCCGGGTCTCATGCTCACGGATCGATGGAGTTGTCGCCCAAGCAGGTCCAGACGTACGAGGGCCAAATTTACTTCTTCATCCCCCATGAGCTCCAGGACCACATCGTACCACAGAAGGCGGATGAAGTCGTCAAGATCGAAATCCGGAATGAGCTCCTCGACCTGAATCGTCCTCGGTCGTGGACCGCGAAGCAGCCCCTTGCGTGAACTAGTATCTCTCTGGACGCCGGATCATCTTGTCGGTCGCCGTGTGCCAGCCCATGGGTAAGAGGGCAATTTCGCGATTCGGTGTCCCTCTGCAATGAGTTTCAACCCGTAATCGACATCATCGCCCATTACCAGAGAGAATCGCCTTTCATGTCCGGGAGGGAAGAAAAACCCCTTGACCGGGTGGGAAATTCCCTTGGAATCCCGAAAGGAATCATCCGACGCAACAGAGACCATGAATCCTCGCTTCTTTACCCACAGGACACAGAAGGGCTTTCCGTCCTGGAAATATAGCCAGCGCCCCACAGTTCGGGTAGTCAACTCTGTGGCAACGTCGCTCTTAATTCTGCTCCGAAGTTTGGGCAAGAACTCCAAGGCCACCTTCGGGTCCGCCCAGTTTAGTTTAGCTTCCCAAGTCACCCGAGGCTTCTTCCTGTCACCGCCTTCCCCACCCCCTCCGCCGTTCTCCTCTATGGGAACGGTGAACTCCTCCGAGATGCGCTCTAAAATTGCTGGGGACTCGGCATATCGAATCAGGTTCTCGTGTTCAGCGAGAAGCTTTTCGAAACTGATGTACCGAACTCGGTTTGGCAAATCTAGATCGGCGAATGTTGGTCTGGTAACGTTCCTCTGAACCTCCTTCCGTCGCTTTTCTTCGGCAAGAAGAAACAGGCGCACGCTAATGTTCGGCTGGGAGGCCAGGAGGTCCGACAAACGGAGAAGACCCGAGTAGATCGAAGTTGTGCTCTCTACTTCGAACGCTGCTTCGATCGACTTGTTTCTAATCCAAACGACATCGATATTACGGATAATCCTGAGTGCGGACTCGCCCAGCGGCATGGAGGGAAAAGTCTTCAACGAGAGATCCGCGAGCCTCTGGCCGCGGGCAGTCGTGCCTTGATCTGCCGACGGTATCCACACATCACATTGAACTTGCCTGCCGAGCAAAGAAAGGAGGAGTTGTATCTCCGTATGCTTGCGATCCGTCTGTTCATCGGGCAGGCCTGGTCACCTCCGTTTTGTCCGGACATCTACTGGGCGACCTTGCTGAGAGGATTCGCAGAACCTTAAACATGGTCCTTGGTCAACCGCCCGGGAATCTCTCGAGTCGAGCCGGGGGCGTCACGACGTCGTCTAGATTCGGGAACCGGGACGGGTAGGGCGGTGGGGCAATAACCGGTGTGAATCCTAGCGAAGACGACGAACACCGAACTCTCGCAATGCACCCGGGAGGCAATGCCAAGCGCCCAATCTAGGCCTATGTTGACCCCGTAGCGGGTTACCGCAGCTATACCAAAACGACCGATTGCGGTTTCATGAAAGCTTCCAGGATTCGATCGTCCTCGGAGTCTGATTCTTTAAGGCGATAGGCAACGCGGTTACCGACTTCGAAAACCGGATCCCCTAGGATCACCCTTGAACCTCGCCGCTAGAAGTCGCAGGAGGACTTGTGCCTCTAGCCGAACCGTCTGCCGGCCATCCATACTTGCGACGGACCTCTTCCAAAGAGAATCCTTCGATCGCGGAAATATCGCGAAGGCTGAGGTCGTAGAGCCGATAGACCAACAGGTCTGTCAGGTTGTCTAGCTGTTGTGCTGAAAAGAAGAGTCTGCGAATCTTTTCGCCGCTTGCGTCTACGTTCTCGCGTAAGACTCTCAGGTCATTCGCGCGCTCGTGCGGGCGGAGCGAAACCTTCCCGTCGTTTTTGCGAAATACGGCCACTATCTCCTGCAAGCTATGGGAGTAGAACTGGTATAGCGTTGTCTTCTGATTCCAGTCGTCAATACGACTCTTGGTGGCGGCCTCGACCCAATCAAGAAACTGGCGAATCTCGGACTCCGCTTGCGCGCGTGCCGCACCAATTCTTTCAACTAGTTCCGAAAGTAGGTCATGCAACACGTCAGCTCTAAGATCGGGTCCGCCAACTTCGGCGTTCAGAAAGTCATGCCACCACGTCCAGTTGGCAGTTTCGAGGAACTTAGCAACTCCTCTCTTGCCTTTGGCCACGAGCTCAGCCCGCAAGGCCGCGGGCGTGGAGAATGACGGCTTGATGATTGGCAGATGTTCCAGGAAGCGGCGGGCGTAAGAATAGAAATTTCCTCGAAACCTAGAGCTATAGCTCTGCAAATACCGATCAAGAAGTCTGCTATTTAGGAGCGCGAGAACGTATGGATACGATACTTTGGAGTTTTCCTTAAGCACGATGCCGTATCCTCCCGCATTTCCTCCTCCGACGAAGTAAAAATTGCCCTCCTGGTCTAGGCTCATCGTAGCTCGCGCGGCGAGAACCTGCGTAAGAATTTTCGGCCTCTCAAACCATTCAAGATTCTTCGGGTACACGTAGGCATACCAATCAGATCGATTCATCTTACCGCGTTCTCTCCCCCTCAGTCTCCCTTCGTTCTCTCTGAGGTAGGCCCATGCCCCCGGATATAAGCGGTGGAACTTCTGCGGTGAGATCAGACTTGCCACACCTTCTTCCACCTCGTATGGATGGATCAAGAGAAAATCGGGTTTCCTCAGGAAATACCTGCGTATGTCGCTCCCTTTCAAGATCGGTTTTGCGATTGCGGCTTCAACTAAGTGTGTCTTGTTCGTAGCGAAGGAGTGGATCTTGATCCTCAGCCCGTCCGGCTCGACGGCAACGGGTTCCACCAGGTAGACAGGATCCGCGCTCGTGACCGCCCCTTGAAAAATCTTGGCACACAAATCGACCAGCTCTGGTCGAATCTTGGAAAGCTTCCGGAAGACATTTCCCTTGCCGCCTGTGAAGAACTCCCATCGCTTCGCTTGGAGGGTCGAAGTTGGTATTTGTTGAGCGGTTTTTTCAATAGCCACGAACGCCTCGGACAGGCTAAGCTGGGTCGCGTCCCCGGTGGGATCAAACCTAATGTATTGGATCTCCTCGTTGCGCTCGCGGCTCAAAAATAGAAGGCATGTGTATGTCGTTGCGTCGGGAAAGACCTGGAAGTCGCCGAAGTCCAAAATCCGCACGATGCGAGGTGGATCCAACAGCATCTGGCGGAGTTTCTCGGCGTAGTCGGCTTGGAACACCTTGTTGGGCAGTATGAACCCGAAATGCCCCGTAGCATTGAGTAGCTCCAATCCCCGCTCAACGAACAGTATGTAGAGATCATAGTTCTGAAACGCTGTCTGGTAAACCAGATTGAAAAATGGAACTTCATCCCTCGGAAGCGATTGGATCCGAACGTAGGGAGGATTTCCTACGACCGCGTCGAACCCTGGAGAGGTTCCATGAAAAACGTCAGGGAACTCCAGCTCCCAGTGGAAGGATGCCTTGTCAGCCGCGCTTTCAAGAGCCCTACGACGCCATCCGGAAGAGGTCTCTTCCTGCCACTGTCGTGCGTCACCCTTCATTATAGCCCAGGTGAGGTTGCCGTACTGACGACCTGTCTGTTCCGGGGTTTCCGGATGAGCTCCAAAGAAAAGTCCTGTGCGGATGTCGGCCAAGGCTTTCACCCGTCGGTAATCCTCGCTTTGCAGAAGCTCATCGAAGAGTCGCTTCTTGGCTTCGATGTCCTCGCGCGTGTTGTCTGCGATGGCGCTGATACGCGCCACCATGTCCCTAAGATGCTGGAGAAATGGAGTCGTCTCGAGACGGGTCTGGTCCTTGTCGGTGCCAGCCCGCCTCGGGATCCGGTCAAGCAGCTCAGCGGGGTAGAATGCGAGATCCTCGAGCCGAGCTCCAATAAGGCTATTTCCACGCTTTAGCCGATGGTCCAGAAAGCTCAACGGCTTCTCCCGACTAATCGTAAAGAGCCAAAGAGAGACCTTCGCTAGTTCCACCGCTAGTTCGTTCAGGTCGACCCCGTAAATGCAGTTCGATAGCACTTCTCGCTTCGCTTCCTCGGGTGTGTACTGGGCAGCCTGCTCTTCCGCGACACGACCGGCTTCCAAGTCCCTCTGCAACGCCTCCAGCAACTTCGCTGCGAGGAAGTCTACGGCTCCGAGCAGGAAGTGGCCAGATCCCATCGCAGGGTCGACAACTCGAACGGATAGCGTTGCATCCCGTAGCGATATCCCTGCCTGCGGGGCATCCGCCCACTTCTTCTCGACGACCGGGTCTAATGTATGTCTCACGATGTTGTCGACGACGTACTCGGGGGTGTAGTATGACCCGGTCAGCTTCCGCTCCCCTCTGAATGTTCCCACGTAGATTTCACCCGCCTCAACACGGTTCTCCTGTGGGAACTCGTCAAATGCCATTGGCCTGTTCCGGTCCAGAGCATACTCGTCGTACGGCGTCCAGACGAGTCGTTCTCCGGTTGCGACCATCCGACGTTCGGCGACTTGTATCCGGTATTCCAATAGGCCTTCGTAGATGCTGCCCAAGTCACTGATCTTGAGCGTTGAGTAATCCACGAACCCGAGAGGGCCACCGTTTGTAGCAGCTCGGGCCAGAAGGTCGATGGCGTCCGCTACGGCAGAATCACCGACGGCTCGCTCCTCAAGAAACCGATTTCGAATCGGGTCGAACAAACCGCCGTTATAGGCTGGAACATAGAGCAGGTCGTGCGAAATCTCAAAGCGATCGCTTCCTCGATCAATGAGCTGAAAAAGCGTTTGTAGGCGATTCCAATAGTTCGTCCCGATCGGAAGAATCCGCTCACCTTGGTCTTCGTGTTCAGCAATCTCGTGCTTGATCCTGTGCAGGCTGTAGGTCTCGCGATAGAGCTGGTGGCTCAGGCTGAGCAGACCTTTCCCCTCTGCGTAAAGGACGAAAAGCAACCGATACAAGAACCGCATTACATTTTCCTGAACGACGGCCAGCTGTTTTGGGTCGTGCAAGTTCAGGTTGTTCTCGGGCCGATCGAAGAAGCCCTGTGCCAGGACCCTCATTGCACGATACACGTTTTCCTTGAGGTTTTCGCTTACCTCTCTGGCGTAGTCCACAGACCCTTGGAGTACTTGTTCGATGAACACTGTTCCGTCTGTCCGGGGAATGAGCGCCGCTTGCCGGAAGAAGTAGTAAAAAAAACGGAACGTCTCGATGTCGTCCTCGCTAACGATGCGGGCCAAATCGACCTCATAGAAAACATCGAGCGGTCGCTCCTTGTGATAGAGCCGCCACCGTCGACCGTCGGACAGAATGCCCCACTTCGGCTTGGTCTCGTGCAAATAAAGCCAAATTTGAAAACTCGGATTTCGCCGCTTGTTTTGCCGATCCCTTCCAAACCGATCAAGCGGGGCGTTCCACCGCTTGACTTCTCCTATGGCCAGAGCCGTGTTATAGAAGGCCCTCGTCCCTCTCGTTTTGTGTGCCTCGTCGAGCGTTTTCCGATCTAGAAAGAGGCCGTAATCAGGATAGTCGCCTCCCTCTTCGACGTGACCCTGCACTTCAAATGCGTAGCCGAGCAACCTAAAGAGGCGGCGGAATAAGCGCTCCTCAAGCTGGGGTTCTGTGAGTTGTGGTAGGAAGGGAGCCTCAGA
>Ga0209237_1001181_pt1 | contig 15436 bp, 15 predicted proteins | sample GraSoi013_1_40cm_2_FD_185820 | JGI IMG/M metagenome (GOLD analysis project Ga0209237, IMG submission 185820) | Grasslands soil microbial communities from the Angelo Coastal Reserve, California, USA - Sample 10_02_2013_1_40cm (SPAdes) (version 2) | ecosystem: Environmental > Terrestrial > Soil >... | reverse complement strand
ATTCGTTCACACGAGTAGCTGCGCTAGCCCAACCCCCAGCCTCTACAGCCGAGGCGGGCTCACCACCAGTCCTACACCGGCAGGCCTCGCCACCGCCCAATCGAACAGCGGTTCAAGCCAGAGTCCCGCTCACTCTGAGACTAACCAGCAGGTGTCAGGCGTTGACGAGCTTGACACGGTTAAGAACGATGGCCAGTACATCTACACGATAACAAGCAACACGGTCGCAATCGTCCAAGCTTACCCCACAACGAACGCCGTTCTCGTTTCCAAAGTCACGGTTAACGGGACTTTGCAAGGAATCTTCATCGTTGAGAACAGACTTGTCGTTGTAAGCCAAGAACCACGATACCCCTATGGGTACTACGGTGGAGGCGCGAGGCTTCCTACATTAGGCACTGGTATCGCTCAACCTAGCGGCTTTGCAACGATCTACCCTATTGGATTCTCAGGGACCACTTCGCTGTTCGTCTTCGACATAAGCAACCATGCCAGCCCGGTGCTTACGACCAGGGTTGAAGTAAACGGAACCTTAGCCGGTGCTCGTCTAATTGGAAACTACGTCTATCTTGTCGCTACACAGCCAGTCTTCTGCTACGGCGAGATCTTGCTTCCGGAGCAGATTATCAATGGTCAAGTGGTAAGGGCCACGCCTGTGCAAGTCTATCACTCCGACATTATCGACCAAGGCTACAGCTTCACCACCATCGTTGGGTTTGATGCGACGCAAAGCAGTCCCAGTACTACTGCAAAGATCTACCTGATCGGAACGACTAGCACGATCTACGTTTCACTCCACGACATCTATCTCACACAGCCGGTATGGAGCCAGAGCCAGCAGACAATTGTACACCGTATCAGCATCCACGGTCTCGCAATCACCTACATTTCTACAGGCGCAGTACCCGGACACGTCTTGAACCAGTTCTCCATGGACGAATACAACGGATATCTGCGCATCGCAACAACCAACTGTTGCAGCCAGAGCGGCGGTCCCGTGCCACTCGCATACGCGCCAGTCAGTCAGCAAGAGACAAACGTGTATGTTCTCGACAAAGGCCTCCACACCACTGGAAGACTCGAGGGACTCTCGCCGGGCGAACAGATCTATTCCGCCCGGTTCATGGGCGACAAAGCGTACCTTGTCACCTACAAACGAACAGACCCGCTCTTTGTCATTGGCCTCCAAGACCCCGCGAAGCCCATGGTGCTCGGCCAGCTCAACGTGACAGGCGTCTCCGACTATTTGCAACCATACGACGAGACACATCTCATCGGAATCGGACAGTTAGGCACGGACGTCGCGTGGGAGAACGCGGTCCGGTTCACAGGTCTCAAGATCAGCCTCTTCAATGTCACAGACCCCAAACAGCCACTTGAGACAAGTCGATACCTGATCGGTGGTCCCGGAACCAGCTCGCCTGCAATAACCGACCACAAAGCAGTCCTCTTTGACAAGACACTCAACCTCCTCGTCATCCCAGTCGAGATAACCGCACAACCACAGAACGCCACGTACTGGTACTCTTACCAACCTATCTGGCAAGGAGCCTACGTCTTTAACATCACACCCGACAAAGGCTTCGTCTTCAGGGGCGGAATAACACAACTGCAAAACGGCCAACTACCCACATGGCAGGACAACAACCTCTTCATCACCAGAACACTCTACATTGGAAACGTGCTATACACCATCTCAAACAACATGGTGCAAATGAGCAGCCTCACAGACCTGTCGGAACTAGGCTCAGTCAGCCTATAGCATAACGACCAAAAAACCCCTCCAGTTTTTCTTTTTCCTCTCTTAGCCAGCGACGGGTCTCCAAATGCCAGTCTGGGGATCGCGGGTTCGAAAATCGAGAGTTCTGAGTTGTTAGATGTTCCAGCTTCGTTTCAGGGTAGGCTTGATCCGGATGTAAGTCCCAGGACCCATGTATCCCGTGTGCTTGACGATGTCCGCTTTTCCTTGTATCTTGATTCCACGCGGGGCCCAGGGTTTCATCGTCTTGAGATCATCGACAACGAACGAGGCTCGAGGATTCTTAAGCACATTCTTGTACTTCATCGTGTTAGTGACGTCCCGGCCGCTCACGTAAATGTAGTCACCGTCAGTATCGAAGCTGACCGCGGCGACATCAGGCCTTCCGGACTTGGATGCAGTCCCGATCCTAGCCAGCGGCTGAGTTTTCAGATAGGCCAATTCTTTCTCGGAGAACAATCGCTCACGTCTCTTTCAGAGACTCTCATCTACGAACTATATAGCGTATCCCGGCGTATGCCCCGCAGACAAGTGTCGCTCGATGAGCTCATTAGCTCCGCTAATTGGCGATAGAAAAAGGAGGTAAGGAAGTGTGCTTAGAGTTCGCTGACCAGTGGAACGTTTCTCTTCGGCACGAGTCCTCGGCCCCTTACCCGGAAAGGTGGTGGGCCGCTAAACGGCAAGGTCTTTAGGAACTGTGGCTTCTGCCGTGCCTGTGTGACAGCTTCGAAACCTGAGGCGAGCTTGATGAGTGTGGACTCGCTGAATGCTGTGCTCATGAACGATATGCCAACTGGAACGCCGAAGGTCATGCCCGCCGGAACGTTGATGATTGGATAGCCCACTATGGCGGCCGGCGAGGAGGTTCCGAAGACGAAGTGGTCGCTGTTGATCAGGTCGGTGGGCCAAGGTGGGTTATCGGTCCCGGCGATTAGTGCGTCGAGGTTGTTGTCGTTCAGCAGCTTGTCTATTCCCTCTGTCGCTCCGATTTTCTGGTCAATGGCGAGCGAGTCGTTGTATGATAAGCCGAGGGGTTGTGTGGCGTTCGGGTCCGAGCTGAACGTGTTGGCGAGGTCGAATATTTCTTGTGCGAAGAAGGGCATCTCTTGGTCGGCGTGGGCGTTGTTGAAATCGATAAGGGCTTGGAGCGTTGGGCTGGCGATCGGTACGCCGGTTCGGGTCTTGAGATAGTTTGCTATGTCGATCTTGAAATCGAAGAGGAGCACGGTGAACTCTGCTGTTCCACTATTGATGTCGGCGAGATGTGGGAAGGACACGGGGTCTACCAGAGTCGCCCCCGCGTTTTGAATTGTAGTAACTGCTGAATCAAAGATGGCATCGGCGTGGGGGCTGGATCCTTCAAAGTCTCGAACAACGCCAATTCTGGCGGCCTTGAGGCCCTTGGGGTTCAGGAAGGCTCTATAGTCGGCTGGCAGAGTCGGCCTCGGTTGGCCGAGCTTGCCTAGCGGGCTAGTGCTGGTAGCAGGATCGCGAGGGTCAGGGGTTCTCTGTACGATAGCTGTCAATACGGTTGCTGCGTCTGCAACGGTTCGAGCGTGGGGGCCAACCGTGTCCTGTGTGTGAGAGATGGGAATGACGCCGGCTCGGCTAACAAGGCCGACAGTTGGTTTGATACCTACGACTCCGTTAGCGTTCGCCGGGCAAACGATGCTGCCATCAGTCTCGGTACCTATGGAAACCGTGGTCAAGTTTCCAGAAGTTGCTGCTCCGGACCCCGAGCTGGAGCCGCATGGGTTGCGGTCGATTGCGTAGGGGTTGTTACACTGGCCGCCGCGTCCAGACCAGCCGCTGGAGGAGAAGAACGAGCGGAAGTTGGCCCATTCGCTCAAATTGGTTTTGCCTAAGATTATTGCACCAGCGGCACGAAGATGTGCGGCGACAGTTGAATCCTGAAGTGCCGGGGTCCCAACCAGGGCTATGGAGCCTGCTGCAGTTTGCATTTGGTCGTGAGTGTCGACGTTATCCTTCAAGAGGATAGGTATCCCGTGGAGTATCCCAGCGAAGGGAGTGGCTTGTGCATCGAGCTGATGGGCGATTGTCAAAGCGTCCGGGTTCACCTGAAGAAGTGAGTTGAGCCTTGGCCCGCTCTGGTCGAGAGCTCCAATCCGATTGACGTACATGTTCAGGACAGCGGTTGCCGTTAACGTTCCAGCTGTATATTGTGCCTCAAGCTGTGCTATTGTAACCTCCTCGATGCCCGGGCTTGGCGGGCTCTGAGGTATCAGAGTCGGTGCTGTTGGCTGTGAGGGGAGGTACGGGATTTTCTCCATTAAGCCGCTGGCTCCAGCAGCTACAGCGGCCACACCTGCACCGTACTTGAGGAAGTCTCGCCTTGAAACCTTCCTATTCGTCGCTGTCTCAGGATCGTTGCTTTGAGTTTCGTCGGTCAACATTCTATTCTCCTAGAAAGACCGTAGAGGGGTAGTAGCTCGGGGAAGAATTCTTAACAGTTTCGGGCCCACTTCTGTACAAGGTACACAGAGCTAACGGCAAGGTGAAGTTTCAGGCTGAAGTCGGGAAACACATGGAGTCCCGTCAGCCATAAGCAACCAGCATTGTGAATGCATTCGACAGACATGCAGTCCCGAACTCAATTCTGGAACTCTGCCATGCTACTTTGCAAAGGTCCCGGTTCCTTTGACAGCTGTTTCCAGTCAAGCTCGGCTAACCCTGCGAGCCGTCGGAACTCGTTAACCGACCCAGGCCCGAAACCCGCGAAGTGATTGTTGAAGAAAATGAAGCCTTGTTTGAACAGGCTAGACTTTTCCTCCAAGGCAGAATACCATTTTCGCATAGTCTCCCCCTGCTCCCGTTGCTTCCCCCCAAAATTTGTGATCGAACGGTCGCCCACCATTCGCAGGTAAGCCACATCGGACGTGGCCTCGGGTGGAGTGGAAGCGTACTGGTTCTCCGACCAGGCCAGGCTGACGTTGTTCGTCTCCAGAAGTTTGTAGATGTCGGGTTTGAACCATGATTTGTTGCGGAATTCAATAGCATGGACATACTTCTTGTCGGTCTGTCCAAGAAACGTCTCCAATGCCTCTCTGTCCTTCTTGTAGTTGAACGACGGCGGAAGTTGGATCACCAAGGCTCCAAGCTTCTCCCGGAGTTCAGACATCGCCTTGTAAAACCGTTCGAGCTGTGCCTGACTGTCCCGCAATTTCAGCTCGTGCGTTATCTTCTTCGGAAACTTCGCCGTGAAAAGAAAGCCATCGGGAGTCGCCCGCTTCCAATTGGACACCATGAAGGGCGAAGGCGTCCGATAGTAGCTGGAGTCAATCTCAACTGCGTCGAAGACCTGTGAGTACAACCGAAGATAGTCGCCGGGCTTGGCGTCCCTCGGATAGAATGGGCCGACCCAGTCCTGGTAGGACCAGCCGCTACACCCGATCCTCAGCTTCTTCGCGCTGGCAGACAAAGTCCTAGAGAACATTCTGTTGGGTTGTTAAAGAATCCTCACGTGATTAAAAATCAGAACATTGGCGTATTGGAGAATACGATTCCCTGCTGTGTAATCTGGTAGAAATATCCCCGTGAGGGTGTTGGGTTGCGCCCGATTCTCAACACCTTCAACGTGCCTCCCTTCAACAAGACCTCTCCCTGTCGTTTCCTCATCTCGATGACTCCGTCCGCCAGGTTCGCGGTCGCGTTTTCCACGTTGACGTCCACAACCTCGGTGTGCAAGACCGAGATCGTTACCGCCCTGGCGATCTGGGTTGCAAAACGCATTACCTGAACATACTGGTAGACACGCCTCGCTTCTGCTAACAGGAAAAATGGTGTGATAGAGTCCATTACGATCACCTTGGGTCCAACGCTCGGCTTCATAGCAAAGCTCCTACCGAGGGCGAGGAGATCCTGAAACCTCAACGTCTCCTCTAAGATATCGCCCGGGTCCATTTTGGGAAGCGACTCAGCAAGTTTTTGAGCCCCAAGCGAGAACATGTCAACAAACTCGAGACGCCCTTCCTCCTCGATCTTCGTCACTGCAATGTGATGGTCCTCGAGTCCTAGCTTGACCACGTCGGCTGGATCATCAATGCAGTAGTAGAGAAGTTGGCATCCCTGCCGGAGGAAATTCGCGACTAGCTCTCGGACGAGAGCGGATTTGCCGCTTCCAATCGGACCCATCAGCGCAACACTGGACGGCCGAGGGAAACCTCCTCCGCTGACCTTGTCGAGAATAGGGATGCCTGTCGGTTGCACTGCCTCTATTCTATGATCAATTGGGGATGGTTTCAACTGTCGGCGTTTTCCTTGTCCACGAGACAAGTGCTCTAGTTCGAAAGGGGCCATGTAACTTGGACCAGTATCCTAAAGTGACAATATCACTTGCTCGACCGGAGCTTGGCCAAGCCGAGAACGAATGTCCCGCTGAAGATTCCAAGAAAAACACCGCCGATGACATCGCTCGGGAAGTGAAGCCCCAAGATGATCATCGAGACCCCAGTGGCGATCGCTAGGATAACGAAGGGGACACGCCAAGCAGTATACCTAGACCATACTACCGCGGCGACTGTGAACGCGTTCGTTGTATGTCCAGAGGGAAATCCGGGATTAGTGGGGATTTCACCACGCGCCATTATTCCGAGTGAGGGCACTTGGAACGGTCTTGGAAGGTTGAAGACAGTTTTCAACACGTCCGTCAGAGCCATCGCGGTCACCATCGCCACGCCCAGTATCAGCGAGCTTGTCCATTCATTGCTGTCATTGCGGAAGACGTAGAGCCAAAAAACTAGTGGGACCCAGATGAGATCGCCTACCGTCGCTATTCCGTAGATTATAGGGACAAGGGTATTACCGGCTATGGAGTGGTAGAGGGTAGTGGCGACGTAGGAGTCTACGGAGGTTCCGAGTATCCGCAGACCAAGCAATGCTAGGACGAATCCTATGATGCAAATCAGGATAATTCGTTGTGCAGCAAACAGGCTCTTGGCCCAGGATCTTAGGTCGAGCCCTGCCCTCCCTAGTAGAGACATTCGAAGAGGTTTAGCTCATCTGTTGTTATAACGTGAACGGATTACCCCCTCACTTTTATTAGCACCGCACGGTCGGTCTCATTCTCCCCATGATCATACTAGGCGGCTCCGCTAGTCAACCCCTTGCGGAGAAAGTCGCGAAAGAACTGGGTCAAGAAGCAGGAAGGCTAGAAGTCAAACGATTTCCAGACGGTGAAAAATATCTCCGAGTCCATGATGACGTCAAGGACCAGGACGTTGCAGCGATTCAGTCTCTCTATCGGACACCTGACGAGAACATATTCGAGCTTCTCTTGCTGACGGATACTCTCAGGGACCTAGGAGCACGGTCCATCACCGCTGTGGTACCCTACCTCGCATACGCGAGACAAGACTCACGATTCTATCCAGGAGAAGCAGTCAGCTCTGCATCCGTAGCCCGACTTCTAGAATCAGCCGGGACAACATCATTCCTTACAATTGACTGCCACCTTCACAGACTGGGAGACGTTGCCAAAGTCTTCAAGATCCCAGCCCGCAATCTCACCGCAATGCATGAACTCGGAAAGTACGCACGAGAACACTTCAAACCGCACAACCCCATCGTGATCGGGCCTGACGAGGAAGCTGACCAGTGGGCTGCAGTCGTAGGAAAGGAACTAGATGCGGAGCATACAGCGTTTCGGAAGGTTCGAGTCCGAAAGGAGGGCATGACCTCATCCAAGGTGAAAGTTGACGCCGGGGAAATAGATCTGAAAGGCCGAGATGTAGTCTTCGCCGACGACATCATTAGCACTGGCGGAACCATTGCAGAGGCTGCAGTGGCTTGCAGGAAGAAGGGAGCGAGACGAGTCTTCGTGCTCTGCACCCATCCCGTTCTTTCGGAGGGGGCGCTGAAGCGGATCAAAGCGGCGGGGGTGCTAAGAGTTATCGGAACGGATACCTATCCCGGGCCAATAAGCAAGGTGTCGGTTGCGCCTGTCATAGCCGCGGCGTTGAAGACCTAAAAACCGATTTCTGATGCGATGACGGTGGCATTGTCCACTCTGACGGAGAGACAGGAGTAGTTTGCCGCCCGACCTTGTCGTTACAGGAGCCCTCAACTGGGACATCAACCTCTTTGTCAAACGACTTCCCCGACCCGGGGAAGAGGTGGTTGTAGAAAAAGTGGACAGGGTCCCGGGAGGAAAAGGAGGGAATGTTTCGGTCGCCGCGTCCCGAATTCTTGGCCAGAGAAAGGTGGCGTTGTTGGCCTGTGTCGGGAAGGATGAGATTGGCAAGAAACAGCTGTCGATTCTCAAACAGGACGGTGTGGACACTTCCGCGGTTCAGATTCTGATCAAGCTTGAGTCGGGACAGGCGTACATTACAGTTGACGAGAAGGGGAGGAACAATATTGAGACGCATTTTGGGGCGAATGCCGGGCTGAAGCGGGACCATATCATGCTCCCAGAGGTCCAGAACCTCTTCGGCAACTGCCGGATGATGGTCGTCATCGACCCACCACGACACGTCGCAGGAAGAATACTCTCGGAAGGACGCCGCCTCCGACGATCCGTCCTTTGGCATCCAGGCGTCTTGACAAGATTCGAAATGGAAGAGTTTACCGGTGAAATGGAAGGGTTGGACTATCTAGTATTGAACGAGCACGAAGCGTTGGCGTTCTCCGGAACCCGCACTCTAGCAGAATCAGTCACGGCCTTCAACAAGGTCGAACCGAAAATGAAGATTCTTGTCACATTAGGAAGCAAGGGCTTCGCGTTTTATGATAGGGGAAAACAATTGAAGATGAAGAGCGTCGACTTAGCGAAAATGGGACGGAAGATAGTGAATACGACCGGTTGCGGAGACGCGTTTGTCGGAGCTTTCGCGGCCTACAAGGTACTTGGGCTCGCCGATGTCGAGGCGCTTAAGCACGGTAACATGGCGGCAGCCCTCAAGGCTACTATGCCAGAAACCAGAGGAAGCCCGACCCGGAAAGAGCTTGAAGAGTTCTACCAGAAATACCCGACCTAACGCCGTCCATCTCAATCCCGAGTTCGGGATCGTATGGTTAGTTCCAATAAGATTCCGTAGGGTTCGCTTTAATTGGCGGGACACCGACCGTCCCCAACTGGAGTTTTAGCGTGTTGTCGAGTACTGTCGAAATCGCAAAGCTGGATCGGACTGTCGATTGGCTCCTAAAGAATGATAGTCCGGGGGTTCGATATTGGACGCTCAAGGACATTCTCGGAAGATCCGAGACCGATACCGAAGTCTCGGCGGCCTTTGACGCAATCGCATCTTGGGGTCCCGTCGCCGAATACTTGAGAGAACAACACCCAGCAGGCTACTGGGGCGATGGAGAAGATGTGTACTGGCCCAAATGGAAAGCGACCGTTTGGCCCCTCATATTGTTGGCTGAATTGGGTGTTCCAGGGACACATCCCTCGATATGGAAAGGTTGCGAGTATTTTCTACGAGTCATGAACGGGCAGGATCGTTCTTGGCCACCGCCAAAGTATCCTGATGAGGATTTGCGAGGATGGCGTTCGGTCTGGGAGCCGTGTGTTACAGGCAACATGGCCCGCACGCTAATTGAGTTCGGGTTTGAGAATGATCCACGGGTACGCGAGATGTTTGAGTGGCTTGTGAGGTATCAGCGTGATGATGGAGGATGGAACTGCGACACCGAGGGACGAGACAGGAAGGAGGTACGCCATAGCTCGTTCATGTCGACGATCGAGCCTTTGTGGGCGTTTTCTTCTCTTGACCCTCAGAAGTGGCCGCGTGGAGGGCGGGAGGCGGTGGAAAGAGGCGTGGAATTCATGCTGATGCACCGCCTATTCAAGAGCGATACGTCTGGCAAGATAATTGAGCCGGAATGGACTCAATTACATTTTCCACTGTTCTACTTCTATGATATTCTCCATGGATTACGAATTGTGACAGCCCTTGGTTTTGGTAGAGATGATCGTACCGAGGATGCTCGGGAGTTGTTGCTGTCGAAACGGCTGCCGGACGGAACTTGGTCGATGGAAGCTACATATCTTCGATCTTTGCGACGGAATTTCGTGAAGGACGAGAGGACGGGACAATGGCGTTCCGTGCAGGAAGAAGGTATTGACCGCTCAAACGTCTACAAGAGTCCTGGAAAAGTTGTTGAGGTTCCAGGCATATACTCAAGCCTGGGCGAGGTGGGCAAACCCAATCCCTGGGTGACCCTGAACGCTCTTAGAGCGCTCAAAGGCCACGAATGACTTAGTCCCACAATACAGTGACTTGTTGAAGCGCGAGCCGTTATGATCGGCGTTTTCACGAAGGGCGGGGCGCGGGAAATCGACGACCCCGAGGGGGGTCGAGAAATAGTTAGTAGAAAATAATAGTTACAGAAAAAGGAAAGTTGCAAGAAAGAAGATTCGGGAAAAACACGTCTTCTCCTAGTTGTTTGGTTCACAACCTGGATGCATTAGACTGAGTGCCCTGGGGCAGGGGTTCCCGCAAGCCCTCCCAAGCTTGACGCAGGAGAAAATCGAACACGTCTCCGTGCAATTGTGTCTTAGGCATTTGGAGAATAAGCTAGTTGCTTGTTGTTCCCAATGATGCCCGAGTGTGGACTGGACTCGGGAGTGACAACTCGATTATATCTCCGAGCTCCACATCTCGATTTGGCCATGCGATTCATCGTCAGGATGGAGAGAGCCATCGAGTCGCTGATGAGTCTCGTATCGCTCGTGGGTTTTATCAGCACCCTATATCTCCTCCTGATTTTCCTCACGACACCCCCACAAATTACGATCGCAGAAAGCGGCGTTGGGGTCCAAGGCATCTACCAGTACACGGTCAGGAACATCACTATCCAAGGTGTGCCGTTCTTTTGGGTCTTCACAAGCCTGGTTTCGCTTTCGGCGGGGCACACGTACCATTCCGCGAAGCATCTCTTCCTCCATGCAAAGGGGAAGCATCCACCCGCGCATGTAGCCGACCCGAATCAGGCGTAGAAAGCCAAGCGGGAAGGGGAGGAAAATTGGACGATCTAGCCTTTCATTTCGGATTTGCTTTTGGGAGGGTTTTCTGTTCCTTCCAAGTAGACCCGCAGACGTGGCAGTTGTGATACCTAAACTCGTCCGTTTCTCCCGATGACCGAGTACAGGGACCGGTGGTGCCGCAGATGGGACATGTGTGAGTTGTTTGCTCCAACGTATTGGTCGATTCCGAGTCTTATCCGACCCTGATTATGTCTTCCTGTGGCTTAGATAGTTGCTGGTAGCCGCTGGCCGTGACCAGAACATCCTGCTCTAGATTACAAGTTCCAAGCTTGCTTGTGACTGAGGGCTCTATGGTGAAGACCATGTCCATCTGAACCGGTTTCTCGACTTGCTTGCCATACCTGTTCGGCCACCTTGGACCGAGTAGAGGACCAATCTCGTGCGTGCTCCGGCCCAAGACGTGTCCCAGAGCATGCTTGTACTCCGGGTAGCCTTTCTTGACGATTAGCTTTCTGCCAGCACTATCGACCTTGTAGCCTACAGTCCCTGGCTTCAGGGTTGCGAGAGCCGCATCGTTTGCAGCTCTAGCCGTCTCGAACATGCGCTTCACCGAGCTAGGAATATTTCCGGGCCCAACGAAATAGACTCGCTGGATGTCACTACAATAGCCTTCATAGTTGACTCCGAAATCGAGTTTGACGAAATCGCCGTTCCGGATAGTGGTGTTGTGGTAGCCTATGTGGCCCATGGGATCGCCGCCAACGTTCACGGATGGGCAACGGTCAAAGGCCCAGGCGGCCGATAGACCCTTTTGGGCGAGAAGTTTGTGGGCGAACTCGTGTACATATCTGTCCTTCTTGCCGGGTCTGATAGCACTCTCGACCTCGTCATAGATCTTCTCGCACTCGGCTATCGCTTTCTTTACGAGCTCGACTTCTTCGGGGACAAGCCTCGCACGCAGCGCAATAGCCAAGTCCTCCCCTGACACGAACCGTTTGGAATATCCCTTCAATGCCCGTTTGAGATATGCTTCCATGCCGCTCGTCATACCATCTGCAGCACCTTCGTCGTAACTTGAGTTGACCGCGATGCTCTTCGGCTTCCTGTTTCCGATTATCTGTTTCAGCTTAGGGGCTGCACCCTCGCTCGCATAGCCAACCACATCGTCGTAGAACTTGCTCTGCCTTATCGCATCGACCTCTAGGCTTCCGACAATAGCGGTCTTTGTTCCGTCCTGGTCGATTATCGCAGCGGACCGCCACGTCAGATCGCTGAACCTTAGGTCCTGAGCTAGTGGATCCTCGTTTCCTTCCCGCGTGAATGTAATCCAGAGGTCTATTCCCTGTTCCTTCATCGTCCGCTGAATCCATTTCAGCTTCTTCCTGAGAAATTCCATTTTGAGGGGGGCTTTGTCGAGCTTCACGGAGAATGATCTGTACGGGAATTGACTTATTGCTTTCTGTTTTGACGACCTTCGCGCGTCACCGGGAAGGGCGGCGCTCCAACGAGTAGGAATACTGTTTTAGGGTCCACTCAAGTTCGACTCAACGCTAAGGCTATTAGTGCTGGACTCTGAAATCGATCCCAATGCAAACAGGGCAATACTCGACCAGCCAGTTCGCCAGGGACATAGACACGTGCGTCCGGAAATACTCTAACGAGTCAGAAGTTCTGAGAGAGATCAAACGTCTCCTCGAGAAACTTATCCGGATCCCGGGATCAGTTCCATCCGAGGCCTTCACGCCGAGAAAGGACAGGTTCGCGATGAACCTCATCCATATGCCAAGCGATGAATTGTTCTCGATAATCGGAGGAGTCTGGCATCCAGGCCAGACAACCCCCATCCACGACCACCTAACATGGGCGCTTATTGGAGTCTTTGATGGCGAAGAACGGGAAGCACTGTTCCGTAGAACCGATGATGGATCAAATCCCAAGATTGCGAAGATCGAGAAGGTTAGCGAGAAGATCAACACCAAAGGACACGTAACAGTTCTAGGCCACCGTGGCATCCACAGAGTCGACAACATTTCAGGAAAACCAACGACAAGCATTCATGTCTATGGCCGGGATATTGGCCACGCGGAACGACACAGCTACGATCCCGTTACCGGAGAGATAGGCAGATTCGTCTCCGGATACTGCAACGTCCTCCGAGACACCGAAAAATTCTAGTAACTGCGAAACCCGAGCAAAGGCTCGTCAGGCTCTAGTCGACGGTTAGGATGGGGCCTTGTACGAACTCGAACTAATGGCACGTTACGGGAACATCTGAAAAGAGCTTGTTTGATTCCATAATTGGACTCTTACTCAAATTAGTCGTGAGGAAACAATTTATCGTTCATGACTGTGGTCCGACATCATGAAACTCATTCTGCAAGAGGAGCCTCAAGACCGCGCGATTAGGATCGATCGAGCCTGGGAGCTGTTCTTCGGATCCAAGTCAAAGCTCCCTGAAAGTCATGGAGAAAGGCTCATTCCGTTCGCAAACTGGCTCTGGGACGAGCTCGGCAGGAAGGCAGGATACCTGAACAAGAATGCGAGAGAAGAAGCCATCCTAACGATTCCCGCTCTGAACAGTGAAGCTCTTGACTTTTTGGTGCGGATTGCCTCGTTCTGGGCGGATGAAGTCTACCTCAGGAAGGGTGACAAGTTTTCGGAGAACATGTGGAAGAAACCGCTGGTCAACGTCTTCGATGACAAGAACCTAGACGGGTCAGAACGAACTCTAGTCCGTGCGGAGGATGACACGTACCAGCGCTTCTTGATGCCCTTGCTGGGGCCTGGTCGAGCATTCTTCAGAGTCGAACTGATCCAGAATGGAGAATCGGCAGCCCGCTATCATAGCCATTCATCAGTTGACGAGTATTATCTGATTCTAGAGGGGTCCGGTACACTCAGATACAACGGCAAGGACTCACTCGTAAAACGGGGAGACCTCATCGCCAAGCCGACCGGGCCGGATGCAACATCCCAGTTGATTGCTGACCGCGGGGAACCACTCCGAATACTCGACATGGAGATATGGGATCACCGCGCCCGCAATTCGAAGGACCTGATACTCAACCCTGACTTCAGCGAGATACTTTTGAGAGGACCCGGCTGGGGAGCCCTATTGCCAGCCGAAGCTCTCCTGCCACCAAAGGACTTTGGTGAGTATTACGACGAGGGATACAAGAGAACCCGTGACGGCGGATGGGTTCCATCGAAGAATCGCGGCCACAAGAAAACGAGAGAAAGATCACAAAGTGACCTACAAAAGAGCCAGCTCGTCGTCGAGAAAGCGGGGAGATAGACGGTACAGGTTCGTACCTGTGAGAATCCGTTTATGATACTCTTGATTGCTGATCTGGTCTGTCTGGAGAGAGATCCATGACATCATTCGTTCTTGTGCCGGGCGCTTGGCTTGGGGGATGGGTCTGGAACAACGTGAGTCCGCTACTGACCGAAGAGGGTCACAAAGTCTACCCTATCACTCTAACCGGAATGGGAGAGAAGGTTCACCTCGCTTCTGAGACGGTGGGAATGGAAACCGGGATCCAAGACGTTCTCAACGTCATCAAATACAATGACCTAACCGATGTGGTTCTAGTCGGGCATAGCTTCGCCGGCAAGATCGTAGCGTCGGTCGCGGACCAGGTTCCGGATAGAATTAGAACGCTACTGTACTTGGACTCGTTCCGTCCCAAGGAGGTCAAGACGCCGCAGGGAGGTTTCCCGGACGAATTCCCTATGGAAGGCTGGCGTGTTCCCTTTCCCAAAATGATACTGGATGATGTTGGAAAGGACATCCAGGGAGCGGACCGCGAGTGGCTCCTCTCCAAGGCAACCGCGTTGCCTGTGAGGTACTTCCGTGACTCGATAACCTTGTCAGGGAATATTGATTCAGTCAAGAAAGCGTACGTTTTCTGCACCCGTGGAGGGGACAACGTCGACGCGATACTAAAGGAGACTGGAGTGTACAAGGACTACAAGATCGAAGGACCATACAAGATAATCGACTCTGGTCACTGGCCGATGATAACAAAGCCGAAAGAACTCTCCGAGGACCTGATCATCTTGTCGAAAGGATCCGCACCACAGATTCAAGCCCGCTAGAGCCGAAAAGCTGTCAGAAATAATGGTCTCAGGGTTTTTTCGGTTCGCGGCTTATCCACCACGTCACCTATTGTGGCAGGTATCCCGACGATGATTAAGCCCAACACCAGGATTGTGATAATGGAACCTACGACGTAGTCTAGGGTAAAAGTGGCGATGGGACCATTCCACTTTCCATCTACGAACACCTTGATGCAGAACGCGACGAAGAACAACAGAGACGCTCCGCCACCACCCGACGTTCGCTTGCGTCCGCTGAAACGATATCCTCTCCACTCTTCTCTAGGAATCCTTTTCCACCACCGCCATCCTATGACGCCGGCTATTGCTATCGGGACTCCAATCAACAGAAGTTCCCAGAGGACAGCGTACACTATGAAAGTCACGAGATTTGCCATTGTCCAGAGACCCAGGATCGACGGGACCATGCCCGATGATTGAGCGTTGCTCACGAACCATAGGAATACGTAAACTGCCCCTGCGAACGCTAAAATCCCACCGAGCGCGAATTGTGGCGATGACGTGCCAGTGCCTTCTCACGAGCCCCCTCCAATCCGGATACTCTGCATTCAAGACGCTCCTTGCTCCTTTTACGTTGGATTTCGAGACATTTGTTGAGGTTCCTTATTTCT
>Ga0209237_1001180_pt1 | contig 15449 bp, 12 predicted proteins | sample GraSoi013_1_40cm_2_FD_185820 | JGI IMG/M metagenome (GOLD analysis project Ga0209237, IMG submission 185820) | Grasslands soil microbial communities from the Angelo Coastal Reserve, California, USA - Sample 10_02_2013_1_40cm (SPAdes) (version 2) | ecosystem: Environmental > Terrestrial > Soil >... | reverse complement strand
GGCAACCTGCCGGTCTCCGCGCTCCTGTCCTGCCGGTTCCGCGGCGTGCGCGTGGAGGAGGGCACGGAGGCGTACGAGCACTTCATGCGCCGCCTGGCCGTCGAGTCGCTCACGCCGAGCGCGCTGATCTTCGGCGACGGCTTCGGCGTCACGCGCGGCCAGCTCGCGGCCAAGCGCACGATGTCGGTCGTCATCGCCTCCGTCGCGCTCGTGGCCATGGCGCCGCTCATCGCGCTCATCGCGCTCGCCATCAAGCTGGAGTCGCGGGGGCCCGTGTTCTTCATCCAGGAGCGCATCGGCCTCGGCGGCCGCCCCTTCCGCCTGATCAAGTTCCGTACGATGCGGCAGGCCGAGCGCGGGGCCGACGGCATCTGGCAGCGCGACAACGCCAGCCGGGTGACCCGCTTCGGCGCCGTGCTGCGCCGCTACCGCCTCGACGAGCTGCCCCAGTGCGTCAACATCCTGAGGGGCGACATGAGCCTGGTGGGGCCGCGTCCCGAGATGGCGTCCAACGTCGCCACCTTCTCGGCCGTGATTCCTTTTTACAACCTGCGCCACGAGGTCCGGCCCGGGCTCACGGGCTGGGCTCAGGTGCGGGCCGGCTACTCGATGTCCACGGAAGAGGTCACGCGGAAGCTCTGCTACGACCTCTACTACATCAAGCACCTCTCGCTCCGCTTCGACCTGTGGATCCTGTTCGACACCGTGAAGTTCGTGCTGTCCGGGAAGCGCCCGGGATGAGCCGCGTCAAACCTTTTCCCCTATCGGGCACCTCCAGCCACAGAGTGGGGCCGCGACACGTGACGGGCTATGCGCGCCTTTTCAACACGCGCGCTAAAGCCGCGAAAAACGGGTCCGGCATGCCTCTTGCGATGGAACGGTCGGCCCGATGGAAGAAAGATTCCCGATGAAGGCCTCCAGTTTCGACGCCGCGTCGCCGTACGCCACACCGATCGCCGGCCGCCCCGTGCTCGTCGTGGAGAGCGACCCCGACCAGCGTCGGCGCGTGACCACGCAGCTCTCGACCTGGGGCTACACGCCGCTGGCCGCCGGGACCGCCGAGGAAGCGCTCGAGCTCCTGGGCCGCGCCGGACGGGTCGCGTTCTCCGTGGTGGCCATCCGCCTGCCCGGCATGTCGGGCATCGACCTGCTCCGCCGCGCGGGCGAGCTGTCCGCCTCGGGGCCGGTGATCATGGTCGCCGACAACGGGCACAGCTCGCAGATCGTCGAGGCGATCCAGGCGGGGGCCGACGACTTCCTGCGCCGCCCCTACACCGCCGAGGACCTCGAGCACGTGATCCGCGGCGTCTCGGGCCGCCCGCGTCGCGAGCCGGCGGCGATGGCGCCGGTCGTCGAGGAGAACGGCGATCGCGTGCAGCGCGAGCTGGCGATGCTCACCAGCCCGCAGATGCGCGAGATCATGTCCGTGATCGAGCAGGCCGCGCGCGCGGACGTCACCGTGCTCGTGTGCGGCGAGACCGGCGTCGGCAAGGAGCTGGTGGCCCGCGCCATCCACAGCCACTCGCCGCGGCGGCGCGCGACCTTCGTCAAGGTGAACTGCGCGGCCATGCCGCGCGAGCTGCTCGAGTCCGAGCTGTTCGGGCACGAGCGCGGCGCCTTCACGGGCGCCCACCAGCGCAAGCCCGGCCGCTTCGAGCTGGCCGACGGCGGCACGATCTTCCTCGACGAGATCGGCGAGCTGCATCCCGCGCTGCAGGCGAAGCTGCTCCACGTGCTGCAGGACGGCGAGTTCTCGCGCGTGGGCGGCCGCCACAACATCCGCGTCGACGTGCGCGTCATCTGCGCCACCAACCGCGACCTCGCGCGCGAGGTGGCGAGCAGCCGGTTCCGCGAGGACCTCTTCTACCGGCTCAACGTCATCAACATCCTCGTGCCGCCGCTCCGCGACCGCCGCGAGGAGATCCACGCGCTCGTCGCGTACTTCGTGCAGCGCTACTCGCGGCTCTTCAACTTCCCGGAGCGCGAGGTGTCGCCCGAGGCCATGCACGCCTTCATGCAGTACAACTGGCCGGGCAACATCCGCGAGCTGGAGAACTTCATCAAGCGGATGATCGTGCTCCAGGACTTCGCCCTGCCGCGCACGCTGATGGCGCCCGTGCCCGTGGCGGCCGTCCCCGCGGCGGCGCCGGAGCCGTTCGCCGCCACCAAGGGTCTGTCCCTCAAGGAGATCTCGCGGCGCGCGGTGCTGGAGGCCGAGCGCGAGGTGATCTGCCGCGCCCTCGAGCAGTGCCGGTGGAACCGCGTGAAGACCGCCAAGATGCTCAAGATCAGCTACCGCGCGCTCCTCTACAAGATCAAGGACATGGGGCTGAAGCAGGACTCGGCGGCGAGCTGAGCCGCTTCACCAGGAGGACACCCATGACGCTCAAGTGGTTCGTCGTCGCGGCCGCACTTCTCGCCGGCTTCGGCGTCTATTCCGCGCACGCGCAGATGCCCCCGCAGCCGGGCTACCCGGCGGCCCAGAGCTCGCCGACGGCCGCGCCGGCGGCCTCGCCGGTGACGGAGCAGCCGACGGCGGCCGTCGCGCCCGCGGGCGGCTATCCCGTCAGCGGCGACTACGTGATCGGTCCCGAGGACATGCTGCAGGTCACGGTGTGGAAGAACGAGGCGCTCTCGCGGACGCTGCCCGTGCGTCCGGATGGCAAGATCTCGCTGCCCCTGCTGCACGACATCCAGGCGTCCGGGCTCACGCCCATGCAGCTGCGCGACAAGATCGCCGGCGCCCTCGGCGAGTTCATGCCGAACCCCGAGGTGGCGGTGACCGTGATCGACGTGCGCAGCTACCGCGTCTCCGTGCTCGGCGAGGTGCAGAAGCCGGGGGTGCTCCAGCTCAAGGCCGACACGACGGTCCTCGAGGCCATCGCGCTGTCCGGCGGCTTTCGTGACTTCGCGTCGCCCGGAAAGATCATGATCCTCCGCAAGGACTCCAACGGCACGACGCACAAGATTCCGTTCAACTACAACCGCGTGGTGAAGGACAACCGCAGCCAGGACAACGTCACGCTGAAGTCCGGCGACGTGGTCGTCGTTCCCTAGAGGGTGAATCCCATGCCGACTCCGCCGACCGTCTACGACGAGACCGCCAAAGGGCCGGGCCTGGCCGGCCTGCTCGAGATCGTGCGCCGCCGCCGGGTGCTCGCCGTCCTGCCGTTCCTGTTCGTGCTGACGGCGGCGGTGTCCCTGGCCGTCTTCCTGCCGAGCCTGTGGACGGCGCGGTCGCTCGTGCTGGTCAACCGCCAGGTGATCCCCGAGCGCTACGTGACGCCGACCGTGCAGGCCGACCTCGAGGCCCGGCTGCTCACGCTGAGTCAGGAGATCCTCACGCCGCAGCGCCTGACGCAGATCGCGCGCCAGTACAACCTGTACGGCAACGCGCGCTCGACCGAGGAGCTCGTGGACCGCATGCGCCGCGACATCCGCATCGAGCTGGTGGAGGACCGTGAGCGGCGCAACCGGGAGAACCGCTCCTTCCTCTTCACCGTCGCCTACACGGCGGCCAACCCGTGGGTGGCCGCCCGCGTGGCCAACACCCTCGCCTCGCTCTACATCGAGGAGAACGGCCGGATGCGCGAGGCGCAGGCGGCCACCACCTCCGAGTTCCTGGAAGGGCAGCTCAAGGAGCTGCGCGAGAAGCTCCAGAACCAGGAGCGCACGATCACCGCGTACAAGGAAAAGAACCTGGGCGAGCTGCCCGAGCAGAAGGAGGTCAACCTCCGCACGCTCGAACGGCTGCAGCAGCAGCTCTCGATGGCCCACGAGAACAACCGCCGCGCCACCGAGCGGCGCCAGATGCTGACCAACGCGCTGGGCGAGATCGACACCTCGTCGTCGATGATCGCCGCCCCCAGCGCCGCCGGTCCCAGCGTCACCCCCGCCGACACCGCGGCCGCGCGCCTGAACCTGCTCCGCCAGGAGCTGGCCATGACGCAGACGCGCTTCAGCGACAAGTACCCCGACGTCGTCCAGCTCAAGGAGCAGATCCGTGTGCTGGAGGCGAAGGTGGAAGCCGACAAGCAGGCCGCGGCCGCCGCGCTACCGAGCGCCGTGGCCGCCAAGACGCCCGCCAAGAGAGGGGGGCGCGACCTGCGCGTGCCGCCCGAGAACGCCTACGTGCAGAGCCTGATGACGCAGCTCGACCAGGCGACCGTCGAGTCCAAGACGTCCGCCGAGGAGATGGGCACCATCAATCGGCAGATCGCCGTCTACACGCGCCGGCTCGAGAACACCCCCAAGCGCGAACAGGAGCTGGCGATCCTCACGCGTGACTACGACACCACGCGGGACCTCTTCAAGTCGCTGCTCACCAAGCGCGGCGAGGCCGACATGGCCTCCGAGCTGGAGCAGCGGCAGAAGGGCGAGAGCTTCCGCGTGATCGAGCCGGCGCGCCTGCCGGAGCGCGCGGCCGGTCCCAACCGGTTCCGCCTGCTCCTCGTGGGTCTCGCCCTGGCCATCGGCGCCAGCGGCGCCGCCGTCGTGCTCGCCGAGCAGGTGGACACCTCGTTCCGCCGCGTGGACGAGGTGCGCTCGACGCTGCCGCTGCCCGTCCTCTCCGCGATCCCGCGCATCACCACCGAGCAGGACCGCTCGCGCATGCTCTGGCAGCGCCGCTGGGCGACGGCCGCGGTGGGCGCCGGCCTGCTGATCGTGGCCGGCACGTCGTTCGTCATCGCGCACGACAACCAGGGGCTCGTCGCGCTCCTCACGGCGCCGACGCAGCCGGCGTCCACGACGACCGGGAGGTAGGACATGTACCTGAGCTTCTACGGCCTGCGCGAGGCGCCCTTCGCGCCGACGCCGGACCCGAAGTTCCTCTTCCAGTCCCCGCGGCACCGGGAGGCGCTGGCGCAGCTGATCTACGGCGTCCGCGAGCGCAAGGGCTTCACCGTCCTCACGGGCGAGATCGGCACCGGCAAGACGACGCTCCTGCGCACGCTGCTGGAGCGGCTCGACGCCAGCACGCCCGTGGCGTACGTGCACAACTCCGCGCTCAACATCGAGGGCCTCCTGGAGTACATCCTGCAGGACTGGGGCGTGAAGTCCACGGCCCAGACCCACGCCCAGCGGCTGTTCGAGCTCAACGAGTTCCTCATCGAGCAGCACAAGAAGGGGGCCTCGCCCGTGCTCGTCATCGACGAGGCACAGAACCTCTCGGTACCGACGCTGGAGGCGGTGCGCCTGCTGTCGAACTTCGAGACGACGAGCCAGAAGCTCATGCAGATCCTGCTCGTCGGCCAGCCCGAGCTGCGCGACAAGCTGAACCTGCCCGAGCTGCGCCAGCTCAAGCAGCGCGTGGGGCTGCGCTGCCACATCGCGGCGCTGAGCCCCGAAGAGACGCGCCAGTACATCCGCCACCGCCTGCGCATCGGCGGCGCCACCGACGCCGGCATCTTCTCCGACGCCGCCATCCAGAAGATCTCGGATTACAGCCAGGGGACGCCGCGGGTCATCAACATCGTCTGCGATCACTGCCTCCTGTCCGGCTACGCGGACAGCAAGCGGCGCATCGACGCCGGGATCGTGCAGGAGGCCATCGAGTATCTCGAGGAAGGCGAGCGCCGCGAGTGGAAGAAGCGGCGCGCGGTCAGCCTCGTGCCGAGCCACGGGGCCCTGTGGGCCGCGCGCTCGGCCGTGGCCTTCCTCGTGCTCGTGATCGTCTTTCTGCTGGCGTTCGCCGCGAACGCGCTGGGCTGGCTCGCCGCAATGCCCGGCGGCACCCATCCCTGAGGAGGACACGCCGTGAGCAAGTTCTTCAAGGCCCTCGAGAAGGTCGAGCAGGAGCGCGAGTCGGTCGTGGTCGCCACCGCGCCGGTCGCCGAGCCGCCGGTCGAGCCGGTCACCGAGCCGCGCCGCGAGGCGCCGCGCCCCGAGCCACGCCCGGAGCCGCGGCGCCCCGAGCCGCGTCCCGAACCCAAGCCGGAGCCCACGCGCGTGGAGCCGAAGCCCGAGCCGCCGCGGCGCGAGACGCCCAAGCCCGAGCCGGTGCCCGTCGGCGTGGCCGCGCCGCCGGCCGTCGAGTCCCCGTTCATGCGCCGGTCCGCGCCGCCCGTGCCGGCCGCGCCGGTGTACGGGGCCCCCGTCCGTGAAAATGGCGCCACCTTCGGGCACCGGGGCTTCGCCTGGCAGATCGACGGCGACGCCAACGCCGAGCCGGGTCAGCTCGACGACCACCTGGTCAGCCTGCTGGAGCCCACGAGCCACGCCGCCGAGCAGTACCGCGCGGTGCGGCTCGCCATCGAGACGTTCCGCCACGAGCGCGGCACGCGGACGGTGGCCATCACCAGCCCCGGCCGCGGCGACGGCCGCACGATCACCGCGCTGAACCTCGCCGGCGCCCTCGCGCAGGCGCCGGACGCGCGCGTCGTCCTCGTGGAGGCCGACTTGCGGCACCCGGGCGTGGCCAGAGCGCTCGGCCTGCCGACGGCGCGCGGCCTGTCGAGCTACCTGCTCGACCCCAGCATGAGCGTGGACACCGTCGTCGCGCGTCCGGCCGGCGTGGCCTTCGCCGTCGTCCCCGCCGGCGCCTCGTCGTCGATGCCGTACGAGCTGCTCAAGTCGCCGCGGCTGGCCGGCCTCCTCGCCGCGCTCCGCGACCGCTTCGACTACGTGGTGCTCGACACGCCGCCCGTGCTGCCCTATCCCGACGTCGGCATCCTGCGCGACCTCGTGGACGGCTTCGTGGTCGTCGTGCGGGCCAACCGCACGCCGCGCGAGATGCTGCGCGACTGCATGAACGTGGTCGGCCGCCAGCGCGGCCTCGGCCTCATCTTCAACGACGACGAGCGGAGCACGGTGACCACGATGAACGACGACGAGTCATCGTGGCGGCGCCTCGTGCCACGGCCGCTCGGAGGACGGGTTGCCTGAGACGGTCGTCAACGCGCTGACCGTCGACGTCGAGGAGTACTACCACGGCTACGAATTCGAAGCCGCGCTCGGCGTCGACGGTCTTCGCCGGCTTCCCAGCCGCGTGGCCGGGCAGACCGAGCACCTGCTCGACCTGCTCGACGAGCACCGCGCGCGCGGCACGTTCTTCACCCTGGGCGTGGTGGCGCAGCGCCACCCGCGCGTCGTGCGCACGATCGTGGAGCGAGGGCACGAGGTCGCCTGCCACGGCTGGGACCACACGCCCGTGTTCCGGCTGGGCCCCGCGGGCTTCCGCGCCGACGTGCGGCGCGCCAAGCACGCGGTGGAGCAGGCGGCCGCCTCGTGCGCGGCTACCGGGCGCCGAATTACTCGATCCGGCGCGACACGCCGTGGGCGTTCGGCGTGCTCGTCGAGGAGGGCTTCGTCTACGACTCCTCGATGTACCCCGTCGTCCACGATCGCTACGGCTTCCCCGACGCGCCGCGTTTTCCCCACGTCGCCCACAGCATGGACGGCATCGACTTCTGGGAGGTGCCCGTCGGCACCGCGCGCTTCGCGGGCGTGAATCTTCCGCTCGGCGGCGGCTTCTTCCGGCTGTTCCCGGCCGCGCTCGTGCGCGGCGCGCTCGCCAGCGTCAACGCGCGCGAGAAGCAGCCGGTCGTCTTCTACGTGCATCCGTGGGAATTCGATCCCGCCCAGCCGCGGCCGGCCATGACGTTTCGCCAGCGCTTCCGTCACTACACGGGCCTGGCCACCGCCGAGCGCAAGTTCACCGACCTGCTCAAGGCGTTCGCCTTCGCCTCCATCGAGTCGGTCTTCGAACAGGTGCGCCCCGCCCGGCGCGTCGCGGCGCGGGCCTCATAGTCCATGCGGGTCCTGTTCGTCACGACACGGCTGCCCCATCTGCCGTGCCACGACGCCGCGCGTCTCGCGGCGTCGCACCTCGTCGACCACCTTGCCGGACGCCACGTGCTCGCGGTGGTGGCGGCCACCGGCGGCGGCGACACGCCCGCGCAACGGGGCTGGCTGACCTCGCGCGCGGCGCGGGTCGAGACGGTCTCGGGCGCCCCCTGGCGCCGCGCGTGGTCGGGCCGTCCCGCCGACGGCCTCGACGCGCTCGCCGCCACGGCCCGGCGCGTCGCCGCCGACTTCGCGCCCGACGTGATCCACCTCGAGGGCGCGGTGCTGGCGCCGCTGGCGCGCGCCGCCGGCGCGCCGACCGTGCTCGCCTGTCACGAGTCCGCGACGCTGCGCGCGCGTGACGTCCGCCGCGCGGGGGGCTCCGCGTGGCGCCGGCTCGCGGCGCGCGTCGACGAGCGCGTCGAGACGGCGTGGGCGCGCGAGTGGTTCGGCGCGGCCACCGCCTGCGTGGTCGACTCCGAGGACGACCGCCAGGCCCTCGCCGAGCACGTGCCGTTCGAGCGCATCGACGTCGTCCCCGCGGGCATCGACGACGTCAAGCACGCCTACCGGCGCAGCAGCGAGGCCTGGCGCCTCGTCTTCACCGGCGATCTCGACGCCCCACGCGACGTCGAGGCCGCGCGCCGTCTGGCCGGCGTGATCCTGCCGCGCCTGCGCCGCGAGGTGCCCCGCGCGGAATTGCTGGTGGCCGGCACCGACGGCGCCGCCGGCGTCACGCGCACGCTCGGGGCGCTGCCCGGCGTCCACGTCACCGGCAGCCTCGTGGACCTCCGCGCCAGCGTGTGGGGCGCCGGCGTCTACGTGAGCCCGCTCGAGGCCGGCTTCGGCCGCAAGGCGCGCCTGCTCGAGCCGATGGCGCTCGGTACCCCGGTGGTCGCCTCGCGCCCGAGCCTGTCGGGGCTGCCGGACGTGCTGCCCGGCCACCACGTGCTCACCGCGGAGAGCGACGACGAGTTCGCGGACGCGATCCGGCTGCTCATGCACGAGCCCGTCGTCGCCAACACGATCGCGCGCAACGCGCGCGACCTCGTCGAGCGCCGCTTCACGTGGCGCACCGTCGCCCAGCGCTACGAGGCGCTCTACGCGCGGCTGGCGCCGGCGCCGGCCGTGGAGGCCGCGGCGTGAGCGCGCCCGCCGCCTTCCTCGTCGGCGTGGCCGGCGGCAGCGGCAGCGGCAAGTCGGCGCTCTGCCGCGCGCTGGCGGGCGCGCTGGGCCCCGCGCACGTGGCGCAGCTCTGCCACGACGCCTACTACCGTGACCGCGGCGAGCTGCCCGCGGCCGCCCGCGCCGCGCTCAATTACGACGCGCCCGACGCGCTCGACACGCCGCTGTTCCTCGAGCACCTGAGCGCGCTGCGCGCGGGACGGCCTGCGCGGCCGCCGCGCTATTGCTTCAGCACGCACCGGCGGATCGGCGACGACGACGTCGTCGAGCCGCGCCCCATCGTGCTGGTGGAGGGCATCCTGCTGCTGCACGAGCCCGAAGCACGCGGGCTCCTGGACCTGGCGCTGTTCCTCGACGTGCCCGACGAGATCCGTCTGGCCCGCCGCATCGCGCGTGACACGACCGAGCGCGGCCGCACGCGGCGCTCCGTGCTCTCGCAGTTCGAGGCCACCGTGCGCGGCGCCCACGCCGCCTACGTCGAGCCGACCAAGGCCTTCGCCGACCTCGTGCTCTACAACGTCGGGCGCGTCGATCGCGTGGCGGCGGTGGCGGCCACCGCCATCCGCGGCGAGCTCGCGCGGCGCGGCGTGGCGGAGGCCGCGTGATCATGCATCATAGGCTCGCCTCGGACGGCGGGGCCCCAGCCCCGCGACGTCCTCCGGCTCGCACGACCGCCTTTCCGCTGTGCCGGGATCCGCGCCATGACGGCGCCCTGCGGCGGGTGATCGACGGCTGCGCCGGCTTCCTGGCCGAGCGCCTGCCCGGCAAGCTCGTCGGCCTCGTGCTCACGGGCAGCTTTTCGCGCGGCGAGGGCACGGTGCTGCCCGTCAACGGCCACCTGCGGGTGCTGGGCGACATCGAGTTCCTCGTGATCGTGCCGCGCGTGACCGACTACCGCACGCTGCGCCGGCGCGTCGGCGCGTGGGGACGCGAGGCGAGCGCGCGGCTGGCCGCGCCGAGCGTCTCCGTGGACATCGAGTTCGGTCCCGTGGAGGTCGGCTACCTGCGCCACCGCGCGCGGCCGTCGATCTTCGTCTACGACCTCGCCACCCACGGCAAGGTCGTGTGGGGACCGCCCGATCTCCTGACCGCGATCCCCGCCTTCGGGCCCGAGCGCATTCCGCGCGAGGACGCGCTGCACCTCGTGTTCAACCGGACGATCGAGCAGCTCGAGGCCTACGACCGCCTCGATGATCTCGCCGGCGAGGCCCTGCTCGACGTCGCGTATCAGCGCGTGAAGCTCGTCCTCGACCTCGCGGGCTCGGCCCTCGCCTTCGCGGGCGCCCACGCGACGTCCTACGCCGAGCGGCCCGCCGCCTTTGCGACGCTGCTGGCGCGAACGCCCGCGCTCGCCGCGCGGCTGCCCGCCGACTTCGAATCCGAGCTCGAGCGCGCCGTGCGCGCCAAGCTCGATCCGAGCGCCGAGCCGCTGCTGCCCGACGGCGACGCCGGGACCCGGCGCGCCTGGCTGCGGCGGCGGATCGTCGAGGGCGTTCCGGTGCTGAGCGCGTTCCTCGTCTGGGAGCTGGAGGAGCTGATGGGCGGCCGCGCGCCCCTCGACGTGCTCCTCGCGCGCTGGGCGCAGACGCCGTCGCCGTACCGGCGCCTGCGCGAGTGGGCGAAGCTCGCGCTGCACCCGAACCGCGCGCCGCTGCCGGTGAGCGCGCGCCGTGCGCTCGCGCTGGCGCGGCGCTCGACGCCGCGCGCGCTGCTCTACGCGGCCGGCGCCCTCGCCTACGTCGACCTCGCGCGCGACGGCAGCCGCGCGCCGACGGACGTCAGCTCGCTGCTGCCGCTCGCGGGCCGCGCGACACCGCGCACGCCCGCGGCCACACGGAGCGCCGTCACGGCGCTCTGGCGCTGGTGCATCCGCAACAACTGAGAGGAGACATGGACACACCGCTCTCGATCTACGTGCTCGTGGACGCGCTCGGCTGGGAGATCATCCGGCACCGGTCGTTCCTCGACGACGTGCTGCCGGACCGCCGGTGGCTGACCACGATCCTCGGCTACAGCTCGGGGGCCATCCCCACGCTGCTGTCCGGCCGGATGCCGAGCCAGCACGGCCACTGGAACCTGTTCTACCTGGCGCCCGAGCGCTCGCCCTTCCGCTGGACGCGCGCGCTGGCGCCGCTGCCGCGCCCGCTGGTGGAAAACCGCGTGGCGCGCCGCGTGCTCAAGACGGTCGCGCGGCGGCTGTCGGGCTACACGGGATACTTCTCGCTCTACGACTATCCCGTCGCCCACCTGCCGTACTTCGACCTCACCGAGAAGCGCGACATCTACCAGCCCGGCGGGCTCGACTGCCCGTCGCTCTTCGACGCGTTCCGCGGTCAGGGGCTCCGCTACGAGTGCTACACGTATCACACGCACACCGACGCTCAGATCCTCGAGCTGGCGCCGTCGCGCGCCGCGGTGACCGATGCGCGCGTGCTGTTCCTGTACCTCTCGGGGCTCGACCACGAGCTGCACTGGCACATCCACGACGCCGCGCACGTGACGCGCACGGTGGACCGGTACGAGGCCGGGCTGCGGCGCGTCTGGGAGGCGGCCAGGCGCGCGCGGCGCGACGTGCGGATGTTCGTGTTCTCCGACCACGGGATGACGCCGATCCGCTGGACGTGCGACCTGCGGCGCGACGTGGCCAGCCTCGGGCTGTCGGTGCCCGGCGACTACCTGCCCGCCTACGACTCGACGATGGCGCGCTTCTGGGTGTGGAACGACCGCGCCCGCCGCGCCCTCACGGACCTGCTCGCCGAGCATCCGGCCGGCCAGCTCATGACGCCGGGCGAGCTGGGACGCCTCGGCGTGTCCTTCGACGACGGGCGCTACTACCACCTGCTCTTCCTGCTCAAGCCGGGCATGCTGCTCTGCCCGAGCGACATGGGCTCGGTCCGCTTCGCAGGAATGCACGGCTATCACCCGAGCGATCCCACGGCCGACGCCGTGCTGCTCGCCAGCGTGCCGGTGGACCGCGGCGTCGACCACATCACCGGCGTGCACGACGTCCTGCTGGAGGACGCGGGCCTGCGCGAGGGCTCGCCGCGCGCGGGCGCGATGCCGGCACATCCCCTGGGAGGGGCATAAATGAGGCGCGTCTCGCTCCTGTTCGCGCTGACCTCGCCGGTGCGCGGCGGCGTCGAGGAGGTCGTCCTCGCGCTGGCGCGCCGTCTCGATCCGGGGGAGTTCCGGCTGGCGCTGGCCGCGCCCGCCCCGCTGCTCGACGCCTTCGCGCCCGACCTCGCGGGCGTGCCGATCGAGACGCTGGCCGTGGAGGCCGAGTCGTGGCGGCGCCGCGACGAGGTCGGCAAGCTGTCGGCGTTCATCGAGCGCTTCCGGCCCGACATCGTCAACGCGCACCTGTTCCGCTCCACCGCGGTGGCCGCGCCGCTCGCGCGCTGGCACGGCGCGCGCGTCGTGGAGACCTACCACGGCCGCGAGGGCTGGCGGCGCGGGCTCATCGGCGGCTTCCTGGCCGACCGGCTCGTCTCGCGATTCGTGGACCGCGTGATCGCCGTGTCGGAGGCGGCGCGCGCCTTCCTGATCTCCGGCAAGGGCTACGACGCGCGCAAGATCGTCGTCGTCCCCAACGGCCGCGACCTGTCTGTGTTCCGGCCCGGCGCCGGGGGCGCCGCCGTGCGCAAGGAGCTCGGCATCGATCGCGTGACGCCGCTCGTCGGCGTGGTCGGCCGGCTCGAGGAGCAGAAGGGCCACGCGTACCTGCTCGACGCGTGGCCGTCCGTGCTGGCCGAGTTCCCCGACGCCCGGCTGCTCCTCGTCGGCGAGGGTGGCCTGCGCGGCGCTCTGGAGCAGCGCGCCCGCCGCCTGGGCATCGCGCCCTCGGTCCTCTTCGCGGGCTTCCGCGCCGACGTGCCGCGCGTGCTCGACGCCCTCGACGTGCTGGCGCTGCCGTCGCTCTACGAGGGCATGCCGCTCACGGTCATCGAGGCCTCGGCCATGGCCAAGCCCGTGGTCGCGACCGCCGTCGATGGCACGCCCGAGGTGATCCGCGAGGGCCGCACGGGCAGGCTGGTGCCGCCACGCGATCCCGGCGCGCTGTCGCGCGCGCTGCGCTCGGTGCTGCGCGATTCCATCGGCGCCGAGCAGATGGGGCGCGCCGGCCGCGACTTCGTCCTCAACCGCTTCGACCTCGCGCGTCAGGTCGACGCGACGGCGCGCGTCTATCGCGAGACGGCGGGCGTGCTGCCGCGGCGGCTGGCCGCGTGATCGCGAGCGCCGTCGTCTTCTGGGCGGCGGTGGCGCTGGTGACCTACACCTGGGTCGGCTATCCGCTGCTGCTGCGCGCGCTGACGCGCCGCCGTGTCGCGCGTGAGCCGAGGCGTGGCGCCACGCCGAGCGTGTCGGTCATCGTCGCCGCCTTCAACGAGGCGGGGTGCATCGGGGCCAAGCTGGCGAGCACGCTCACGCGCCAGCGCTATCCGTACCAGAAGCTCGAGGCGATCGTCGTCTCCGACGGCTCGACCGACGCGACCGATACGCTCGTGCAACAGTACCCGGACCACCGCGTGAGGCTCGTGCGCCAGGAGCCGCGCGCGGGCAAGTCGCCCGCGCTCAACCGCGGCGTGGCCGCGGCGCGCGGCGAGGTGCTCGTGTTCACCGACGCCAACGCGCTCTTCGCGCCCGACGCGATCGCGCGGCTGGCCGCGCCGTTCGCGGACCCGGACGTCGGCCTCGTGAGCGGCCAGGGCCTCTACGCCGGCGCCGGCGACGCCCGCATGGCCGCGAGCGGCTACGTGCGCTTCGAGGCCGCGCTGAAGGCGGGCGAGGCCGCGCTGGGCTTCGTCGCCAGCGCCGACGGCGCGATCTACGCGCTGCGCCGGTCGCTCTACCGCGACCTGGCGCCCTCGGAGGTCAACGATCTCCTGCACCCGATCCAGGCCAGCCTCGCCGGCTACCGTTGCCGCTTCGACGCCGACGCGGTGACCGTCGAGCCGCCCTCGAGGGGCGGCGGCCAGGAATTCCGCCGCCACACGCGGATCGTCGCGCAGGGCGCTCACCTCCTGCGGCGGTGGTTGCCCACGCTCGTGCGCGCCCGGCGCTGGCGCGCGGTGTGGATGCTCGTCTCGCACCGGGCGCTGCGCTGGACGACCGCGCCCTGCCTGGCCGCGGCGCTGATCGCCAACGTCTGCCTGCTCGGCGCCGGGCCCGTCTACACGGCGACGCTCCTCGCCCAGGGCGCCTTCTATGCGCTGGCCGCCGCCGGCTTCGCGGCCGAGCGCTTCGGCCGTCGGCTCGGCCCCCTCGCGCTGCCGTACTACTTCTGCACGGTCAGCGCGGCCGGCGTGGCCGGCCTCGCCCGCGCCGCGCGCGGCGGCGCGGAGGCGGTGTGGGCGCCGGCAGGCCAGGCGCTCCCGGAGCGCGCCGCGTGAGCACGGGCGCCGAGCGCAGCAACGTGCACCGGGCCCTCGTCCGCAACACCGCGTGGTACGGCCTCGTGACCTTCATCGGCCTCGGCGCCGGCCTGCTCATGTCGATCGTGCTGGCGCGCGGCCTCGGGCCGTCCCTCATGGGCGACTACTCGTACCTGCTCTGGGCGCTGCGGATGCTGAGCGCGATCGCCACCCTCGGCTGGGCGCTGGCGACGGTACGCTACACGGCGGAGGCGTACGCGCGCGGCGAGCGCGAGCGCGCCTGGGGCTTCGTGCGCTTCTTCATGCGCCGCCAGCTGCTGACCACGCTGATCGTGATCGCGGGCGTCACCGCCGTCGTGCTCAGCACGGTCGAGCCCCGGCTGCAGCTGCCGTTCATCGTGCTGGCGGTGATGCTGGTGCCCGCCACCATCGAAAGCATCTATACGAGCGCCGTCTACGGCGCGCAGCGCTACGATCTCACGACGCAGACCAGCACCGTGAAGATGGCCCTGCACCTGCTCGCCTCGATCGTGGCCGTCGCGCTGGGCTTCGACATCCTCGGCCTCGTGATCGGTCTGACGCTCGGCACGACGGTGTCGTGCTTCCTGCAGCGCGCGCGGGCCCGCGACGTCCTCGGCGGCCCCGCCGCCGAGCCGCCCCCCTCCGCGCGCCCCGAGATCCGCGGCTACGTCGCCTCGCTGGCCGTGGTGGCCGTGCTGGAGGCGCTCGTGCGCGACCGCTCGGAGATCTTCTTCCTGCGCCTGTTCACGCCCTCGGAGGAGATCGCGTACTACAGCCTGGCCTTCGGCCTCGCCACGCGGGTGATGGTGGTGCCGGAGATCGCGGTGGGAGCGCTGCTCCCCGCGCTGTCCGCGCTGCACGGCCGCGGCGACCGCGACGCGTTCGAGGGCGTCTACCGCACGGCAATGCGCTACGTGGCGCTGGCCGGGGCGCCGATCGCCGCCCTGGTGGCCGCCCTCGCGCCCGGCGTCATCCACTGGCTCTACGGCCCCGCCTACCTGCCGGTGGCGCGCCTGCTCGGCGTGTTGGTGGTGGTGGCCATGCTCGGAGCGCTGCGCAAGGTCGCGGCCGCGTCGCTACAGGCGG
>Ga0209237_1001179_pt1 | contig 15450 bp, 19 predicted proteins | sample GraSoi013_1_40cm_2_FD_185820 | JGI IMG/M metagenome (GOLD analysis project Ga0209237, IMG submission 185820) | Grasslands soil microbial communities from the Angelo Coastal Reserve, California, USA - Sample 10_02_2013_1_40cm (SPAdes) (version 2) | ecosystem: Environmental > Terrestrial > Soil >... | reverse complement strand
GTTCTCCTTTGGCGACGAGTGTGGGTATGACGTTTGCTGCGATGTCGGATCCGCTTGAACAGTATTTCAAAACAGCGGGTTCGCAGAGACAGACGCCGATGCTCACAGGGTATTCCTTGAGAACGGGTTTCTCCTCAAAATATTCTATTCTGCCGTCTTTGTCTACTCGTCCGACTCCGTAATCGATGTGGACGCCGGTGCTGAGTGCGACTGTGCAGGTTGCTTTTTTCTCTCGGTGGAATCGGATCATGTCTGTCAAGTCGAGGTTTGTTAGGACGTCGCCGTAGTAGACGAGGAATGTTGAATCGATGTGGCCGCTGGCCTCCTTGAGTGCGTTTGCGGTGCCTGTTCGCGGGCTGATGCTATAGCCGATGTTTACGCCATACTTTGATCCGTCGTCAAGATGGTTGCGGTAGACCTCGCTATCCTCATCAGATAACAGCATGATGATGTTTCGGATTCCATGGCCGGCGAGGTAGGTGATGACATAGTCGATGAATGGTTTGCCGGCGATCGGTATCATTCCCTTGGGAATGTAGCTCGTTAGGGGTGAGAGCCGTGTGCCGGCGCCGCCGGCCAGAACAAAGGCTTTCAATGGGATCCGTGGTTTCGCGGCTTCGATCTGTATAAGGACTTCAATTGCGACTTTCTGGAAGCCCGGAGAGACTGCTCTTGCGTCACGAGGTGCTCTGCTCCTATCCCCACCTCCTTCTTTCCAGGGAAAATTTCTTGTCTGCTTCAGTTTTCTTTGCAAATTGAGGATGGATAAACGTGTGCTGAAGGCTTAGTTTCTGGTCGATACGACTAGGAGTTACGATTTTCTACTCTAATTAGTAAGAACGTTGCCCGAGGGGCTTTGGATGTTCGTTTCTAGGCCTGTAAGGCGCCTCGACTGAATGAATCTTCTAGTTCAGCGTGTTCTTCGTGCAGCCCATGCACATACCACACCTGCAGCTCATAGCCATCAAGATCAGTTGTCTTTGTCGAGAGCACCTTCGCCCCGGGTCTCATGACCCAGTGAGACAACCCCTCTTCCAGATCCTCTCGCGGGATCTCTGGAAAAGCGGCTAGAAAGTCCGCAAAGCTCACTTCAGCCTCGGGATTCAGGTAGGGATCGTGGAATCGCTGGCGCAAGAATTCTATAATCTTTTCCAAAGGCAGAACCTTCTCGATCCGCGTTGGCTTGTTTTTTCTCGCTTTGCTGGTCATGAACTATCGCGTCAGTGCTCTGTTATCTGGAAAGTGTCAACGGAAAATATGGCTGTTCCTATACCCGGACCCGGTCGTCGAAGGTAGCCATTTCCCCTATCCTCTACTGGAGTGGGATGGTAGGGTCCTAGTTAATGCTGACCTTGGTCGGCAGAACCTGTTCCACTACTTTGATCGATAAGGTCAGATCGTTTCTCTCGGCGATAAGAGGCCGCAAACTAGGCTCGATCGAGCCCTGTGCTAGTTTTAGAGAGGCCTCGTCCAACTCACCACTCCTATGATCCAGCTTCGCATTAACCAAATATCTTGTCAAACTCGTGATCTGTCCCGTCAACTCAGCGAGCCTTGATCGCATTGAGCTGACTAGTGAGCTTGCCGTTTTCACTTTGTCCAAGTAGCCTGCCTTCTGAGACTCCAAGAGTTCCGAATAGATCTCACCTTCAATCTCCCTTGAATCCTTCAACGATTCAAGAGCACCAACTCTCTTTCTCAACAGCGTGAGTTCGGAGATGATGTCCTCGGACTCCAGCTTCCACTCCGGCGATATTGTGATAGTCTTTGGGGTTAGCGCCATTTGTCGAGCTTTCGCTGTGAGAATGATTCCGCCTGTTGCTTCTACTTGGACGCCTTCCATTTCGCCGAAGGGGTTTCGCTCGATGCCGATCACTCTTCCTAGTAGTCTGCCGTAGATGTCGCTCACCGTTCGGCCGAGGAGAGCTTTCGTCTCCAGCTCGGGAGAGAGCATCTAGATTCTACCTCACTCGATGGGCTGGATTCACGATCTGTGGAATCTCAGGGAACTTCTCTCGCATCTTCGCCTCAGCCATAAGATCCGCTTCCTTCAGGATGTGGGCGGATTCATCGTTGACCGGGATCGACATTCCATCCGAGTCAACGGCTTCCCCGATCTCCATCGTGAGATTCTCTAGGGAGTCTTCAACATCGCCAATGCCGGTTGAAATCTCTGGTAGTTTGCCCTCCAGCTCGCCCCTCACCGTTCCGAGGAGTCCTCTGACAGAACCCATACCGTGAACCATGTCACCGAACTGTTCTACCGTCTCAAGACGGAGTAGTGCCTGTTCTAGGCAGATCTGGCTTCGGAGGGATGTTTTGATGAGTTTCCGAATCTGTACGCATTCGTTTGCGAAAACGGTCGCCGTCTGTGTGTCCCGAGCTTCCAACGCCCTCGTGCACTTGTCCCGAAGGGTCTGGTCTCGCGATTCCATCTGGGTGATGCTGCGCTCCAACTTCGTTGTTTGGGTGCGGAGTTTGTGGGTGGCGAACTGGATCCGCTGCTTCATCGGTGTCGGCTTGATGGCTTCCCGAATTCTATCGGTCAACGAAGGGTTGTCTCGGAACATGATTAGTCTCGTATCATCTTGTTTTCCGGCGTGAGATATGCCGGTGGTCTGAGGTGTACCTGGTGTTTGGCTTGTGATGCTTGCCGGGGCAAAGCTGTGGTCATGAAGATGGTCGTTCCCTGGTTCCGGTTCAATCCTCTCAGCAAAGGAATAAGCAGGTTTGTGGCTGAGCCATCCAGATCGCCTGTTGGCTCGTCGATTACTAGTAGCTCGGGCTTGACGGCAAGTGCTCTCGCGAGGTCGATACGTCTCCGTTGGCCCGCGCTCAATCCGTCAGGGTATGACCGTTCGATCTTGTCCAATCCAAAGAAGGCGAGAGCCTCTTTGATCCTTTCATCTCGCTCCTTCCTCGGGACACCCGCTAATGAAAGGGCTAGGTGCAGGTTTTGCGAAACGGTCATCTGGGGAAGAGCCGTTGGCCTCTGAAAGACGGCAGCGGTCTTAACCAAACCGCATCGTTTTACAAACGATTCTCGGGTGACGTCCTGGTCTCGGAAGCTTACGGATCCGTGAATCGGCTTCTCCAACCCTAAGACGACGTTGACTAGTGTTGATTTTCCCCACCCGGACCCGCCGAGGACTGCGAGGAAGTCTCCCGGGTCGACCTTCAGAGAAACGCCTTGATCGTAGAGCCTTAGGACCCCTCTGACCGAAGGATACTCGACTATCACAGACCGGGTTTCGATCACGGATGTCATGTTGTTAACTCTTGTAGTTCTCAACGAACGAGGAGGATTGTATTCTGCGCAGACTTGGTAGTGAGTAGAACAAGCCTCCTGCTGAGAACAGAATGATCGCCGGGACGAGAACTTCGAAAATCGAGGCGGTCGCAAGGAATCCCTGGAGCATCATCGGAGAGAATGCTACCAGAGCAATGATTGCGCCTCTGAGGAAATAGCGTAAGAGAATCTGCCAGCCGGAGCCTCCGTAAGCGAATAGCGCTAACTCCTCCCTCGTCCGTCGTGTCGTTGTTGAGACAGATGCCAATGCGCAGGTTGGAGGAACGACTAGTAGAGAGAGCCATAGCCGTGAGTTGAAGGCGCCTAGACCTATGGTCGCGAAGGAGGTTTCGAGAGCCACAATTCCCATAACTAGGACTGCGAGCAAGTCCGTGGCTTCTCGTGGGATGGCGCCGGATAGGACAATCGGGGTCCATGATGGCTTTTCCAATTGAAGTCGGACCTTCTATTCTGGGCCTGCCAATGAGCGAAGGAACATTCCTAATCGTCCTTCGTCATAGGTCCGGATGACTGAGGAGGCGAAGTCAATATCGAGGTTCATTGAGCGGAGCTTCGATAGGACGGCGTTTACGTCCTCTTTGTTGCGGGCGACTATGAAGACGAGTCCTTCTGGGGTTCCGAGGGAGCTTATCACGTTGAGGGTCTCAGGTATTTCGCATATCTGTTTCAGAATGTCTTCTCTGGAGGGAGTACTGGGGAAGTTGGCGGCGACGATGACCTGTTCTGATAGGCCGAGTTTTGAGAAGTCGATGAGTGTAGTGTACTCGCGAATGATGTGCGCGTCTTCTAGGCGGTTGACTCTATAGGCTATTACGTTGGGGTGGAGCGCGAGTTTGCGGCCTATCTCAACATAGGACTGTTTGGAGTTCTCCACCAGCTCCGCGAGGATACGCATGTCAGTTCCGTCAAGGTTCACTTCTTTCATCCTCTACGATGCCTTGAACGATTCGTCCCAGTCGAAGTAGCGCTTGACGATGTTCTGTGAAACGCTTGGGCGTCGGCCTACGATGATGGTCTCGAAGTCTTCCATGGTAATCGGGTCCGGAATCGCATTGAGATCGTTAGCGGCACCTCGCTGGAAGAAGTCGCGGACCACCTTGATCTGGGTGGACTGGAATAGATCGCGAATGTCTCCTCCAGAATACCCCTCGGTCCTACGGGCCAGCTCGGCGAAGTCGACGTTGTTCTGGAACTTCAGGTTCTGAGCGTAGATCTGGAACATGTCCATTCGGGCTTTGACGTCTGGGAGTGGGACGTAGATTCTCTTCTGGAATCGTCGGATGAACGGCTCGTCTAGGACCCACGGCTTGTTTGTTGCGCCGATGAGGTAGACGTGTAACTTCCTGTTCTTGTCCAGGATACCGTCCATCTCTTTGAGGAATTGGTTTCTGACGCGGACCTCTCCGCCCACCTCTTCTCCCCTAACGCCCATTAGCGAGTCTATTTCGTCGATGAATACGATCGCCGGTTGTCCGTTTTCAGAGACTTCTCTCGCCTTAGTGAATAGTTGGGAGACGTTTCTCTCGGATTCTCCGAGCCATTTTGACATTAGGGAGGCGGCGTCGGCGCAGAAGAACATCCCCTTGATCTCGCTCGCAATGGCGGCGGCCAGAAGCGTTTTTCCGCAACCAGGAGGCCCAAAGAAGAGTATTCCTCGTGGCCACCCGAGGGGGAACAGGTCCGGTCTTCGTACAGGGAAGATAATCGACTCTTCGATCGCCCTTTTTGGTCTCTCTAGATCCGCAATGTCGCTCCAGCTGATGTCCGGTTTCTCGGTTAGAACCCACTGGTCGAGCTTGATAGTTTTAGAATCTCGGGTCTCAGTGGAATCCATGGAATGAGCTATCGGCTCGTCAGATTGGAGTTCTTGGATCCGTTTCTTGTACGCCTCTACATGTTCTGTGTAGACTTTGTTTTGGGGTGCCGCTGGGTAGAGGGAGCATAGCTTGAGGAGGACCTCGATGGCTCGTTGGTATTTTGTGGCGGCGAGGCGTTTGGAGCCTTTTCTCTCGAGCTCTATGGCTTCTTTCGCGTATTTTACTGCGAGCGATTCCAGTTCTTCTGATGCGGAGATTTCTTGTCCCTCCTTGTGACACTGAAGGGCTTGGACGGGAGCACTTGTCTCCCGTTCTAGTCCATGACTATCTTTCCGTCATTCTTGAGTCGTTGTAGCGAGCGTCTGATGTCATCGCTTGGGACCAGAAGCTCTGCAGAGCAGTTGTTGAGACTCAACTCGCCATTGTGCGATCTGATGTAATCGAGCAGCTTGTCTTCCAGGGGAGCCTCTTCCGATCCCGAAGTGGTAATCGCGATGGGGATTCTTTGTTCGGGTGCACGGGTCGCGGCTTCTGGGACGGGTTGGCGGGCTTCGGGTAGTGGTAGCTCTGGGAACCGTTCTTTCATTTGTTGAGAAGCGATAGCACTGGATTCTTCGAGGACCTTGCGTGCCTCACCGCTTGAGGCGCTCATGTCGAAGCCCTGGTCTTCGCCGACTTGGCCGGTTTCCATGCTCATGTCGCTGAGCATGTTGTTGACCTCTCCCAGCTCGTTGGCTACTTCGGGGATGACACCTGCTATTCTGCCGCGGGTTTCGCGGACGACTCCGATGACTGGTGCGATCTGGGCCATTATGTCGCCAAACTCTTCGACCGTTTGCATCCGGAGGATGACGCGTTCGAGGGCTAGTTCGCTGCTAAGTGTAAGATGAGCCATCTTCCTAATCTCGGCGCATTCGTTGGCGTAGAGAGCTGCGTGAGCCGTGTCCTTGGAGAGCTGTGCACCAATGCACCGTTGGAACATTTCCTTGTCGCGCTGCTGGAGCCGTGCTGACATGTGCTCCAGTTTTTCTTTCTGAGATCCGAGCCGGAACAGGGCTTGCGCTATGCGCTCTTTCAATGGAATAGGATGGACTCTCTCTTCGAACTTGCGGAACAGCCCTTGAATCCTCCTAAGTCTCCCTCACGTGAAGTACTAGAACTGGGTCTCTCGAAGGAGATACTGTCGTCGTGGTGGGTTGAGGAGCTTGAGATATCGGTTGTGGCTGTTGGGCAGCAGGCGGTCCTTGGGTCCCATCGAGCTTCTGCAAGTAACTGTAGATGCTTTCAACGTCTTTCTTCTCGGCCATCGCTCGGACAAGGCCGCTGTCGATGGCGTCGCTGGCTGCCTTGTAGTTCATGTCGTCGAACTCGCCGGACGCGTGAAGCATCTTGTTGCCCGCTAGGTGAGTCTGTAATTGGCGAAGTTGTGTGTTGAGGGTGCTGGTTCGTTGGCTCAGGGTATCGATTATCTGCTTTCTCTTGCCCTTGAGCTCATTGATCGCGTCCTCGTGTTGTTTCCTTAGATCCTCGTAGACATCCTTCTGAATGTCGCCGACGCTGAAGAGCTCGTCAAGGGCTCGAAGGCGTCTGGTTACGATGTCGAATTCTTTGCGGAATTCCTCTGCTTCGACCTTCCAAGCAGGTGCCAAGACAAGAGTGTCGCCAGTTATCGCGACCCTGTCGCCAGGACATTGAAGGAATTCTCCGTTGCCTTCTTCAATTCCTACTCCTGTTACCTCATCTCTGAGGTTGGCGGAGATGCCTACGACTTTTCCGAATGCTCTGCCGTAGGGGTCCTGGAGGGTTCTTCCGAGGAATCTTCGCACCTGTTCAAGCGTTATCGGCATGATTTTGCACCAAAAAATGTTGGCGGAGTTACTCCTACCTTGGAATCACTGTCTCGTGTTCTGCGGTGGCGGTTGGAGAGGGTAACTCCGGGAACTTCTCACGCATCCTTGTCTCTGCTATGGTGTTGGCTTCTGAGATGATCTTCGAGGCTTCTGGACCTGACGATTCCAGGTCGTAGCCTTGTCCTGTTGCTTCGCCGACTTCCATGACTACGCTGTTTAGTGTGTCAGAGATCTCGCCTAGTTCGTATCCGACTTGTGGGATTACTCCTGCGATCTGGTTCTTGATTTGGTGTACAACTCCAGCTACTGGGCCCATCATGGCTGCGACGTCGCCGAATTCTTGGATTGTTTCGAGTCGGAGTACGACTTGTTCGAGTGCCAGTTCGCTTCTGAGTGTGACTTTGGCGATTTTCCGAATTTCAGCGATCTCGTTGGCGTACATTGCGCTTCTCATTGTGTCTTTGGACATTTGGGCTTGGACGCACTTGTCGAAGAGTGATTTGTCGTGTTGCTGTGTCTTGAGGTTGGCGCCTTCGAGCCTGTTCTGCTGGACTTTGAGTTTGTAGACGACCTGAGAGATCTTTTCTTTGAGCGGTTCTTGGTGGTGGATGCGATCGGTGACCTTCGAGAGTAAGGGTTCCCTTTGCTCTCGGTCCCAATTCTTCATGGACTTGTATGACATTTCTATCTTGAAAGCTGGTTTACTTAGGACGGGTTCCAAGTGGGTTCTTGACACGTAAACGTATGATTTCGTACCCCGCGTGCTAGAGAGATTCTAGCTCAGGCAATAGGTTGCATGTTGTCAACAGATATTCGGCGGGTATGTTGTGTGGGCCACAAGACTGTTTTGGTTTATATGCGGTGTCGGAAAATTGGTAGGAAGTTGTGTTTTCCCCAATCCCAGTTTAGCATTGCTAGTTAAAAACGATACAATTCGGCGTGCATCATTGACAGTCTCGTTTCTACCAAATTGCTGATTCCGGGTTTACAAGCCCCGTTTTACAGGGTTTTTGTGGTCGAACGCTTTTACCATTTTACCTCATAGAAGTCGCTTCCCTAGGATGAAAAAAATGGTACTAAACGATCTAACTCTAGAGAAGTTAGTCAGCGAGATCAACGGCTACAAAGAAAAAATGCGCAACATCTACGAGGAATACGGACGAGCTTCACAAGATCTCCAAGACAGAATCAACGTGCTAGGATATACGTTGAACGAGCACCTCAAAGAAACCAAGGACCAGATCGGCAGCACCCCACAACGATTGCTGAACCTTGAAACAAAATACGTGACCGGTGAGGTCAGCGAACAAGAATACCGCGGACAGCGCGAAGAGTTCAAGGGCCTTCTACAGCGAAACCTTCACAGTATCGAAGAAATCAAAGACATGATTGAGGTTCTAACCCACATCGAGACCAGGCCACTAGCATCAGCCGACTTCAAACAGGCAAACCCGCCTGCTCCGCGGACATTGATCGAGGAATGGGCGAGAAACGCCGTTCCACAGCAAGCGCCAACTTCCACACAGCAGGCACCTGTATCGACACCGACTTCGCCAAGCATCAAGTTCGCTGCAAGCTCCATTGTCTCCGAGAGACCATGGGCTCCACCTGTAACACCTGCGGCATCCCAAACGTCCTATGCACCAGTCACTGCGCCAATCTCGGCACCGATCCCAGTGACTGCACCAGTCCAGGAACAAGCTCTGCCAGTATCACAAATTACTGCTGATCCGATCGTCGCCGCCCCTGTCGCCCCATTGACTCAGGCAAGCACCGCCACTGTTGACGATTCCTTCACGGCTACCCCGGCGCAGGAATATGTCGAGGACATTGCAGACGCACTCGTGGTCAAGGTGGTCGATGACATGCCTATTGTAGATGCTTCCTCAGCGATCGCCACGACGGAGAGCGAGATTCAGCCAAGCATTCCAGGCACGGAAACTGTTCCAGGCATACCATCCGGACCCGACATGTCTCAATCCAGCCTCCAGTTGCCAAGCCAGTTCTACAAGGTCGTCTGTCCAAAGTGCGGTGCTGACGTTCCTAAGGCTGCGAAGGTTTGGGAGCTCAAAGGCGGCAAGTCCAAGAAGAACGTGCTGATCGGCCTCTTCCAGTGCCAAGACTGCAGGGTCAAGTTCAGAGAAGCTCTCACCAGGGACATCATCTAGAACCTCGCGAACTCGGCCCCCAAAATCCCCCCTTCACGTTTTTTTCCTCTTTTCTTTTTCGCCAGGGTTAGCAAAGCCTTAAGTCGCAAGAACCTTCCCCGATTCCTTACCGTAAGGATTCAAAGAGGCTAGTGTTTGCAAGTGGAGAAAACAGAACCGAAACGTCCCGCGCGTACAGAGAGAACTCCAGAAAAAGCTCCGGAAAGAGTTCATGAGACTCGTCCTATGAGCCGGGCCCCCCCGGATGTTGTCTTCATCGGAAAGAAACCGTTGATGGCCTATGCGACGGCTGTGATGATGCACTTCAACAGTGGATCGAGCCAATGCACCGTCAAGGCTAGGGGCCAGTCCATCAGCCATGCAGTGGATGTTGTTGAAGTTGTCAGGAACCGGTTCTTCCAGGGAAAGCTCTCGATTAAAGAAGTCAGGATCGGGACTGAGATGCTCGGCGAGGGAGACGAGCAGCGGAACGTTTCCACGATAGAGATTGTCCTAGTCAAGACTGAGTAGAAGAGTTCTACTTCATCATTCTAAGAGTGCTTAGACCCCAAGTCCTCTCCACGCTGTACAGTTTGACCTCTGAGATCACCAGAGGTTTTTTCATCGCGGACATGTTTTGGGGAGTCCACTCCATGAAAAGGGGTCTTTCTGGGCTGTTCGTGTAGAGAGCTCGATCCACCAAGAAGAGCTTGTTCATGTCGTTGAGCGAGTTGTAGATTATCGCTTTGATCCGAAGATATTCTTCGCTTACACAGTCCAGTAGGACCTGGTCTGTGTATCCTGAGTCTAGGACCGTTAGCTCTCCAGAAGGACCTCGGTCAAGCCTCATTTGCTAAGCCAACAAACAAGCTCGTAGCTGTTCTGTTCGTCAAATGGTTACTAGTGGAATCGGCTTATAATTCGTATCGATACCCACGCGTCCATTGTATGGAGAATGGTAACCGGCATGGTTACTAGTCTACAGAAATAGATCCTTCCGGCTGAGTTCGGTGGAGAGCCCGGCGCGAGATCTGAGTAGGCCCCCCGGGGGGCCCTAGAAATCACCGGTGCCGATCCCGATACCTCTCAGTTACCCGGTTTCAACACCGATTCCAAAACCCGTTTCAAAACCGGTTTCAGTACCAGTTTCAATAACCGTTTCAAGAACGATTTCAGGCACCGTTTTGAGGACCCCGTTTCAATGTTCGTTTTCAGGAACGATTTCAATAGCTGTTTTCAGATAATGGATCAGTAGCGCGTTCCAAACAGATGTCCATCCGCTATTCCGAAACCGCGGTTAAGCGATCATCTCGTGAAAATAGAGGTCGAATTGGCTCGGACTCTATCACCGGCATTCCAAAAGTCCTCACGGACTCACGCCTGCCGCTAAGCGGGGGGATCTTCAGAAACCGCGGGTTGTTCGACGATTCTCTTTACGGCTTCTCTATCGCGCAGCAGATAGAAGGTAGCTCCTCTCGTTTTCAGGCTTACTTTTGCAATCCCGTCCGTGACAAGTCTGATCAGTTTTGTGGGGTGGGTCTCCACGTCATGCCACCTCCATCCTTGAGTTGGTGATCCGGCGTTCTCCTCGTATACGGCGGCCAACCTGAGCGTCTTGTTGTACTCCGGGAACCGTTCCAAGAAGTTGAGGACCTTAGCTTCCTCGGTATGAGGCCTTCGCGTCTGCCTAGTCTCTTGACGGGTGGTTTGAGCTGCCAGCTTTAGCCCCGCGCCACCATGACTGGCATAGAAGATAAAGGCTTTGACCGGTCTGCGCCTAATACCCCCTCTCTGGATATCCAAATTAGATAGAGAAAATTAGGAGGAGCTCCCCTTACGTTGACGTAGAGGTGACAGTCCCGTTGGGCGATGAGCTTCCACCGACCCCATTCAACCCCCCACCCATACCCTCACTATAGTGAACAAAGTTAAATGCGATCCCTCCCCTTCCTCTTTTTCTATCAATCTTGCCTGCTCCGATGGTCTCTGACTACTTCAATCGGATCCACCGTATGATATCGGCACTGGACGAGACGAACTTCCGAATTATCCAGGGAATCAGAGACTGTGGGCCTCGGAACCTCCAGAGAGTCGCCCGGAAGGCCAAAATCCCTTATCCGACTGTACACGCGAGAGTCTCAAAACTCGAAAGGGAAGGAATTCTGCGCACCTGGGCCAGCCCAGACTACTCGAAGATTGGACTAATACGAGCAGTAGTTCTACTGACTCCTACTCCAGGAATGGATCTCTTGGCGGGAGAAGCTCTAAGGATTCCGGGATACTGGTTGCGAACGATGACATGCATCGGCGAGTGCAACGGCTACTACTCGGTCCACGCCATCCCAGAAGCAAACCGTGCCGACTTCCAACAGTACCTGGACCAGCTCGTCGCTTCGAGCGTGGCCAGAGACTATCGAATATACTGGCTGGATGATCAACATACCTCGATTCCCAATTTCGAATACTATGACCTGTCCAAAGGACAGTGGAGGTTCGCGTGGGAAACGTGGTTACAACAACTTTCTGATCATAAACTGTCGAAATCTGCAGAGACGGGTCTGAAGGAGCCGAAGCCGTCTTTTGACAAGAAGGACCTGGTTATTCTGAAGGAGCTCATGAAGAATGGCAGAATAACGCTAGCCAGCTTGGCGAGGTTGTTGGGAACTACGGTGCCTGGAGCGAAGTACCGTTTTGACAAGATCACAGAAAGAGGTCTCATTCACGAGTTTGTTGTTGAGTTTCTCCCATATTCCCCGGAAATATCGGATCTGTATGAGGTGCGACTTGATTTCAAGGATGAAAGCTCTCTACTTTCAAGGGCAAATGCCTTCCTTGCGCTACCCTTCACACTGCACCAATCACGAATAAGGGGAATGAACTCTCTGGCTGCAAGGGTCTATCTCCCGCACGGAGAGATGAACAACCTCTACACTCTCCTGTCCCGGTTGGTGAGGAACGGGATACTGACCAACTTCGCTTATCTCTGGCTTGACCCCCTTTCCATCAAAGCTCAAACGTTTTCGTACGAGTACTACGACGACGAACACGGATGGCATTACGACAACCTTAGCTACATCAGCAGACTTCAAAAGCTCTTGACCACGTTTGAAGACAACGAAGTGCTACAAGCGGTCTTCAGGCCCTTGTCGATAGCGACAACTGCCTAAGACGTCCTGTCGAGACTTTGACCTACAAGGCCTACTTGGACAACACCAGGACCTAGACCGGCAAGGACCCGGAATACTTCGCTGAAGTCACAAAATAGAAGGGCCTAACAAAACTAGCGAGTTGCTCTTATGGCTCAAATCCCACTGTGGGTTAGGCCCCGGTCACGCCAACGCGATCATCCTCTACTTACAAAGCCTCGAACTCGCTAAGAAGCAGAGACGAGAAGACGAGTTAGGAGAAAAAATCAAGAAAATAGTTCGGCCCTCTTCGAATTCGCATGATTTTTCTGACAAGAACAAAACGTTGAGGGGATCACCCATTTTCCTGATACTGCTTCAGAAGTGAATACCATCGACGCTGGCGACCATGAGTTGGCTCTCCTTTCCAAATGTCCCCAAGCCCAAAATAGTGCGGACACATGCATCAAATTCCTGCCTGAAATGGACTTCTTTAGACACTGTCCACAATGCGGACGCAGATTTCATATCATCCTCGTGGACAAAAACTCGATCGGGTTGTAGATAAGAAACGAATGCCCGCACCACAACAATTGACCAAAAATAGGCCTTTCTGGATGATGGCGGAGGGGGAATCGGTTATAATTGATATCGAGGAATTTCAATACGCATACAGGTGCAAACACTGAGGCCACGAATGGTCAGAAGCACACATTCGAGAAACACGTCGAAAAACCGACGACAACCGACAGCTAAAGCCTTGCCCAGGGTGTCTTAGCAGAAAGTCCTGCAGGCAGAAGGTGCTTTTTTGAAGCCTGACGCGGAATCTCCCGCACCGGCTCCTCAAGGAAAGAACACTCATCTCGACAAAATTGAGCGGCATTTGCTGGTTCTTGGCGCCGCCGACAGGGTTCGAACCTGTGACCAACGGGTTGCTACAGTGGACGTTCCACTTTAACAGCTTCAGCCTCAGCCACGAGCCGAGTCCGCTGCTCTACCACTGAGCTCGCGCCCCCAAACCTCTGAGGGAACGGCGGCCCGCGTCATAGCCGGCGGCAACCGACAACCCGACAAGACCCGTTTATTAAAAGATAGGCAACCGCGGATATCAGATGAAAAGTCCATCTAAGATGAAGATCGCTCCCAGGGAAACAGGCAAGAACCACACTGACGTAGGATGGTAGTTGGACTTTTTTCGTGATCTCTGGAGACCCGTGGAGCGTGCAACTAGCCCAAACGAAACCAAGAAGACACCAACGACTACCGTAACCCAGTTCATGGGTGCAGCCTAGAACTGCTATTTCTCACCACTAAAACATTAAGAATCGAGTTGAGCGAACGGCCTTCTTGGAGGGCCCGTAGCTCAGCTAGGTTTTCTTCAGGTTGAAGAACTGAGAGAGCGGCAGGCTCATAGCCCCAAGTTCGGGAAACCTGACGGTCCCCGGTTCGAATCCGGGCGGGCCCACCACTTCCAAGGGGTGAGTACCCCAGGACAGTTGGGCCTACAAGTCGCTCGCAACCTTAGCCTTTTTCCAAACCAGGAAAAGGGGGACGGTTGCGCTAACGGCGACAAGTAAAGAGACGTATGGATTTACTGGCATTAGAACGATAGCGATACTGATAATGGCGACAGCAATAACGAACGTCGTTAGGTATTCCAATCTCGTTGACGACCTTACAAGCTTCATCTCAGTGGGATGGTTTCACGGTGAATGATAGTGATGCGGTCTTCGCCGACGATGATGGCGTTCTTTTCGTAGCATCGAACAGTATCGAAGATGTCCTGAAGGTTGCCAAGTCAATATCGAGCGTTGAACGGCATCAGGCAGAGTCAATTCAGGCTGGAAAGAAGCTTTCTGAACAACTTGCCTTTGACCGATACCTGACAAAACGTACCTCGGACCCATCTTACACCTTCCGTAGGCATTTGAAAGAACGAGGGGAGCAATAGAGGAGTAGACGAAGATTGAGCCATGCGTCATCTGGTCCCCCAGAATATTCGTCCAAGGAGCTTTCGGCGAAAACATGGCCTGATCTTGCCAGACTTTTCGAGAAACCGGAGATTGGGGATGCGTGGTGGTGTTGGTGCACTTTTCATCACGTGTCATCTTTCTCAACGCCCGAACACAAACCAGCGCGCACCCGGGCGGAGAGAGCTGGAAAGAACCGTCGGAACAAGGAAAGTCTGGTCAAGAACGACCGAGCCCACGGGGTAATTGTCTACGCGAACGGGGAACCGGTGGGTTGGTGCCAGTATGGACGCAGAGAAGATCTCCCTCGGCTTGACCACAGTCGCAATTATCAAAGTCTCTCGCCTAAAGACAAGAACGAGAAGCTCTGGAGGATAACCTGTTTTGTTGTTGACAAGAATTATCGCAGAAGTGGTGTAGCGAGTACCGCGCTAAAGGCTGCTCTGGAGAGCATAAGGATCAAGGGCGGCGGTCTAGTCGAAGCCATTCCCGTAAGCAAGACTGACCAGGGACCAGGCTACATGTACACGGGAACAGTCTCGATGTTCGAGAAGGCAGGGTTCAAGATCGTCGGGCCCTTCGGAACCGGTCGGACTTCTACTGTTGTTATGCGAAGAGTGATCTGAGCTTATTCGGGATTCCTCGATGTCTTGACCCGGCGCTTCGTAGCGCGCATAATCTCAATTTTAGCTACACGCTCAACTAGCTTTGCGTCATCGAGTCGCTTGCAAATCTCTGGGAATCCGGTTCTGGGTCCGGTCCAGCGGATTTCTTCCGGCGAAGATATCTTCGGCTCTCTTGTTCGAAGCGTTGCGAGGTCTCGAAACAAAAGTGCGAGGTTGAAGTTGGTTTCTAGGACTTCTGCAAGGCGTGTGGCGGATCGTGGTTGTACCTTCCAGTTTTCCGCCTTTGGGGGAATGGCCTCTAGATGCTTGTAGATGCCTAGGACAATGGCTGTTGATTTGTCTCCCCAGCCTTCCAGACCCGGGTATCCGTCAGCATCATCGCCTACCAAGGCGAGATAATCGGGTATCGAACTTGGGGGGACGCCGAACTTCTCTTTGACGCCTGCCTCGTTTCGCACAACTCGTGCACGACGATCCAACTGGACAATACGGTTGTCTCGAACGCATTGCGCCAGATCCTTATCGGGGGTGCAAATGTATACCCGGCCGACTCTAGGAAGTTTGCTCAAGGAAGCAGCTGCGCCGGCCAGAGCGTCATCAGCCTC
>Ga0209237_1001177_pt1 | contig 15465 bp, 14 predicted proteins | sample GraSoi013_1_40cm_2_FD_185820 | JGI IMG/M metagenome (GOLD analysis project Ga0209237, IMG submission 185820) | Grasslands soil microbial communities from the Angelo Coastal Reserve, California, USA - Sample 10_02_2013_1_40cm (SPAdes) (version 2) | ecosystem: Environmental > Terrestrial > Soil >... | reverse complement strand
TTCAGATTGCGCTCTTTGATTGGATATCTGGAAAAACGGCCCAAGAGCACAAGTTAACTGACATGCAATTAGAAAGACTCGGCGAATTGTTGGCTAGGATACATCAGTCAAAGCCAATAGTTGGCGATTATCCAATAAGAGAGACTTTCGAGATTCCATTCAAAGATAGACTCCTAGCTATTTTTAGTGACATGTCAAAGATAACTGGCAATTCAACCCAATACAAGACAAAACTCAAGCTTTTCCTCGAACCCCACAGACGAAAGTTCATGCAAGAGATAGAAACACTGGAAAGACTCCAGCTCAAGGTAAGAAGAATGAACCTCGAATTTGTCAACTGTCATGGCGAACCATCACCCGGTAACATACTGTCTTCTGATAACGGTGAAATTTATCTTCTCGATTGGGATGAACCGATTTCTGCTCCAAAAGAAAAGGATCTCTTGTTCTTCAAGGATAATGTTGAACCAGTTATGAAAGGCTACAGTGTCTTCTCCAAGGATACTGTTATCGACCAAGATGTACTGGAATTCTACGGACACATGTGGAATTTGGGTGAGATCGCTTACTATGGTAGCAAAATACTCTTTGAGGATTACAGTGATGCACAGAATCAAATATGGTTGGACAATCTGAAAGGAGGTTGGGATTTTTCTTTCTAACTCGATGGAATCAGGAGTCCCTGAGGGCGCCCTAAACCTGAGAAAATGGGTCCTCTAAGAGCCCTGACAAGCAGGGGTTTCGGCCTTGTCACTTCAGAATCCGCGATAGAGTTACATGGATTCTAAACACGGACCGGCTCAGACTCAGCGAGCATGTTAGAGACCGAGACAGATTCTGAGGCTGAGGCTTCGCAGGTTATCGTGAAGCGGAGGGCCATCCTTTGGGACATGGCGATCGGCGAACAGATACGGTACGAAGTGGCGACGATTAGAAAGTGCATGGTTATACTCGGCAGGCTTAGCTCCTTCTTCGGCGAGGAGGACCCAGAGACGGGGAAACGGCTTGGAGAGTTGGGAGCTCATCTGGCGGATGTTGTGGAGCTGGTTGAGAACACTTGGAAAGGTTCAGCGTCTGAGATAAGCGGTAAGAACCATAGCTCCATCGTTTAGCAGGCAGAGGTTCTCAGCAAGTCATTCTCTACCGAACTTGTGGAGTTTCTGTCCCAAGAGCAGAAGCCCTCATTCCGAAGAGAACTAGGTTCGAGACATCGAGTATGGCAAGGGCTGATTCCGTATTTTACTTTCTAAATCAACTGACCGGTTCCTCGCGACAATCGTGAAGAAGAGTCGTGAAAAAGTCTCTAGATATCCTTAAGTTACCAACCAAAAATAGATGACCCCACGGAATTGAGTGCGACTCAAATCGAGGAAGGAGTCTCTAGCATGAGAGCCCAGCCCGTCATTCCGTTGCGAGTGTACGAGGATATGGAGGCCGCCCAGCGCTTCCTTGTAGACGTTTTTGGATTCAAGCAGGGTCGACTTGTTCGGGATAGCAGCGGTCGGCCGTTCCACGCCGAGGTACACACTGGCGACTCTGTAATCTGGATCCACCGCGTCGACCCCGAACACGGCCTCGTCTCTGCCCGGTCTCTGCCGGCGCAGCCAGGCGGTCTCGTCGTCTTCGTCGACGATGTCGACTCTCACTACCATCACGCTAAGAGTGGCGGAGCTACGATAGATTCTTCGCCGACAGATCAGCCGTATGGCCAGCGGGAATATTCGGCTCGTGACCCGGAGGGTAACCTCTGGTACTTCGCAACGCGCCTACGTCAGCAAGTTCAACACTGAAACGGACGCATGGATCGATGAGTTCGAGTCGCCTCTAGACCGAAAAGAGCTCATTTCGAAATTCTGTTTCGACTAGGGCGAGCTGTTCTAAAGAGTCTGCGACCTTAGCCCACTTCCTCTGGACAGCGAGGGATTGCAGCGCACCGAAGAGTTCCGCCTGCTTCTCCTTCAACCCGGCTAGTTTTGGATGTTTGGATCCGAAGAGGCTGGCGAAGTCTAGAGCCCTGCGGGCGCCGAGTTTGAATGAGAAGTACACCATGAAGCCTCGTTCCGCTGGTGAAACCTTGCCCTTCTCGACGTGTTTCTGAAGGGCGGTGATTGCTTTCGCGTCGATTGCTATATCATGCCTCCCCGCAAGACTCTCTGCTTCTGTATACACTTCCTTGAAGGACCTGAGATTCGACTCGTACAATTCGTCTTGGCTGGGTCTGCGTCCTCGCCTTGGACGGGTCCAGTAGCGATAATGTCCTCGACGGTATGATATGGTATCTGCTCGCCAGGCAAGCTCCAACTGTCGAAATGGGAGAAGAACGCTCGGGAAACCCTCGGGGTCATGAATCAATACGCCATCCTTCTCGAAGCGATAGGCCAGGATGAAGTGGTCGGCGCCCATCATTCTCTGGTGAAGCGGATTATGAGTAAGATATCCCATGTCAAGGGGTCCCAGAACTGCTGCTGAGCCAGCTAGGTCGGATCTCAACTGTTCAAACGGGGGCCTTGTAGGGTCGCTTGTCACATTCTCCTCGAAGCTGAAACCCAACAGGTGGAGAGCCCTGGTTATTCCTAGATCGGGCGGGTTGGATATGCTGCTGAAGAATAGAAGCTTCTCTTTGGCTAGCCAGAAGGCTCCCAGACCCACGCCCGTGTACGCCTCCATTTCCTGGGGCGGGATTTGTTCTCCGATCGTGGACAGTAGCATGGAGGCCGTGTTTGAGTAGCAGTAGGGCCCATTCCCGCGAAACGGAACTAGCTTCGTCTCTGTCTCTAACATCATGTCTTAGCAATAATCCGGTCTGTTCGTATTATGTCTTGATGCGTTCAATTCATGGGAGTAGGAAGGAGACTAGCAGTTTGGAATTAGACTCCCGTCTAATGGCATCGAAAGTGTTGGCAGGTAACGGTGCCTCCAAATCGCCCAGCTTTCGTTGAAATCCTTGAGCGTAAAGGATAGAACAGTGCGTTCTGCCAGAAAACGGTTCGAGGGATAAGCGATCCGAAAAATTGTTGCGTTGTCGTTTGTGACGCTTGATGGGGTTATGCAGGCTCCGGGCGGGCCTGATGAGGATACTAGTGCCGGTTTCAAGCATGGCGGTTGGTCTGTTGGCTACTGGGATGGTGTTATGGGGGAGGTGATGAGTGAGCAGATGGGGCATCCGTACGATCTTCTGCTTGGCCGGAAGACCTACGAGATATTCGCGGCCTATTGGCCAAGAGCAAAGGACGTCCCGGGGGCGGACGGGCTTAACAGAGCCAGGAAATACGTTGTCTCCAGAACCTTAAAGAAACTTGGCTGGAGCAATTCGGTACTCTTGACGGGCAACGTCCCAGAAGGGGTCATGAAGCTCAAGAGGCAGGAAGGGCCTGAATTGCAGGTTCACGGCAGCTCTAATCTTATCCAGACTCTTCTCAGGCACGATCTCGTCGATGAGTTCCGTCTGAAAATATTTCCAGTAACCATTGGACACGGCAAGCGATTGTTTGGCGACGGGACCGTGCCGGCCTCGTTCAAGCTTCTCGAAAGTAAGACTTCGACCACTGGTGTTGTCGTGGCCACATACCGGCGAGACGGAGAGATCAAGATAGGATCTTTTGACTTGGCTACTCAGACTAGGGAATCCAACCCTGCAGAAAAATGAAAGGAATATGCCCGGTCAGAGTCCTTGAGAAGGAGCAACAACCTGATCGTCCCCTGCAAAACGCCCTAGAATTGCCCTGGAATCGTAAACCTGATCATGATAGTGTGAATCCTCTTGGATCAGCGACTACCGAACATGCCGGTCACATTAACATCTCTGTGTAAAATATGACTCGGCCCAGAAAACTAGAGTATTTTTAGAATCGACCGTTCCTCGCGTGACAGATCGGGGGATGATTCTATTTCCGGTTCTAGGCTAATGTTATTCTTTTCTGAACGTTCGTAGCCAGCCGAGAGTCCGTCCATTCCTGACAAGCTTCCTCCAACCATGATGGAACGCTTCCTGTTCGTCCGATATTGGCACGACCAGCAGATCAGCGCCTATTCTCGCGGCCAGCGTGGCCATCGGTTCTAGAATTTCGAAGGGCGGATGAATCGAGTAGACTAGCGACGCATTCCGGTAGATGGGCGTCTGCGGAAACATGACATCGTCAGCAACGGCCCGAACATGGCTCGTCATATGCTTCCGGACCCATGCTTCATCCTTCTCCGTGACAAGAATCTCGGTTAGTGGAAGATCTTTCTTGATCCTCTCCGCAACATCTATCCGGCTGCCTACTCCCAGCTCCACAATCTTCGAAGCACGAGAATAATTTTCCCGAACATACTGGACTAGATCATCAAACATCTATGACTAGAACTATTTCGGCCAGCGGGGCTGGAGAGCTCCCGAATCGCCGTTATTTTCCCGCATCTTCCGCATTCCTTCAAGGATCAGTTTCTGCTCGATCCCCGCCACCAGCTGTTTCGTCTCTATGACCTTGTCCGGGTTGACGCTCATGCTAACAGCCCCCTCTCTGACCAAGAATTCGACGACCTCCGGATAGTTCGAAGGTGCCTGACCACAGATAGATGTGGTCACACCGTGCTCGCTGCAGATCCGGATAACATGACTCATCGCCCGCAAGACCGCAAGATTACGCTCATCATAGATCTCTTGAATCGACGCGTCATCCCGGTCGATCCCGAGAATCAGCATCGTCAGATCGTTCGTCCCAAACGAGATCCCGTCAATCCCTTCCTGGACAAACTTGTCGATCAAGAGGACAGTCGCAGGAACCTCGCACATTATCCACAGCTTGAAATCCGGACTCCGCTTCAAGCCCTCCTCTTCCATAATCTTCTTCGCATTCCGGAAATCCTCCAGCGTCCGGACGAACGGCAGCATCACGTGCACATTCGTCAGCTTGAACTCCTCCCGCACCTTCCTAATCGCCCGACACTCGAGCCTGAACACATCCGGCTCCTTCACATACCGGAACGCACCCCGGAAACCCAACAGCGGATTCGGCCCGACATGGCCCGCCTCCCTCTCATACTTCTCGCCGCCGGGTAGTCCGAGAAACTCGTCCGGCTTGAAATCTAGACAGCGATAGACGACCGGCTTCGGCGCGAAAGGCGTAGCCACCTTCCGCACCCCCTCAGCAAAAGCGTCCACCATTTTCTGTCCCCCACCCTCCTCGATTAAGAGCCGAGGATGCTTCCCCACTGACAGCATCATGTGTTCCGCCCTCAACAATCCCACACCATCCGCGTGGGTCTCCCTCGCAACCTTCTCAGCCAGCTCCGGCAGCGAGATGTTGACGTAGATTCTCGTCGAAGTTACAGGAATTACAGTTGGAATCTGCTGGACAGCAGCCGCAGCGGGTCTGAGAACCTCTTCGACAAGACCCGCGTAGACAACTCCCGCCTTCGCGTCAACCGTGTACTCCTTGCCGCCCTGCAAGAGCTTCGTGGCGTTTCTCGCCCCGACAATACAAGGTATCCCCATCTCCCGGGAAACAATCGCTGCGTGGCACGTAGTTCCTCCGTCTTCCGTAACGATCGCGCCGGCGATCTTCATGTAGGGAACCCAGTCCGGGTTCGTCATTCTAGTAACAAGAATATCCTTCTCTTTCATCATCCTCCCAGCATCCTGCAAACCTACCACAATCTTCGCACGTCCCGCGTGGAGACCTGGACTCGCAGCAAGGCCCTGAACAACGACAACACGATCGAGCACAGGACTTTTTCCTGACTCTGAGGGCGCCTTCATTCTGGCCCAGAAAGTTTCAGGCCTAGTCTGAACCACATACACCGTTCCACCAGACTTTGCAGGCTCGACCGCGAACTCGACATCTTGCGGAGTCTGGTAATGATCCTCAATATCCCGAGCGAGACGCGCAAGCTCAACAACCTGCTCATCCGACAGACTAGCAGCGTTTCGACGCTCAGCCGGAACCTCTTGCTGCATTGTGAGCCCAGTCTTATGGTTCGGGACATGCTCAATCATCTTCGGAACAATCTCCTTGTGAACAATCTGAAGCGTCCCCTTGTCGACAATAAACCGGTCCGGCCGGACAACCCCGGCAACAAGCGCCTCGCCCAGGCCCCAGCTCGATTCAATGATGATCTTCGACGGGTCCCCATTAACCGGGTCGAGAGTAAAGATGACTCCTGAGACTTCTGAGTCAACCATCTTCTGGACCCCGACACTGATGAGCACCTTCTCGTGCGGGAATCCTTTCTCTTCACGATAGAATATCGCACGTGGAGTGTAGAGACTAGACCAACACTTCTGGACGTAGTGGACAAGCGCTTCCTCTCCCTTCACGTTAAGATACGTGTCCTGTTGTCCTGCAAAGGAGGCGTCCGGAAGATCTTCGCTGGTGGCTGAAGATCGGACGGCTACCTTGACCTGAGGGTTACTCGTCTTCCGTTCTAGATCACGATATGCGCTTCGAACCTCATTGGCGATGTCAGAAGGCATAGGTGCTGACTCGATGATCTTGCGGATCTCTTCCGAGGCTTCCTCGTATTGTTTCGGATCTCGCGGGCCATTAGAACTTGTGAGAGTCTTCTGGATAACTTCTCCGATCTTCGTCTCCTCTAAGAATCGACGAAATGCGTCCGCGGTAACCGCAAAGCCGGGAGGAACGGTGACACCTTTTGCTGTCAGTTCTCCGAGGTTGGCGCACTTTCCACCAACGATATGAACGTCCTCTTTTCTAACATTTTCAAGCCAGACGACGATGGCGTCGGAGCTGACCATTCAGACTAGGCTCCCGCTGTTACAATCGGAGTGACTTCTTCCGCGGCCTCGGTCGGCTCGGCTTCTTCACGAGGCACAGGAGCTTCTACAGGAACTGAAGCTTGCTCTTCCACAGGAATCTCTTCAACGGTTATGCGGCTCCTCATCGGGAATTTTGTCGACGCAGTGTCTAACGCTTTTCGAGCAGTATCTACACCATCTTCTGGAACATAGACGATGAGTATCGACTGACCATCATGCACGCGCGCAGCCCTTCCCGTCGGCTTTCCGAAAGCCCGTCTCATACCTTCCTGGAGACGGTCAGCCCCCGCCGTCGCGATCATCTTGTTCTCTCTGAGAATAATGTGAGGATAAACGCACAACTGCAACCTGTAGCCTGTCTCGCCGTACTTGTCGAAGAGAACCTTGTTGGCGGAAACTCGAGCCGACTCTAGGGCGTTATGACGAATCTGGACATTCTCTCTGGACACAAGATGGACCCTTCGGGCAAAATGAGTCGAGAGATCCCCCATGTTGAACTTCGAGACTTTCGGGGTCGGGGATCCATGAATGTACTTCAAACGGGTGTAAGCCTGACCTGAGGGAGAACGATAGTTTCTGCCTTTCAAGAGAGATGCCTTGGATGGCTACGGCGTCCCGGCTAATATACTATAGTCTTCTTGGGATGGATTTCTAGACAGAAACTAAGCGATTGGCTTCAGAATGTATCGCGATAGACGATTCGACCTAGCTTCTGAGCATTCGAGCATGATGAAGGTCGCCTACTTGGGGGCTGAAATAGAGAGTGAAGCCAACGTTTGCCATTGTCAGTATTGTTATCAGGATTCCAACCGGAAGACCAATCGCGAAACCGGTAGGAATGACGATCCACGGCAGAAGCATCGAGGATGTGGCCCCTGAGGCATACATCGCGCGCACCTTATTCGGAGAAATGGAATTCAAACTAGACTTGTCGATCTTCAATCCTAGCACCGGGAACATTCTCAACAAATTGGACACGATTGGCAGGCTCAGTCTCGTTATAGTCGACCGTCCCAAGAAATAGTAGCGGAAACCCACACCGACAATTCTTCCGACAATGTAGTGCGCAAGATCGTGCGAGAAGAACCAGAAACAGAACCAAGCTACAAGCAGGAACAGCGCATCTATAGGAAACAGTTTGATACGTGGCGCTGCGACGAGCAGAGCTAGGCCTACTAACACTCCGACGGTGCAAAGAGACGAGCCTTGGGCGAGGCTTAGCCTGCGAAAGTTCCTGGACAAGTCTCACGCTTCTCTGCTCTTAGTTCGCAGCTGGTCGAACAGTTGAGGCTCAAGATCCTTTATCGTAGGTATGAAGGCTCGGGCTCGCGAAACCTCGGCCAGGTCAATCTTGCAAGGCTGGTAATCCTCAACATCATACTTGCACCGGGCTAGAACTGACCCATTTGGAGCGATGACTCTGCTACCACCCCAGAACTGGTTCCCATCCTCAATCCCCACCCGGTTGACGTAGGCTAGATAGACCGCATTTTCCATTGCCCGGCTTAGACAGAATCCTTCGAAAAATCGTCGCCTGAGCCCCGGGCTGGCCGAGATGCAGACTATCAACTCTGCTCCCGCTAGCGCTTGGAGTCTTGTCAACTCGGGAAAGTATAGGTCGTAGCAAATGGTCAACCCGATTGTTCCAATAGGACTCGAGAAGACGGGAGCTTCTTGGCCCGGACGATAGTATCGCCTCTCTTCAAAGACCGTATGAGTCGGGAGATGGATCTTTCGGTACTTCCCAATTAGCCCGTTAGGCCCGACAAGTACGGCTGTGTTGTGGATTACTCCTTTGACAGCGCTTTCTTCAGGCATTCCAAACACAATGTGCAGCCCATGCTCTCTAGCAAGTCTCTCGACCCTCTTGACACTGGGTCCGGGAATCGGCTCGGCCAGATTGTACACTTCATCTTGCATGGTGTAACCGGTTAGGTGAAGTTCAGGAAATACGAGAAGCTCCGCACCTGTCTTCCTAGCCTTGTTCGCCTGCGTGGCGACCATCTTCAGATTCTCTTCCTTCTTCGCAAGTTTAGGACCGGTTTGGGCTAGAAGGAGAGTTATCGGCTTCGTAACGCGTCCCCGTTTGAAACTATCCCTTTTTCGTCTTATAGATGTGCCTAGCGCGGAGTATTAGTCGTTCTCGAACGTTTCCGAGTTACACCACGACTTTATGGCCGCAGTTCCGGTTTTCAATCGTTTCAATCCTAAAGAGGGCTAACTGTGCTATTCACGAAACTAGCTCGCCTCATAATTCGGCATAATAGGGCCGTGTTCGTGATCTGGCTTGTAGCCCTAGTCCTCAGCATTCCAGCAATTCTACAAGTTCAAAGCGTCATTGTATACAATGAGACTGCGTTCAATCCGAAAAACTCCGAGTCGAGCATGGCTCAGGACATTGTTAGCAAGGAGTTCAGCATCGACCAGGGCAGCAGCGTCATCGTCGTCATCACAGCCGGCGATATCAGGGGCAATGACGTCCGAGACTTTACCCTGGCCCTAAACAGAACTCTGCACAACGATGGAAAGCTTTCAAACATCGACAACATCACAAGCATCTACGATATCTATAGCCAGCTACTCCTAGGCTACACAAGCGTAGTGCACCTAGAACTATACCAGACGAAGAACGCGACAACCCTCGCCTCGAACATCGAGTTCGGAATACCCAGCACCTATGTAACCCAGTGGATATCATTGGTCAATTCAGGTTCGGGAACCGTCAGCCAGACGCAGCTCGCGGCCTACAACAGTCAAGCGTACAATTCAAGTTGGCCTCTCGTCTTAGCTCAGACCCCAACAGCATATCAGACGGTCGCCTTCAACTACTTGACCCTCTTCTACAAGTCTTGGAACCTGACATTCACGGCCGCGAGCTACACGCCGCTAGAGTTGTTCGTCGGGGCGTTTGCCCGGGCACAGAATGTGACAAAGGGCAGTCCACTTTTGGCGTCGCAGCCTTCTTACTACAACATCACTCTGCCATTCGTTGAATCCCTTCCTTTTGACGCTCAGACTCTAAGCCTCTTTGTTTCTGCTGCTAGATTCTTCAATATCTATGGTGGCGGCTCGGGCATTGGATGTTCCAATAATAATTGTTGGAATGACCAGAACGCGATAAGATCGTTCACCATAACCGCCGTCGCCCAAGCCGGCATGGCCAACCCAGTTCAGCTTACGATCATGGGCGAGATCTATGATCTAGGCGCCTCAGCGACCAGCTCCGACTTGGCTAGTCTAGGGCTACAGATTCTTCGTAACTACAACATGCTGACATATCCTGTACAGCCGAGCAACGATGTGTATTCCCAGTTTGCTTCAGCCAAGAACGACACTATGCTGGTGATTCTCGATTTCAAGACGAATGGTCCGGACCCGATGAATAGTGTGCCAGAGATCAGGCACGATGTCGGAATTGCCAACATCATCAGCAATGAGAGTCTGATTGTCTATGTCACTGGAGCGCCGGCTTTCAACTACGACATTCAAACTCAGACTGTAACGGACATTGAACGTATCGATCCGATAACGATCACGCTGATCCTCGTCATCGTTGGAGTATTCTTTGCTTCTCTCGTCGCGCCACTGATTCCGATCGCCGCCATCGGTCTCTCGATAGGAATAGCCTTTGGCCTCGTCTACCTCGTCGGCTCGTACGTTACGAGCGTTCACTACTTGGTTCTGACGCTGCTTCCAGTCTCAATGCTCGGCGCGGGATCCGACTACTGCATCTTCCTCGTCAGCCGTTATGCGGAGGAGCGTAGGCTGGGTAGAGGGAAGAAGGACGCGGTTGAGAGATCCGTGACTTGGGCTGGTGAGAGCATTGCGACCAGCGGTGCGACTGTAGTCATCGCATTCGGCACTCTAGCCTTCGCCAGCTTTGGTCTACTTCGGTCTGTAGGCATTGCGGTGATGCTGGGAATATCGATCGCTTTGCTAGTCGCTCTAACGCTCGTCCCCGCTGCACTCTCGCTCTTTGGCGATCGCATTTTCTGGCCTCGTGGACTGGGTCTGTGGAGGAAGAAGAAGAGTGTCGGTAGTAGCTACTATGCTCGGGCGGCACAGTTCACTGCGAAGCATTCGAAACTGGTTCTTCTGTTAGCGTTGGCCATCTCACTCCCTGCGGCTAGCACTGTCTTGTCGTCCCAGACGAGTCATGATCTGATCGGACAGATTCCATCTTCTCTAGAGAGCAAGAACGGGTACAATATCATGAGCCAGGGCTTTGGGGCTGGAACGGTCACGCCGACCTACACGATCGTCCGGACGCCTGTCATGCTGGTTTCCGGTGGGTGGATCAATGTCACAGCCTTGAAAGCAATATCCATCGCAGAAAACTCGACGTCCATGATTCCTGGAGTCTCGAAGGTGTATGGGTTGACTCATCCTTCGGGGAATCCTATTCCCTTCGCTAGTTTCAGTCAGCTGAACTCGGCCGAGCAGCAGGCCATGATCCGGAGCATGAAGCCCTTCCTTGGAAGCGATGGGAGGTCGGCTATGGTCTGGGCTGCCTTGGCGAGTGAGCCGTATTCTGATGAGGCTATTGCGACTGTTGCTCGGATTCGTGATAATGTGGATGTTCTGCAGAGCCAGGTCCCGCTCCTTGCTTCGTCTACTATGTTTGTGGGTGGAGCGACCGCGTCGGTTAGTGATCTAGCCACCTCGAGCGGTTCTGATTATTTCAACCTCACCGCCCTTGTGCTAGTAGGAGTCTTCATTGTTCTCTTGGTTGCCTTGGGCTCTGTCTTTACACCTCTGCGGTTGATCTTCACGATCCTGCTCAGCATATCGTGGGCGATGGCGGCAACGGTCTATTTCTTCAAGACGTACTTCTCCGCAGAATTGATCTGGATATTGCCCATCATGCTTTTGGTGATCATGGTTGGCCTTGGGCTTGATTATGATATTTTCCTCGTGACTAGGATCCGCGAGTATGTTGCGGGGGGTGCGAAGGATGAGGAGGCGATTGAGACCGCTGTTGAACGTACTGGTGGGATCATTACTGTGACAGGTCTGGTCACTGCTGGCGCGTATGGGACGATGATGCTGTCACAGATTCCTATGCTTCAGCAGCTAGGGTTGGCTATCTTCATTGTTGTCTTGCTGGATGCGACTCTGACTCGGATCTATCTTGTGCCTTCGATTATGATGATGATGAAGAGGTTGAACTGGTGGGCTCCGGGTCGGCTGCGCCGGGTCCCGGTTCGGCCTGAAGAGAAGCTCATCCCACCCATTCCGTTGAAGACGAAGTTTGGAGTGATCGTGGAAACTAGTGCGATAATTGGACTCTTGGCAGCGCTCTACCTCGACTATTCCAACAATGCGTATCTGCAAAACTATGTTGGCCGGACAACCTCCGCTATACTTTCAGGCATCAATGTCTGGACGGGAGCCATATTGGGTGTCACCTCATTTCTAGCCACCTACTTCCTATTGCAGGACAGATCGGGACCAAGGAGCGCAGGAGGCGCCGCGAATCGACTGCGTCAATGGTCTGGAAAGCTTCGCATTCGGCCGAGGAGAATCGCCAAGATAGCTCCCACAGTGTCTGGGATATTGCCAGGTCTACCGTCTATGGAGCAGATACCGGTCTCTCCCGCCCAAGGAGCGGGAACCCTGGCTGAGGCATCTGGAAGAACGGCTGGTCCAGACAGGAAACAGGAACACTAGTTCTGTCACGCGGGGTGCGCGCGATTTCAAAAACATGCCATCTTTCCCGGCCTCGTGAGATTTTACGTGTGGATGTAGGCTGGACGGCTGGTTCGGTCGTCCCTGATCTAGGAGGATTAACACGACCATGATCAGGTTTACGATTCCAAGGCGATTCCAGGGCGTTTTGCAGGGCACTATCAGGTGACCGGCCTAGGACGGGTTTAGGCCTGATGGAGAGTGGCTCCTCAGTTCTTCATACTACGGCACTAGCTATGACGCGTTTCGTTCTCGGCCATGGATGTTCGCTTTGAGGGTGTTCGGATGAGTCTGTAGAGGTCAACCTCGACTCTCCCCCGCTTTTTCTGGTGGAATTCGAAGAGATGGGGAATCTCCATCCTCATGGACCTTACCTCGTCCACCTTCCACCCAGACTTTGTTACGAACTGTAGCAGAAAGTCTCTTGTTGCCGACTTGTGAATAGAGTAAACTACTGAGGCGAGCTCGAAGGCCTTCTCTAGAAACCGGGTGTCAGCGTGGGAGGTCCGGGTCCCGTAGGGAGGATTCATCAGAACCGTATCGAATCTCAAAGTGACCTTCTCCATGCCGGACTGGACCCATTCAACCCTCACCCCTGCGGCCTCAGCGTTTTCCCTGGCCAGGGCCAGGGCTCGCTTATCCACGTCTACTCCGATAACCTCCTCCGCGCCCATCAATGCGGCGCCGATAGCGAGGCGGCCTGTCCCGGTGCCGAGGTCGAGGACTCTACCGTCAAGATCGTTGTGTTCGAATCCAGCCATGTAGAGGAGTTCGCTCGCAACCTCAGATGATACAGGATACTGTTCGAGTTTGAGATTGGGGCTTTCTAGAATTTTTAGCTTGTCAAGCTGGATCTCCAGCTGGCGCTTTGAGAGCTGTCTCTTGTCAGCCATGTTAGAGACGGACTAGGCCACGCTCTAGAAGCTGTTCCCAGGTCCAGGCTCCCATCACGACCATGATCTCGTCTCGCGTGACGATGGGTTTTGGGAACCTCTCTGGATCGTCCAGGGCAAGTCTTGGGCAGGCGGTGTCGACAAAGGCCTCTACATCCGTGAAGTCTAGCAGTTTTTCGGGTCTTATTTCATCGGCGTAGAGTAGGACTGCTTTCTTGCCGTTCTCCTCCAGCTGGCGCTGAATGCTTAGTGCGATCGTCGGATTCGACTGGCCGGGCTTGGTGGAGATGATAATTCCGAAATTGTTTGCCTGTCGAGCCTTCTCGACCATTGCGTATCTCTGGCGTATGATTCTTGCCCGGTCCTGGTCGAGGGATCGAACTGTCTTATCGTAGGGGTCAGCGAGGATTGTCGCCTTTTCCAGTGATAGTGCTGCCCCGAGACCGTGGAAGTAGCTTCCTATCACTAGGAACGAGTCTACCTCCGGCTCGATCCGTTTGAGTCCGAAATAGTCGCAGCCTAGAACTTGGCCTGTTTCGTGCGACCAGGGTCCGCGTCCGGGAAGCTGTACTTTGAATCCTTTCTCTTCCAGGAACTTCGTTGTCTCAGGTAGGTTGTGAAGGTGTTGTACAACAGTCGCCAGTCCGATACGCTTTCCGTGCAAGAGTGGAAGTGCCTTCTCCACCACCGGGATTATCTCGTGTCTGCTCTTGGCAGGAATATAGACGACGGGTATGCCGTTGGACCCGTCTCGTAGAAATTCATTATGACCATAATGGACGAGCATGTCAGCTTTCAGACGCGCCGCCGCGTCGAGGGATAGATCGCAAGCGCCCCAGGCCGAGGATGCTGAGACAAACACTTCCGCGCCTGTTTTGTCTCGGACTAGGCTGGCAAGTCGGGGTCCTTCGCTCTTGAGCCCGTCGGGCAGCTGTATCAGTAACCTTCGGGCACCTCTACCCGTTATCTCCGCTACGAGCCTATCCTCCTCTAGATCATACATGGACATAGTGAAGCCTGAGGGAAGCCTCGGAGAGGCTTCTGTTCGATATAAACGTCCAGAACCTGCTCACGAGTTCCGTGTCTTTGCGGGACTGAGTTACACGAGTGTTAAGCCTATTCTCACAGGCGGGCAGTCATCATGACAGAGACCGCTCCCATCCCTGGTCAGGGAGCCTACGATCCATTGTCGATGGCCGGCCTTGTAGATTCCTCACTCAGGCCAGGCGGAAGCATATCGCTAACCTTCTCGGATGGAATCGTACACGTCATGCTTGACCAAACGGGAGATTGGACGATAACTACAGGTCTTTCGGTCCTTTCGGATCGACTGCTATCATTGTCCAGGTCACTTGAGGAGCTGGGTTTCTTCCAGGCTGCCGAGCAAGGAGGAATGGTCTACCACCTCTGGACCTCGGCTCTAAAGGATCACTATGCTGACAGGAGTACCGCTGAGGAGACCTTGCTGAGAGTTCTCAGAACCTTTCAGGCTTCCTCTGTTCCAAGCTACATCGGCTAGGATCAGCTCAATCGAAGAAGACCACCCTCGCATTACAGGACGTTTCTGACTTCCCATAGGGGGTCCCGCGGGCGGGAACGATTCTCGGCGAGTACCCGTGATAGCCTTTGCTCTCGCAAGTTGAGGCTGGAGGCGGGATCACTAGGATGTTCAGGTCCTAGCTAGAATTGCCAACGCTCTTTACCGACGGAAGCTGATGGATTCATGAGAGCGGCAATTAGTGGAGAATTACGACGTCGGGATAGTTGGCGCGGGAATAGGCGGCCTCGCCTTGGGTTGCGCGCTCGCGTCCAACGGGCGAAGTGTGTGCCTCTTGGAGGCAAAGCCTGGAGTAACACAATCCAAGAGGGGATTAACTCTTCAGCCTAACGGATTGGAAGCATTCCAAAAGCTAGGTCTTCTCGACAGAGTCGTAAGGATAGGAGCAAAGATCAATCTTGTAACTTGGTACGAGTTGGGTGAAGGGCCACTTGCAACGCTCGACTACTCGATTCTGGATCATCCTCACAACTATCTGCTGACGGTTGTACCGAGTCAGCTTGAGCTAGTTCTTCGGGACGCGTTTTCCGACATGGGTGGGACGATCTTCGAATCAACATTCTTTCGAG
>Ga0209237_1001176_pt1 | contig 15467 bp, 18 predicted proteins | sample GraSoi013_1_40cm_2_FD_185820 | JGI IMG/M metagenome (GOLD analysis project Ga0209237, IMG submission 185820) | Grasslands soil microbial communities from the Angelo Coastal Reserve, California, USA - Sample 10_02_2013_1_40cm (SPAdes) (version 2) | ecosystem: Environmental > Terrestrial > Soil >... | reverse complement strand
GCGTCGTGCGCCACGTCGTCGACGCGCATCACGGCGAGGTGCGAATCGACAGCCGTCCGGGCGAGGGCACCACCGTCATCGTCGAGTTGCCGGTGTCAGAGGTGTCAGACACCCGCTCGTTACGATTCCCCGCGTTCTGGTCGTCGAGGATGAAGCCGGCCTCCGGCTGACGCTGACCGATCGCCTGGTCAGCGAGGGCTACGCGGTCGAGACCGCCGACGATGGTGCGAAGGGGCTCGAACGGGCGACCAGCGAGCCGTACGATCTCATCGTCCTCGACGTCATGCTGCCGCGGATGAATGGCCTTGATGTCTGCCGCGCGGTCCGGCAGCGCGGCGTCACGACGCCGATTCTCATGCTGACGGCGCGCGGACAGGTGGTCGACAAAGTCGTCGGCCTGAAGCTCGGCGCCGACGACTATCTCACCAAACCGTTCGAGACCATCGAGTTGATGGCGCGGCTCGAAGCGCTGTTGCGCCGCCGGCCCTCGAGTCCGCAGCCTGGCGGCGATACGTACCGCTTCGGCGACGTCGTCGTCGATTTTCGGCGAGCGGAAGTTTCGCGCGGCGGGCGGCCGATCGAGCTCTCCGCACGCGAGTTCAAGCTGCTCCGGCACTTCATCGAGCATCGCGGCGCCACGCTGTCGCGCGACGAGCTCCTGTCGGACGTGTGGGGGTACGACGAGATGCCGCTCACGCGGACCGTCGACGTCCACGTCGCGGGGTTGCGGCAGAAGATTGAGAGCAACCCGAAATCGCCAGAGTACATCGTCACCGTCCACGGCCTCGGCTACAAGTTTGCCGGCTAAAAATCATTACTAGTCGTACTCAAGTCCGACTTCAGTCCGACTTCGGTTGGTGGTCGGTCGATTGCAGAAGCGCGTCTTCGTTCCCGCGCGATCCCGCGCCAGACGGAGGTGCGTATGCAGATTCTGCCCACTGTGCTCGTTGCGGCCGTGGCAATAACTCAAACGTTTTCGTTCGGCTCTCGACCCAAGCGATCCGATCCCGTGGTCGTAACCTCCGTCACCGACGGCGACACAATCACCGTTGCGCGGTTTGGTCGTATCCGTTTGCTCGGCATCGACGCGCCGGAGATGGGCCATGGATTCGATACGGCGGCGCCGTTCGCGGAGGAAGCCCGCGACAGATTGAGGGAGATGGTCGTTCATCGCTGGGTGCGCCTCGAGCAGGAGGGCGCGACGTTCGACGTCTACCATCGCCGGCTCGCGTACGTGTTCCGCGAGGACGGCGTGTTCATCAACGCCGCGCTCGTGCGCGACGGGCTCGCGCGCGTGACCGCTCGTGAGCCGCTCGCCCGTCTCGATGAATTGAAGCGCGCGGAAGCGGAAGCAAAAAGCTTTCGCCGCGGGATGTGGGGCGGCGCGCCGCGGATTCCGCGCCCGGGTTATACTCGCGACCCGGCGCAGCCTTGAGCATCCCTGTCGAGTACGCATCCCAAAGGAAGATCCGGGAGCGAAACAAACTCTATTACCGCTTGAACCACTGGCCGATCTGGATCTTCGTCTTCTTCATCGCGCCCGGTCCGCTGACCTTCGATCTATTCGAGCGCGGGTTCGACGCACGCATGGCGATGTGGCTCGGCGCGGTCCTCGCCGGCACCGCCGTCGCGGGTCTGCGCGGACGGCTGCCCGGCGTCGAACCGAAGCCGTACATCATCCGGTTCACTGAGGATCGCCCGAATCCGCTGTATCGGCGTATCTGCTACACGTTCGCGTGGAGCGAAGTGATCACGTTCGCCGTGCTCAACATCACCGGTCTCGTCGTCGCGATGGCGACCGGTCGCTGGCATTTGAAGGAGATCTACCGCGACGGGTATTTCCCGCTCGCCGTGTCGATCTGGATCCTCGGCGCCATCGGATTGCTGCCGCGCGTGAAGGCGTCGACCAAGGGCGAGGGACACGAGCGGCGTTACTTCTACGGATCGGTGTGGGCCGTCTGCTTTGCGCAGCCGGCGCTGTGGCTGATGTGGAAGGGGCTGCCGCGGACGCGCATCGGCGACACGGTCAAGCTGCTCGTGTTTCTCGGGATTCTCGTCTTCGTCGGCCACCTCGCGCGCCTCGGCCGCCTCCCGCGCACGCGTCCGATTGTCCCCGGCGAGATCGCCGTTTCGGATTAGCGCCTTTTTCTCGTCGTCGGCGTGCTTGATCCGCTACGCTGATCAAACATGTCCTTCGTGTCCTTTGTGTTGATTCAGCGCCGCTACACCGAATCGAAGACCACTTTAGCTGTCACACGGCAACCGCTTCGCTCGTCTTGAGGGACGTATGCGAACGAACACGCCTTCTCAACGCCTGCTTGCGGCTGTCGTCGTTGGCCACTTGATCGTCAGCATCGTGCACGGCGCCGCCCATTCGGAGGCGCGCATCCCGACGACGCTCGCGGCCAATCTCTTCATCTGGATCGTCATTCTCGCCGGACCGCTCGCCGGTTTGTGGATGTCCCTCTCGCGTCCGGTCGCCGGCGGATGGATCGTCGCGGCGACGATGGCCGGTTCGCTCGTGTTCGGGGTCGTGAATCACTTCGTCATCGTCAGCCCCGACCACGTCAGCCACGTCGCCCCGGAATGGCGGACGCTCTTCGCGGTCACCGCTGCGTTGCTGGTCGTATCCGAGGTCGCGGGTGTCGTGGTCGGGATTACCAGCGCACGACGTGCAGTCCGCGGATTTTCGGAAAGCTCCGCAGATCGCGCGTCGCGATCCGATAGTCCAGCCAGACTGCGGTCGCCGCGATCATGAGATCGGCTGTCCCAATCGAAACGCCACGCATCGCCAGCTCGGCCTCGAGCCGTGCATGCACGCGCGCGATATCAATATCGAATGCGATGACGCGGAACGTCGCGAATGTTGTTTCTGCGACTCGGTCCGCGCGGGTGCGAGCCACGGCATTCTTCAGCCGATGAACTCCGTGCAGAAGCTCCGATGCGGTGATCGCCGAGAGGACGACCTCCTCGTCATCATCTTCCCCGTCAAGACGCGCCGGATCGAGCTGCCCGCGCTCGACAGCGATCAAGACGCTCGTGTCGACTACCGTTCCCACGGATTGTCGGGCACACGCGGCTTATTGTGCCGACGCACCGCGTCTTCTACCGCACGCAGGTACTCCTCGTCGACGTGAGGTGCATTCCTGACGAACGCCTTGAAATCCGCCATCGTCGAACGTTTATGTTCGACGGGACCAATCCGGGCCACCGGCTTCCCGCCGCGCTCGACGATGTAGGTCGCACGCTCCTCGCTTACGCGGCTGACGAGGCGGCCGAAGTTCTTGGCGGCCTCAGTCGCGGCGATGCGTGCCTCTCGCTCGAGAGCCTTCCGGCCGCGGAATTTGTCTTTGATCTCCGCCATTTCCGTATTTTACGGAAAATATGCTTTAACGGCAAGTTAGACCGATCAGGTCACGAGCGAGCGGTGGCCGCCGGCGTCGTAGTCCTTCGTCGCGACGATCGACTCGATCTCCGCCATGATCGCGTCGACCTCGTCGATCGTGTTGTAGAAGTGCGGCGAGATGCGGACGCCGACCGGCGGCCGATAGTCGACGATGAACTCGCGGGCTTTCAGCGTGCGCGCGACCAGCGCGGCATCCGGCACGCTGACGGCGACGGTGCCCGCCAAGCGCTCGGGATCGCGCGACGCCGCCGACGTGAAACCGCACTCGTCGATGCGCGCGAGCAGCCGCGCCGTCAGCGCCTTCGACTTCGCCCGGATGCGATCGACGCCGACCTCGTTGATGATGTCGAGTCCCGCCAGCGCCGCGTAGTACGCCGGGATCGCCGGCGTCCCGTTCATCATGTGCAACGCATCGTCGCGCAGGGCGGTTTCGTCGACATCGAACGCGAACGGATTCGGATGCGAGACCCATCCCGTGAGCGCCGGCCGCATCGTCTTCACGAGATCGGGCCGCGTGTAGAGAAACGCGTTGCCCGGTCCGCCGCACAACCACTTCAGGCAGCCGCCGACGGCGAAGTCGACGCCGAGGTCCGCGACGTGGACCGGGATGATGCCGGCGGATTGGTACGTGTCGAGGATGACGGCGGCGCCGACCTCGTGCGCGCGCGCGACGATCGCAGCGGCGTCCATGATGTACGAGGTCCGGAACAGTACGTGCGAGAAGGCGACGACCGCAGTCGTCTGGTCGATCGTGTCGAGCATGCGGTCCGTGCGGATCGTGAGATCGTCCTCCGCCGGCACGACGCGCAGCTCGAAGCCGTTCGCCTCCTGCCCGCGGAACAGGTACACCATCGACGGAAAATCCATCGCGGTGCAGACGATGCGGCGTCGTATGTCAGATGGTCGCAGACACGACAGCGCGACCAGGTGCGCCGTCGTCACGTTCTCGTGCATGCTGATCGATCCGCTCGCGGCGCCGATGATCCTGGCGATCCGGTTGCCGACTTCCGCCGGCATTTCCCACCAGCGGTCCTCCCAGGCGCGCACACCGCGCGTGGCCCACGCGTCGGCGTACGCCGCGAGGTTGCGCGCCGTCTGTCGCGGCATCGCGCCGAGCGAGTTGTTGATCATGTAGACGCTGCGCGACAGGATGGGAAACTCGTCGCGCCAGCGCTCCAGATCGTCCATGAACACCTATAATACGCGCCGCTCATTGTGTGAGTTGAGTCGGAGAGGGGACGCGGCTCGACGTACACACCGAATGCCTGACGATTCACGCTGAAGGAAGAGCTCAACTGGAGAGTAGTATTTCTGCGATAACCTTCCCGTGTTTCTTTTTGAAGCTGAGCGGATCAATAAGCCCCTTACGGTCATCGCGTTCGATCTTGTAATATGGGGACGATCTTCAATCCAAGTGGCGTTCGAAAAGAATCGCGCGAGCGCGTGGTGCGAGAAGGCAAAGCGACGTACTCGTTTCCTGATGCGTATTCCGGTCGATTCGAATTCTTCAAGGATCGCCCCATCGAGATCGTGCGTCCAGACGACTCTCAAAGCCGGACCGATCGAACCGTCGAGACAAAACCGGGTCGCTAAAGCGTCGGAGCTCGCGGCTACTTCTCGATCCGTTCGACCATTCAGTGCATACGTAGACCGATCCACACGCAATTCCAGCCTTCAATTCAAACCCCTCATACGACCCGCCGCGTTGAACGATGCCTCGTGAAGGCTGGCAGGGGTGGGACGAATACGCGCCCTTCTACGACTGGGAAAACGCGCGGACGCTCGGACGCCGCGATGTGCCGTTCTGGCGCCGGGTCGCGGCCGACGCGAACGGTCCGGTGCTCGAGCTCGGATGCGGGACTGGTCGCGTGACGCGGCCGCTCGCGCGCGCGGGCATCGACATCGTCGGCGTGGATCGATCGGACGCCATGCTGGCTCGTGCAGCGCGCAGGGCCAAAGCCCTGCGCCACATTCGACGACCGCGCGCCATGACACTGGTGCGCGGCGACATCCGTCAGCTTCCATTTGCGAGCGCGTCGTTTCCGATGGTGATCGCGCCGTACGGCATTCTGCAGTCGCTGATTCGCCCGAACGATCTGACGGCGACGCTCACATCGGTCGCGCGCGTCGTCGCTCCCGGCGGAATCTTCGGCGTCGATCTCGTGCCGGACGTGCCGAACTGGCGCGAGTACCGCGACCGCGTGCAGCTGCGCGGTCGCAATGGTCCCGCGCATCTCACGCTCGTCGAGTCGGTGTCGCAGGATCGCAAGCGCCGGCTCACCACGTTCGAGCAGCGGTATATCGAACGGCGCGGCCGCCAGCGGCGCGAGCATCGCTTCGAACTGACGTTCCGTACGCTGACCGTGCCGCAGATGACGCGCCAGCTCGAACGCGCGGGGTTCGTGGTGGACTCAGTGCTCGGCGACTACCGTGGCCGGCCGTGGGACGCGCGCGCCGACGTCTGGATCATCCTCGCGAAAAGGGTGTAGAATTTCTCGGGTTTTTCAGTATTTTTCAGGGAGTTTCACATGTCCGGCCATTCCAAGTGGGCTTCCATCAAGCACAAGAAAGGTGCCGCGGACGCCAAGCGGGGCAAGGTGTTCACGCGCCTCATCAAGGAACTGACGGTCGCGGCCCGCGCGGGCGGCGGCGATCCCGACATGAACCCGCGCTTGCGCACCATCATCGCAGACGCCAAGGCGAGCAACATGCCGCGCGAGAACATCGACCGCGCCATTCGGCGCGGCACCGGCCAGGAGCCCGGCGTGTCGTTCGAGGAGGCGCAGTACGAAGGCTACGGGCCGGGCGGCGCCGCGCTGATCATCGACGTGCTCACCGACAACAAGAACCGGACGGCCGGCGAAATCCGCCACCTGCTCGAAAAACACGGCGGCAACCTCGCGGCGCCGAACGCCGTCGCCTGGATGTTCCACAAGAAGGGCTACATCGTCGTCGAGAAATCGAAGGCGGACGAAGACACGCTGATGAACGCGGTGCTCGATGCCGGCGCCGACGACTTTCAGGATGATGAAGACAACTGGGAAGTGTTCACCACGCCCGACGCGTTCGCCGCGGTGAACGACGCCGTCAAGCAGCTCGGCATCGAGCCGGTGACCGCCAAGGTGTCGATGATTCCGCAGAACTACGTCAAGCTCGAAGGCAAGCCCGCCCAGCAGATGGTGAAGCTGATGGAGGGTCTCGAGGATCACGACGACGTGCAGAACGTGTCGTCGAACTTCGACATCTCGGAAAAGGAGATCGAGGCCTCGCTCGCGTGAGAATCTTTGGGATCGATCCGGGCTCGGAACGCACCGGCTACGGCTGCGTCGAGACCGACGGCTCCCGTCACCGGATCGTCGTCTGCGGGGCCATCAGCACGCCGGCGTCCGCATCGTTCCCCGACAAGCTGCTCCACATTCACAGTCAGCTGACCGCGCTCCTCCACGACTGCCGGCCGGAGTGCGTCGCGATTGAAAATCTCTTCCATGCGGTCAACGTGCGCAGCGCGCTGAAGCTCGGGCACGCGCGCGGCGTGGCGATGCTCGCGGCGGTCGAAGCCGGCGTGCCGGTGATGGAGTACACCCCGGCGGAAATCAAACGCGCGGTCGTCGGCTATGGACGCGCCGAGAAGCATCAGGTCCAGCAGATGGTCAAGCTGATGCTGGGCCTGCCGGCGGTCCCTTCACCGCACGACGCCGCCGACGCGCTCGCCGTCGCGATCTGTCACGTGCACTCCCAGACGATATCGGCGCCCGGCCGCATTGCGAGCGCGATGCTGGCACGCAGCAAAGCCACGAGCTGGCGGACGTATCGACCCGCCTCCGCGCGTGTGGCGCTTCGGCGAGGCAAGCCTGCACGATGATGGTCGTTGGTCGTTGGTCTTTGGTCGTTGGTCTTTGGTCATTGGTCGTCAGTCGTTTGTCTCACCAGCGCTCAAGGACCAACGACCAACGACCAACGACCAACGACCAACGACCAACGACCAAGGACCATCGTCGGTGATTGCGCATCTCCGGGGCCGTGTCCTCGAAAAACATCCGAACCGGCTCGTCGTCGACGTCAATGGCGTGGGCTACGACGTCTTCGTGCCGCTGTCGACGTTTTATGGCCTCGGCGACGCCGGCAGCGAGATCGTGCTGCGCATCCACACGCACGTGCGCGAAGACGCGCTGGCCCTCTACGGTTTCGCGACGGCGCTCGAGCAGGATTTGTTCGAGCGGCTCATCTCAATCAGCGGGATCGGACCGAAGCTCGCGCTCGCGGTGCTGTCGGGCATCGAGCCGCTCGAGCTGATGCGCGCGATCGAGCGCGGCGACGTCGCGCGGCTCACCAATATTCCCGGCGTCGGCAAGAAAACATCCGAGCGCATCGTCCTCGAGCTGAAGGATCGCTTACCGCGCGTGCAGGCCGCGGCTGCCGCGGCGGACGCGACGGTGGCCGAGCCGTCCACGGTGCGCGACGATGTTCTCTCGGCGCTCGTGAACCTGGGGTATCATCGGCCGCTCGCCGAAAAAGCTGTCGCGTCCGCCATCAAAGTCATGCCTGACGGCGGATTCGAGCGTACGCTGAAGCAGGCGCTCCGCGAATTGGCAAAATGACGTGCGACCACCGAGTGGTGACTGGTGACTGACGATCGCGTCATTTCCGCGGCGCGCGTCGATGAAGACGCGCAGTACGAAGCCGGGCTGCGTCCGCGCCGGCTCGACGAGTACATCGGTCAGGATCGCATCCGCGAAAATCTTCAGGTGGCGATCGCGGCCGCGAAGCAGCGACGCGAGCCGCTCGATCACGTGTTGCTGCACGGACCGCCCGGCCTCGGGAAGACGACGCTCGCCTACGTGATCGCGAACGAGATGGGCGTCGCGGTGCGCGCGACGTCCGGTCCGGCGATCGAAAAGCCGGGCGACCTGGTCGGTATCGTGACGAACCTCGCGGCCGGCGAAGTGCTCTTCATCGACGAAATCCACCGGATGTCGCCAGTCGTCGAAGAGATTCTGTATCCCGCGCTCGAGGACTACGAGGTCGACATCGTCATCGGCCAGGGGCCGAGCGCGCGAACGGTGAAGATGCGGCTCGAGCGCTTCACGTTGATTGGCGCGACGACACGCACGGGCCTGCTCACGTCGCCGCTTCGATCGCGCTTCGGCATCACGCACCGGCTCGAGTTCTACACGCCCGCGGACCTCGAGGAAATCGTCCGGCGGTCCGCGAGGATTCTCGACGTGCCGATCGAGGACGAGGCGGCGACCGAGATTTCACGCCGCGCACGTGGGACGCCGCGCATCGCGAACCGCCTGCTGCGCCGCGTCCGCGACTACGCCCAGGTGCGCGCGACCGGGACCATCACGCTCGACGTCGCGCACGCCGGCCTCAAGCTGCTCGAAGTCGACGAGCACGGCTTCGACGAGATCGATCGCAAGCTGCTGCGCACGATCATCGACAAGTTCGGCGGCGGGCCGGTCGGCCTCGGCACGATCGCCGCCGCCATCAGCGAAGAGAAGGACGCCATCGAGGACATCTACGAGCCGTTCCTGATCCAGATCGGCTTCCTGGATCGCACGCCGCGCGGCCGCGTCGCGACGCCGCGCGCGTACGGCTACTTCGGGCTCGTCGCGCCCGCCGAACTGCGAAGGGACTCACGATTGTGGTAGCGCCACGGACTGCTCCCCGAGCGGGTGGACGGCCGACGACGATCAAGTCGCTGGCGACGTACGTGCCGCCGCGCCTGCTCACGAATGCGGATCTGGAGAAGATGGTCGAGACGAGTGACGAGTGGATCCTGCAGCGGACCGGCATCCGCGAGCGCCACATCGTCGATCCCGGCGTCGCGACCTCCGATCTCGGCAAGGAAGCCGCCGTCAAGGCGATCGCGAAAGCGGGCCTGACGCCGGACGAGATCGGCTTCATCGTCGTCGGCACGGTGACGCCGGACATGTTCTTTCCGAGCACCGCGTGTCTCATTCAGGAGAAAATTGGCGCGCATCGCGCCTGGGGATTCGACTTGAGCGCGGCCTGCTCCGCATTCACTTACTCGCTCACGACGGCGAGCCAGTTCGTCGCGAACGGCGCGTACGACCATGCGCTGGTGGTGGGCGCCGACGTCATGTCGAGCATCATCGACTACAAGGATCGATCGACGTGCGTGCTGTTCGGCGACGGCGCGGGCGCGGTGGTCGTCTCGGCCGCGACCGACGGCGACGGCGCGATTCTCGACTTCGAGCACGAAATCGACGGCAGCGGCGGACCGGCGCTGTGCATGCCGGCCGGCGGCAGCGCCAAGCCCTCGTCTCACGAGACCATTGACGAGCGGTTGCACTACGTGAAGCAGGAGGGCCAGACGGTGTTCAAGTTTGCGGTGCGCAAGACGGAAGAGATTTCGCGCCGTCTGCTCGACCGCAACGGGCTCGGCCCGGGCGACATCGACCTGTTCGTCTCGCACCAGGCGAACCGCCGCATCATCACGTCGGCGACCGAGAAGCTCGGGATCGATCCGAACAAGGTCATCATCAACATCGAGCGGTTCGGCAACACCACGGCCGCGACGATTCCGCTCGCGCTGAACGACGCCGTCTGCTCTGGCAAGCTGAAGAAAGGCGACCTCGTCCTGCTGGCCTCGGTGGGCGCGGGGTTCACGGTGGGAGCGGTACTGTTACGCTGGGGCTTTTGAGCCGCCGAACCAACACAAAGGACACAAAGGACACAAAGGATTCGACGGGCATGGCTTGCCTTTGTGTCCTTTGTGTCCTTTGTGTTGAGTCAGTGGTGAAACGGTGAACGATGACCGGCGGATGACTGCCCTGCGGTCGCTGCAACGGATGCTCGACAGCATCTTCCGCGTCCCCGGCACCAACATCCGGTTCGGCTGGGATCCGATCATCGGCCTCGTGCCATGGGTGGGCGATGTGCTCACGGCCATCTTCTCGTGCGCGATCATCCTGCAGGCGCATCACATGAGAGTGCCGCGCGTCGTGCAGCTCCGCATGGTGATGAACGTGGCCATCGACGTCATCGTCGGCGTGATTCCGTTCTTCGGCGACGTCGCCGACGTGTTCTGGAAGTCGAACGCGATGAATTTCGCGCTGCTCGAGCGCCATGCCGCCGAGGCGCAGCCGGCGACCACGGGTGACTGGCTGTTCGTCGCCGGCATCATCGCAGCGGTGGTTGTGATTGCCGCGGTGCCACTCGTCGTGTTGTACTGGCTCGTCCATGTTGTCGCCGCGCATCTTCCTGCTGTCGCCCGCTAACTGCAGCGGCATTCGCGCCAGACACATCCTCTCGCCGAACGCGCGGTTCGAGCTCGCGGTCGCGCTGCGGTCGCGCAAGGGCGCGATGCTCGGCGACGTGTTCGCGTTCATCAGCGGTCTGTACTTCCGCGGCAAGCTCACGTACGCGATGCGCTTCGCGGCGCCGCCGGAACGCGATAATCCGATTGTGGGCCTCGGCGTTCAGGTCATCACGCCGAACGCCGGACTTCGAAGCCCCGACGTGTACGTGACGCACAAGGCGGTCACGGCATTTGCCGACGGCGACGTGCACCAGAGCAACGCCAGCTACCGGCGTCCGCTCGAGAAGAGCGCGCGCGCGCTGCTGCGCGAGATTGGGCCCGACTGGGAGGTCGTGCTGCTCGGCAGCGTCGCGTCGCCGAAATACGTCGACGTCCTCACGGCGATCTTCGGCGACCGTCTGCTGTTTCCGATCGACTTCGTCGGCCGCGGCGACATGTCCCGCGGCGGACTGCTGCTGCGCAAGGCGCGCGAAGGCGTCGAGCTCCCGTACGTGCCCGTTCGCGGCGCGGTACTGCACGGCGCGCGCCCGCCGAAGCTGCCCCCTATCAAATGGGCCGTACGCGGCTGACGATCCCGCGCGATCAGGACCATGTCGTCCTGACCGTCGACGGCAAAGAGGTCCGGCTCACGAATCTCCGCAAGATCTTCTGGTCCGAGCTCGGCCTCACGAAAGGCGATCTCATTCAGTACTACGCGGACGTGTCGGACGTCCTGCTGCCGCACATCCGCGATCGCGCGATGGTGATGAAGCGCTATCCGCACGGCGCGTCGGGCGAGTTCTTCTTCATGAAACGCGCGCCGGCGCCGCGTCCGGCGTGGATCCAGACGTGCCGGATCGATCACGGCCACGGGAACGTGATCGACTTCCCGATGATTCAGGATCGCGCGGCGCTGCTGTGGGTCATCAATCTCGGGTGCATCGATCTCAATCAGTGGTACGCGAAGTGCGACGATATCGACCGGCCGGATTATCTGCATTTCGACCTCGATCCGGGCATCGGCGCGACGTTCACCAAGGTGCTGGAGACCGCGATCATCGTCCACGAGGCGCTGGACACACTGAAGATGCCGTCGTACGTGAAGACGACCGGATCCAAGGGGATGCACGTCTACGTGCCGATCGTGCGCGGGCCTGAGCAGAAACAGGTGTGGACGTTCGCGAAAGCGCTGGCGCAGGAGCTCGCGAACCGTCATCCGGCGCTCATCACGGCGGAGTACCGCGTCGCGAAGCGTCCGCGCGGACGCGTGCTCGTCGACTACAACCAGAACCGGTGGGGCAGCACGCTGGCGTCGATCTACTCGGTCCGTCCACGTCCCGAAGCGACGGTGTCGACGCCGGTCACGTGGAAGGAAGTCGCGCGAGGCGTGCGCATCGAGGACTTCACGATGCTGAATGTCCCGGCGCGCGTCGCGAAGAAGCTGGGCGATCTGTGGAAGCCGCTGCTGCAGGCGCGCGGACGCTTCGATCTCGGCGCCTACGTCTGACGTTCGAGCGCGTTGCGAGATTGCGAGGTAGCCCTTGGACGCCGTTCAAAGTTACCTCGCCACCACGGGGGACACGGAGGATAGGAGGTTCAAAGCTGTTCAAAACGGGATTTTTCCTCCGCGTCCCCCGTGTCCTCCGTGGTGGAGATCTTGATTCTGCGACGCGCGCTCAGTCTCCGAGCAACTCACCCATCGGTTTCAGATCCGACCGCAGCCCGTACAGCAGGTAGCCGCCGGCACCCACCACCAGGCACAACACGAGCGCCGCCCCGATCGGTCGCGGCACGCGCCGTCTTTCCATCCAGTCGACGGCGGGATCGAGCGCGTAACTGATGAGCACGCCGAGCACGATCGGAATGATCATGCTCTGCGCGTACTGCAGCAGCATCACGACGGCGACGACGGCGAGAACGGTCAGCGCGGCGCTGCGAACGTCGACCGGCGATGCCGAGCGCGGATCGCGGATTGCGGATTGCTGATCGCGGATCTCGGATTGCGGATCGCGGGCGTCGGATTGCGGATTCGCGACCAGTTTCATTTCGCAAGCTCCTCGGCTTGCAGGGCCCTGTTGATGGCGACCGCGGCCTTCACGCCTTCCGCCGCCGCGACGACGACAAACTGCGCGTCACGCGAAGCATCCCCGGCCACGAACACGCGCGGGACATTCGTGTCGCACAGCGTTCCAGTTCTCACCGTGCCGCGGTGCGTCAGCGTGCAGCCGAGCCGGATGGCGAGATCGGACTGTGGATGCTGGCCGGTAGTGAAGAAGATGACGTCGCGCTCGATCCGATCGCCGGCATCGAAGGCGATCGCCGTCAACAGTCCGTCCCGATGCTCGAGGCGTGCGATCGATTCAGTGCGGATGGCGACGCCGTTGCGCGCGAGACGTTCACGAGCGCGACGAGGGAGCGGCGAGCCGTGCGTACAGAGCACCATGTCTCGGCTCCACGTTCGCAGCGCCAGCGCCAATCCGGTCGCCTCGCGCCCGCGACCGAACGCGGCGAGGCGGCGGTCGCGGCACTCCCACCCGTCGCAGTACGGACAATGAAAGATCGAGCGGCCGTAGCATTCCTCGAAACCGCTGATGCCTGGCAGATCGTCGACGACGCCGGTGGCGATCAAGAGAAACCGCGCCTGCTCCTGGCCGCCGTTCGCGAGCGCGACGCGGTAATGATCGTCGGCCTGCTCCGCTCCGGTGACGCCGACGCGGCGCACTTCGATGCCGTACGCCGGCAGCTCACGACGCCCGAGATCGTTGAACTCCGGCGGCGCGATGCCATCGCGCGTGAGGTAGCCGTGCAGCGCGCGCGATCGGCGATTGCGCGGCTCGCCGACGTCGCAGACGAGGACCCGCCGGCGGCACCGTCCGAGCATTAACGCCGCGCTCAATCCCGCCGGTCCGCCTCCAACGACGACGACGTCATACATACGCGATGATCAGCCTTTGCAAGACGATCTCCACAACATGAGGTTTCGGTGAGCCGACGACTTTATGTGCGATAGAGCGACACTCGCTTTGATATGGAACACGATGACGAATTCGTCGATTTATGGCCTATTTTGGCACGTCTCACCGTGTAGACCCGCGGACACGTGTTCTTTTCGGGAACAGTGACGTATTGTCCTATTCAGCACTTTCGACCGGGGCGCCTCAAATATAAGACGCTTGAATTTAGCGCTTTACGTGGATCCAACGAATTGCACTGGAGCTTTGGCGAGTGCCTTGCTCTGCCATTGGCCGATGATCCACACGCGATCGCTCCTTCCCAGCCTACTCGGCGTCCTCTTACTGACGGCGGCTCAACCTGCTGCGGCCGATTCCAAATCTTCGAGCGCGAAGGTGGACCGCGCGCTGCGCGACTCACTGCAATCGGGCGCGTCGACTCAGTCCGTCATCATTTCAGTCAAGCCGGGATACCGCGACGTGCTTCGCCAGGCTCTCCGGCAGCACGGAGACGTCATCAAGTCGGAGCACCCGCTGATTGACGCGGTCGCCGTTGAGCTCCACAGCGTCGATGTCGACGAGCTTGCGAATCAGCCGTGGGTCGAATCGGTCGCGGCCGACTCGTTCGTGTACTCGAAGGCCAACAGGACCAACAGCGGGTTTGAGAGCATCCAGAACGTCGAGCCATCAGGATCGTCGACGACGTTGCGAAACACGCTGCGCACGACGCTCGGCTTGCCGTCCGTGGCCGGACCCGGAACGCCCACTGGAGCGACTGGCGTCGGTGTCGCGATCGTCGACTCGGGAATCTCACCGAGCGACGACTTTACGGGCCGAATTATCGGCTTCTATGACTTCACGAAGAACGGCCTGCCGACGCCGCCGTTCGACGACTACGGACACGGCACGCACATCGCGGGATTGATTGGCAGCAGCGGCAAGCTGTCGAACTACGAGTACCAAGGGATCGCGCCCGACGTGCATCTCGTGGGTCTGAAGGTGCTCGACCAGAACGGCCGGGGCAGGACGAGCGACGTCATCAAGGCGATCGAGTACATCACGGCGAACAAGGACAAGCTGAACGTCCACATCGTGAATCTGTCGCTCGGTCATCCGATTTACGCGCCCGCGAAGTACGACCCGCTCGTGCAGGCGGTGGAGAAGGCCAGCGCGGCCGGGCTGATCGTCATCACGTCGGCCGGCAACTTCGGCGCAAAGGAGCGAACGGGCGATCCCGGCTACACCGGCATCACGTCGCCGTGCAATTCGCCGTCGGCGATTTGCGTCGGCTCGGCGATGGCGAAGGACACGACTACGCGGGACGATGACGTGGTCGCGCCGTACAGCTCGCGCGGACCCGGCTGGTTCGACGGCGTCGCGAAGCCAGACGTCCTCGCGCCGGGTCACAATCTGGCCTCGGACACGAACGTTTCGTCGTACCTCTACAACCTGCTCCAGGCGAACCACGCGCAGGCGAAGAACGGCCTGCCGGTGCTGAAACTGAGCGGCACGAGCATGGCGGCGGCGGTGACGACCGGCGTCGTCGCCCTGATGATGCAGGCGCACAATCAGAATCTGGTCTCGCACCAGCACAAGGTGCTGACGCCGAATCTCGCGAAGGCCTTGCTCGAATACAGCGCGATCTCGCTCGCCGGCGCCGATTACCTCACGCAGGGTGCGGGCGAGATCAATGCGTTGGGCGCGATCGAGCTCGCCGAGACGATTGATACGAACAAGCCTCTCGGATCGTGGTGGCTCGGCATCGGCAATCTCGGCTCATCGCTCATCGGTACTCAGGCGTATCAGTGGTCGCGTCATGTGATCTGGGGCGATGCCGTCCTGACCG
>Ga0209237_1001174_pt1 | contig 15482 bp, 13 predicted proteins | sample GraSoi013_1_40cm_2_FD_185820 | JGI IMG/M metagenome (GOLD analysis project Ga0209237, IMG submission 185820) | Grasslands soil microbial communities from the Angelo Coastal Reserve, California, USA - Sample 10_02_2013_1_40cm (SPAdes) (version 2) | ecosystem: Environmental > Terrestrial > Soil >... | reverse complement strand
TTCTTCGTGTTTTCGTGTTTTCGTGTTTTCGTGTTTTCGTGCCTTCGTGTTTTCGTGCCTTCGTGGCCTTCGTGGCCTTCGTGGCCTTCGTGATTACCCGTCGTCTCCGAAGGCCGCCGTCGTCGTCGCCGGTTCGAGGACGAGGGCCGCGAGCGCGATGCCGAGCGCAAGGCTGATCGCGAACACCGCGGGCAGCGCCCCCACGTGCGACACGATGATCGCATCGACGAACAGGATCGCCGCGAGCAGCAGATCGAGCAGCAGCGTCGCACGGCGCGTACGCCGCCGCTCGGCGGCCAGGTGCGCGCGGTTGATTCGCTCGGTGAACACGAGATGCCCGCGCAGCACGCAGCCGATCGTGCAGCCGGCGCCGAGCGCCAGGAAGAGCGACACGGTCAGCGGCGTCTCAACCCATTCCTTGATCTGCCACGCGAGCGTCGCCGCCGCGAGATAGAGCAGCGACACGGCGACCTGATGGACCGCCCACCACGTCGCGTGACGGCTCGGCCCAGGCGACAGCGCCGTCACCGCCTCGAGCGCCGCCGCCAGCTCGGAGGCCGACGCGTAGCGATCCGCCGGCACTTTCTGCAGACACCGGCCGATCACCTCGGCGAGGCCGGGCGAGAGATCCGGACAGCGCGTCGCGAGGGGCCGCGCGTCGCTGTCGAGCACACGCGCGACGATGGCCAGCGGTGTCGACCCTTCGAACGGATGCATGCCGCACGCGTACTCGTACATCACGATGCCGAACGCGAAGACGTCGGTGCGCGTGTCGACGGCACCGCCGTTGATCTGCTCGGGCGCCATGTACGCAGGCGTGCCGATCATCGTGCCCGGTTGCGTCACGTGGGCACCAGGGCACCCCAACGCGGCTGCCACGTTGGGGACCCCGCCGGCCCCGCTCACGCGGGGCCCTCCCGGATCGGGATGGGAATCGAACCGCGCGAGGCCGAAGTCGAGAATCTTCAGCCGGCCGTCGCTCGCGCGCATGATGTTCTCGGGTTTGAGATCGCGATGGACGAGGCCGCTCCTGTGCGCGCTCGCCAGCGCCACCGCGAGCTCGCGCGCCGTCCGCGCGACCTCGGACTCCGGCCGCCGGCGGCCGGACGCAATCTCGTCGCGCAGCGTGCGGCCGTCGACGAACTCCGTCGCGATGTACAGGTTCCCGTCGATCTCCTCGAGCGCGTACACCGTGCAGATGCCCGGATGCGTCAACAGCGCGGCCGACCGCGCTTCACGGCGCAGCCGCTCGCGGTGACTCGGATCGCGGACCAAGTGCGGCGCGAGTGCCTTCAACGCCACCGTCCGGCCGAGCCGTTCATCGCGCGCGCGGTAGACGCGTCCCATCCCGCCGCGTCCCAACTCGCGGATCACGGTATAGGGCCCGATCGCCGTCCCCGGACTGAGCGCTTCGTCGAAAAAAAGATCCGGCACGGCGTCGACGATGGCGTGGGAGAGAAAGGCGCCGGCGCGGGAATAATGATCGAGCAGCGAGAGGACCTCGTCGCGGACGGCCGGATCGTCGGCCGCCTCGCGTGCGATCCAGGATTGAATGCTCGACGTGTCGCGGTCGATTGCGGCTTCGAACAGATCGCGGACGCGTCGCTGCTGATCGGCGGTCATGACTGGTGGACCGTCTGAGCTGATTGAGTACTACTCACAACAAGCCTTCGACCACGATTTTGGGGCCGCGACAACGCGCGTGCGAGTGGCCCTCTCGTGAATTCGAAAAGACACTCCACTAAACGCAACCACGAAGGCACGAAGGCACGAAGAGAATGCTTTTCGTGTACCGGAAGTTCTTCGTGTCTTCGAGTCTCTTCGTGGTTGCATTTTTCACCGAGAAGTAGGCTAGCCGCTCAACTCGCGGAACAGCCAGGCCCGCGCGAGAGCAAATCGACGCTTGAGCGTGGCCGGCGATATGCCGAGCGCATCGGCCGCTTCCTCGATGCTGAGGCCTGCGAAGTATCGCAGCTCGATGATGCGCGCCTGCTCGGCGTCGATCTTCTCCAGCCGCTCCAGCGCTTCGTCGAGCGCCGGCAACATGGCCTCCTGATCGCGGGCGATGGCGAGCGAATCCGACAGCGTCACGCGGTCGAGTCCCGCCCATCGCTTCTGCGCGCCGCGTGCACGCGCACGCTCGATCAGAATCTGCCGCATCGATCGCGCGGCGATGCCGACGAAGTGCCGCTTGTCGTGCCACGGTGTGCCCGCGCCCGCGAGCCGAAGGTATGCCTCGTGGACGAGTGCCGTCGCCTGCAGCGTTTGCCCCGGGCGCTCGCGGCGCATGTACGCCGCCGCGAGCCGGCGCAGCTCGGCGTATACCTGCGGCGCCAGAGCGTCGATGTCAATGGAATCCACGGGCACCATGGTAGCGGAGCCGGGCTGCAGGCGCTCGGCTTTAAGGCCTTCGCGCGACTGCCAGGCTGCGGTCATGTTCGCGCACACATGTCGCGCGAAGGCTTCAGCCGAATGTAGCGCGAAGGCTTAAGAGAGCGTTTGAAGAAATACGACGTTGACGCAGAACTCGCAGAACACGCAGAAAAACCTTAAGCATTTTTTTCTCTGCGGGTTCCGCGGTTTCTGCGTTGTACGTGATTTGTTCACACGCTCTAAAGCCGAGCGGCAGCGGCTCAGTGTTTAGCAAGCCAGTCGTTTGGGCGCATCGCCAGCAGCCGGTAGCGAGCTCGGACCTGCACGACCCGCTCGTAGTACTGCGCCTTGGGAAACTCTTTGCGCAGGAGCCGTTCACGTAGGCGGCGCAGTTCATAGCGATACAGATCGCTGACGAAGTCGTGCACCAGCTCCGGTCGCGTTCGATCCCTCGGCTGCACACCGTGCTGCCACAACTGATCGAGGATCTCCGCGCGATACCGGTAATCAGGCGCCAAGGGCGCCCTTCACCGCGTCGAGCGTGGCGTCCAGTTTGAGGATGTGGTGGGGCCGCGCCAGCGCGTCGGCGAGCGGCTTCGGCTTCTCGATGGGACGGCCGATGATCGGCTCCACGATCTCCGCGAACTTCGCCGGATGCGCGGTGGCCAGAAAGATCCCGACATCTCTCATTTCTCGCGGGGCCCGACTCTCTTCACGGCGCCGGGGCCCCACCCCCGGCGCGGCCGGCTCACGGCTGCCGCTCGCTGACGCGCTCGCACCGTGGTGCTCGCGCGTATCAAGAACAGAACGCCGCAGACCGAGATACCCGATAGCGCTGTGGGGATCGAGCAAATAGCCGCGCGTCTCGTACACGCGACGAATGGTGTCGCGAACCTCGTCGTCTGTGTGACGCGTGCCGATGATGTCGCGGCGCATCGCGTCGAGGTCGCCGGCGTAGAGCCACGACATGCGCTCGAAGTTGCTCGGGCTGCCGACGTCCATCGCGTTGGCAAGCGTCGGAACGGACGCGCGCGGCTCGAAGCGGCCGGTGGCCAGATAGGCCGGCACCACGTCGTTGACGTTGGTTGCGGCGACGAACCGCGCGACCGGCAGGCCGGCGCGCTTCGCCATCAGGCCGGCGGTGAGGTTGCCGAAGTTGCCGCTGGGCGTGGAGAAAACGGGATTCGTAGGGGCCGACCCATGTGTCGGCCCGAGGGGGACACCGGCGTCCGCCCGTACACGTTGGAGCTCCGCGAGCGCGTGGAAGTAGTACACCATTTGCGGGAGCAGGCGGCCGACGTTCACCGAGTTGGCGGACGTCATCGGCATCCGCCGCCGCAGATCGCGATCGCCGAATGCCTGCCGCGTCAACCGATGACAATCGTCGAAGCTCCCGCTGACGGCATACGCCCGGACGTTCCCGACGTTTCCACTTTGGCCTTCGGGCTCGTCGTTGAACATCGTCAACTGCGCTTCCTGCGTCGGGCTGATGCGGCCGTCCGGATACAGCACGACGACGCGCGTGTACGGAACGGCGTGAAAGGCGTGCGCTACCGCGCTGCCGGTGTCGCCCGATGTGGCGACGAGCACGGTCAGCGGCTCCTCGGCCATGTGCAGCGACGCCATCAGCCGCGCCATCACGCGCGCGCCGACGTCCTTGAACGCGAGCGTCGGACCGTGAAACAGCTCGAGCGCGTAGACGCCCGATTCGACCTCGACGAGCGGAATCGGAAAGTCGAGCGCCGCGGCGATGACCGCTTCGAACACCGTCGCGTCGAGCTCGCCGCGCGTGAAGGGACGCAGCGCGCGCATCGCGGCTTCCGTCAGCGTGCGGTTTTTCAGCCGCGACAGCTCGCTCTCGGTCCACGGCTCGATCGTTTCGGGCACGTAGAGGCCGCCATCCGGTGCGAGTCCTTCGAAGAGCGCGGTCTTGAAGGAGACCGGCGGGGTCTGACCGCGGGTCGTCACGAAACGCATGTCTAGTGGATGTCTACGCTGATTCAGTACCGACAAGCAGCCACGAACGTACGAAAACTCGAACGCACGACAACGAAAGCGCGCAAATCTTTTTCGTGGTTTCGTGATTTCGTGGTTTCGTGCCTAAAACCGCAGTACGAATGAGGGTCCCGAAATGGAGCATACACGCCACTACTTGCTAGAGGACGCGCGCGCCTCTGGGCGAAATCGCTGAGACGTAGGTCTGAGCCTCGCCGCCGATGGCCGCCTTGACCGCGTCGGTCATCGCGGCGGCCACTCGACGCGCGATCGTCGCGTCCTGGCAGAGCGCGAACAGGGACGGACCGGATCCGGACAAACTGCAGCCGAGCGCGCCCGCGTCGGCGGCGGCCTTCTTGATCGTCGCGAGGCCCGGCACGAGCGGTGCGCGGCGCGGCTCCGCGATGGTGTCTTCGAGCGATCGCGCGATGAGCGCGAAATCGCTGCGATGCAGACCGTCGACCAACGCGCCGAGATTGGCCCACTGGCGGATGGCATCGCCGAGCGGCACGGTGTCGCCGAGGAGCGCGCGCGCTTTCGCGGTTTCGATTTCGAGGTCGGGGTGCACGACGACTGCCGTCAGTCCGTTCGGCACCGGCAGGCGAACGACATCGGGTGGATTCGGCGTCCGCACGAGCACGAAGCCGCCGTACAGCGACGGCGCGATGTTGTCCGCATGGGCCGATCCGGCACCGAGATGCTCGCCCTTCAACGCACACGCGAGCAGGACGTCGAGTGCGCTCTTCGCGCCGACCAGCGCGTCGACCGCGACAACGGCCGCGACGGCACTTGCCGCGCTCCCGCCAAGCCCGCTCGCGAGCGGCAGACCTTTGCGAATGGTCAGCCTCACGCCGCGCCGCTCGCCGAGATGCGCCAGCAGCGCCTGCGCCGCGACGCCCGCGGTGTTTCGTCCCGCTTCGCGCGGCAAGCGCCCATCGTCGCCGATGATGTCGTCAATCGTGACCCCCGCGGGGGCGAACACCGCGGTTACCTCATCGCCCGGCGAGTCCAGCGCGAACCCGAGCACGTCGAAGCCGCAGGCGACGTTCGAGACGGTGGCAGGCGCAAAGGCTGTCACGGCATCCACGCCCACATACTAGCCACGAAGCCCCGAAAACACGAAAACGCGAAAGCGTACCCAACCCGAAAGCGCCTTGCCGCATTACAACTCGCCACCACGGAGGACACAGGGGACGCAGAGGCCATGTACTTTTTCTTCAGGTTTGCAGCCTCCTGTCCTCCGTGTCCTCTGTGGTGGAGAGGTTGCGGCGGTAATCTCGAACCAGCTCTAAGGTTTTTTCGTGCTTTCGTGGTTTTCGTGATTTCGTGGTCAGGCGAGTATTTCAGCTAACGGCGATATCGTTGCTGAATCGTCGGAATGAGGTACTCGCGGAACGCGCGCTCGAAATCGTACGTCGGCGCGAAGCCCCAATCGGCGCGCGCGGCGGAGTCGTCGACGTCCGCCGGCCAGGAATCGATGATGCCCTGTCGCTTCGCATCGACCTGATAATCAATCTTCGCGTTCGAAAACGCCGCGACGACGACGTCGCGGATCTCGGCGGCGGATCGACTGAACGCGCTCAGGTTGTACGCGGTCCGTGTCAGCCGCGCGCGCGGCGCGGCCGCGAGCGTCAGCAGCGCGTCGACGCCGTCGGGCATCGCCATGAACGGAATCGTCGTATCGGGGCGCACGAAGCAGTGGTACGGCTCCCCTTTCGCGGCGGCGTGAATCATTTCGGGCCCGTAGTCCGAGGTACCGCCTGACGGCACCGTGAGCGCGGAGATCAATCCTGGAAAACGCATCGACCGGAAATCGACGCGCGGGATCGCGTCCACCGACAGCTGCTTGTAGTGCCGGGCGTAGTAGTCGCCCAGCAGCTCGCAGTACAGCTTGTTGCACCCGTACATCGTCTTTGGGTGCGTGAACTCGTCTTCGCGCACGCGGCCGACGCGCATCTTCGTGTCGAGATCCGGCAGACCGAACGCCGCAATCGACGAGGGATAGATGAACGTGACGGGCCGGCCGTGCGACTCGCCCTCGTGCTGCGCGAACTCGAGGAGATTGAGCATCCCTTCCACGTTCACGTGATGCGCGGTGATCGGCGTGAACTCGGATCGCGTCGAGAGCAGCGCGGCGAGATGGAAGACGCGCTCGACCTCGAACTCGGCGAGGATGCGCTCGAGCAGGTTCACGTCGGTGATCGATCCGGTGAACTCGCGCGCGACCAGCGGCGCCAGCGACGCGTCGAGCGGGCTGACGTCGATGGTGATGATCGGCGAGCCAGAGGCGCTGAGACGTGTGACCAGGCCGTGGCCGATCTCGCCGCCCGCGCCCGTAATGAGAACGACCGGTTTACGCAACCTCGGCACCCGCGAGATCGCGCGACGTGTCGGGCTGACCTGCGGTCATCAACATGTTCAGCGCCGTGTACACGACGACGAACAGGACGAGCCAGCGGACGGCGGTGAGCGACAGCGACGTGACGAGGAAGGCGGCCATGAGCACGGCCGGCACCGCGCCGATCGCGAGTCCCCACGTCGCCTGCACGTGATACGTCCGCGTGCGCACGAACCGCATGCTCGCGATCGGCATGAGGAACGCACACGAGCCCATCATGATCGGGAACGCCGCGGTCGGATTCATCCCGAGCAGGTAGACGAGAATCATGCACGGCCCGTAGAGGCCGATGCCGAGCATCATCAGGACGCCGAGGACGAAGTTGCCGCCCAGGCCAATCCAGAGCCGCGCGCCGCTCAACCCGAGCGTATCCCCGCCCGCCGGGAACAGATTGAACAGCGTCATCAGCAGCAGCACGGCGGCGCCGAGCAACGCGAGCCCCATACCGATCTGAATCTTGCGCCGCGGCCAGTGCACGACGACGCCGACGCCCGCCAGCGATCCGAGGACGGCGGCGACAATCATCAGGACGAGCGTGCGTGATTCCACGGGCACGATCTTCGTGTAGATGAACGCCTGCGTGATCGTCGGCAGCGTATGCCCGACGTTGAGCGTGCCGGGCATCAGCTTCACCGGCACCATGTTCTTCAACTTGTAGATCGACGTCGTCGTCGCGAACGAGCCGATGCCGAGCGTGTCGAAGAACGCGGTCACGAAGCCGACGAGCTGCTGAAACCAGGTCGGCTTGACGAACCCACCGCGGACGAGCGTGATGAGATAAACGACGAGAACGATGCCGAGGCCGGCGAAGAGAAATCCCTTAACAACCATGTCTTATTCTCGCGGGGCCCCGCCCCCGCTCGGCGCCTGGGCTCGGGCCGCAGGCGCTTCACCGCACGAACTCATTGGTATAGGTCTTCGACAAATCGATGGTCGCGTTCTTCACTTTGTCCATCGACTGTGCGAGCACCGCGTGCACGGCCTTCGCGCCCTCCGCCTGCATGACGCCGTCCGGCGAATACATCGCCATCGTGTTCTTCAGCGCGTCCACATACAGGGTGCGATCGTCACCGCGAAAGTCGGCCGGCGTCTTGTCGGCAATCTCTTCAGCCGAGTGCGTCTGCATCCATTCGAGGGTCCGCCGAATCGCGCGCGCGAGGCGGGACGCCGTGTCGCGATTCGCCCGCACCCACTCGGCCTTCGCGTACAGCACCGATGCGGGATACGTGCTGGTGCCGTACGTCTGCTTCACACCTTCAACGTGACGCAGATCGACGAGGACGCGGACAGCCGGCGCGCGGCGCTGAACAATCGTGAGCGCGGGATCCGTCATCACTCCGACATCCACCTTGCCGCTCTCGACCGCGGCCACGGCGGTGGCCGACGCGCCGATGCCGGTCACGCTGACCGAGTCGACGGGAACGCCGTGCTTTTGGAGTAGATACGTCAGCAGCATTTGCGTCGATGATCCGGCCGCCGTCACGCCGGCGATCTTGCCTTTCAAGTCTGAGATGCTCGTGACGGTTGCGGCGCTCTGCGGCGACGTCACGAGCACGAGTCCAGGAAACCGCAGCATCGTGACGAACGCGACGAGCTCGCGTTGGTCGGCGGCCATCTGAATCGTGTGGTCGTAGAACCCGCAGACCACGTCCGCGCTGCCACCGACGAGCGCCTGCAGCGCCTTCGCACCGCCCGCATGATCCTGCAGCTCGACGTCGAGGCCTTCCTCGCGATACAACCCGAGCTCGCGCGCGAGCGTCGTCGGCAGGTACACCAACTGGTTCTGGCCGCCGATCGCGATCCGCACTCGACGCGCGCCTGACTCCGGCGGGCGCGCACACGCCGCGCTCTGTATGAACACCAAGGACACAAAGGACACAAAGGCAAAAACCCGTAGAACGGGTTGCAGAGTTACGCTCTCCACCACAGAGGACACAGGGGACGCGGAGGCGAAGCCTGTTTTGTACAGGTTTTGACCTCCTGTCCTCCGTGTCCACCGTGGTGGAGAGGTCTCGATTGAATCAGCGCTCATCTCTCTTCCATCGCAACAACCATCGCTCCAGCCGCGTCACCGCGGCGCTGACGATCACGACGACGACGCCGAGAATCGTCATGCCGGCGAAGACGCCGGTCGTGTCGAACGTACCCTCGGCTTGCGAGATCACGTAGCCGAGTCCGCGCGTCGACCCCAGATACTCTCCCACAACCGCACCCACCATCGCGAATCCGAGACTCGTGTGGAGGCTCGAGAAGATCCACGTGAGCGCGCTCGGCACGAGGACATGGCGGACCAACTGGCGCTCGGTGGCGCCGAGCATGCGCACGTTGTCGATGAGGACCTGGCTCGCGTCGCGGACACCCTGATAGGTGCTGAAGAACATCACGAAGAAGACGAGCGTCACGGCGAGCGCGACCTTCGACCAGATGCCGAGGCCGAACCAGAGCAGAAACAGCGGCGCCAGCACCACGCGCGGAATCGCGTTCAACATCTTTATATAGGGATCGAACACTCGGGCGACCATCGGCGACCGCGCGAACACGAACCCGAGCGCGATGCCGAGCGCCGCGCCGACGACGAGGCCGAGCAGCGATTCTTCGAGCGTGACGATGAGGTGAGGCCACAGCGTGCCGCTCGCAATCCACGTGGCGATGCGGCGCGCGATGTCGCTCGGCCGGCTGACGAAAAACGGATCGAGCAGCTTCAGCGAGACGAGGCCCTGCCACAGGGCGAGCGCGACGACGCCCACGAGGATCTGCCAGGCGACGACGGACGCGCGCCTAAAGCGCGAAGCCTGAAGTCTGAAGTCTGAACGGTCTGCAGACTTCAGACTTCCGACTTCAGACTTCTCGCCGTTCTTACGCATGACGCTGGCTCTTGACGACTTCTTCGCGCAGCACGGCCCACAGCGCCCGGTACAGATCGACGAACGCCGTCGTCGTGCGCAGCTCCATCAGGTCGCGTGGACGATCGAGCGTGACCGGGTGGCGCGCGACGATGCGGCTCGCCGGACCGGCGGAGAGCACGACGACCTCGTCGGCCAGCGCGATCGCTTCCTCGAGATCGTGCGTCACGAACAGAACGGTCCGTTTGAACCGCGGAGCTCGCTGAGCGCGCAGAGCATGGTTGTTCTCAGCGTTCTCTGCGAGCTCTGCGGTTGCTTCATCCCACAACGCGAGCAGCTCGCTTTCCATGCGCTGCCGTGTGTGGACGTCGAGCGCGCTGAACGGCTCGTCCATCAGCATCAGTCCGCGATCGATGATCCAGTTCTGCGCCATCGTCACGCGCTTGCGCATGCCGCCGCTCAACTGCGCCGGATAGTGTGCCGTGAAGGCGGTGAGACCAACGCGCGCAAGCCAGGCGTCAGCCCGCGCGTGCGACTCCGCGCGCGCGACGCCGGCGAGCGTCAGGCCGAGCGCGACGTTGTCGCGGACCGTCTTCCACGGCAGCAGCGCGTCCTGCTGAAACATGTAGGTCGCGCGCCGGTTCAGGCCGACGAGATCCACGCCGTCGACGCGGACACGGCCGGACGAAGGCGGCAGCAGGCCCGCCGCCACGTTGAGGAGCGTGGACTTGCCGCAGCCGCTCGGTCCGACGATGGCGACGAACGCGCCGGCCTCGACGGCGAGCGAGATGTCCTCGATCGCTCGATACGTGCGGCCGGCGGGTGTGACGAAGTCGCGGCAGACACGATCGAGCTCGAGTGCGGGCATTTCTTTATACGCGTGGGGCCCCACCCCCACGCCTGACGCGCTCGGGCCGCAGCCCTCGCGCGTCTCCAGAACAGAACGTCACCACAATCCGATCCGTACGCCTGACGCGCTCGCACCGTGGTGCTCGCGCGTAACCAGGACAGGACGTCACCGCGGTGTGCCTCCCCGTGCCTCAATGAACTCTTGCGCGACCCGCGTGACCTCGTTTGCCGTTGCGCCCTCGCTGTGAGGACTATGCCCGCCCTCTGGCAAAATCACGAACCGGGTTGTAGGGGCGGACCCCTGTGTCCGCTCCAGATCGACACGCGGGCCCGCGCCTGCGAGAGCCATCCGCAGCGCGTCGAGCTCGCCCGGCTCGGTGCGCGGATCGCGCGCGCCGTGGACGACGAGCACGGGCACGGTCAGATCGCCGAGGCGGCCGTCGTAGAAATCCTCCGCCGGCGACGCGACTTGCTCCGCGATGCGCAGCCAGGTGCGCGAGTGCATGTCGATGATCTGCGGCCAGCGATCGCCATGCTCGCGCGCCATGACCGACGCGACGCCGCCGCCGAGCGCCTGCGGGTTCGCGATGATCCCCTCGAAGAAGGCGCGCGAGCTCGGCTTGTACTTGTCGTAGTGCGTCGCTTCGACGATCGCGCCGGCGATCCGATCGGGCGCGGCGAGGCCGAGCAGCAACGCGATGATCGCCCCGTCGCTGTGTCCCCAGAGAACGGGCCGTTCGATCCCGAGCGCATCGATGACGGCGCGCGTCTCCTCCATCGCGCGCCGATGAAAGTCGGTCGGCAACACGCGGAGTGACCCGGACCCTCCATACCCCGATCGATCCGGGATGACGATGCGGTGCCGCGACCCAAGCGTCTCGATCTGCCGATCGAACGGATAGATCTCGTAACCCCAACCGCCGTGGAGAAAGACGATCGGCGGCCCTTCACCGACATCGCGGTAATGAATTCGAACCGGCGACACGCTCGGCGCGAGCGGAGAGGATGGAATCTCGGCGAATGCCAAATCGCAATCCACGGCAGCGCTCAACGGCTGCGCTACCGCTGCTGTAGCGCAGGCCTTCGGGCCTGCCAAGAGGAACGCCTATGCTAAGGTACGTCGCACCAAGTTATGAAGAACGCTCTTATCGCCTCGCTCGTGTGGGCGGCAGCCGTCGCCGCGCTCTCGGCCGCGCCGCTCACACCTGAACAGACGCTCGACCGCCGGTCGATCGGCGACCTCGAGTTTTCGCCCGACGGATCGCGTCTGGTCTTCACGGTCACCGATCCGCCAAAGGCATCGTCGCGTGCACGCGCGCTCTGGCTGCTCGACGTCGCGAGCGGTCGGCTGCGCCAGCTCACGTTCTCGGGCAAGAGCGACAGCTCGCCGCGATGGTCGCCGGATGGGACGTCGATCGCGTTCACCTCCGATCGTGACGGCGCGCCGCAGCTCTATCGGCTGTCGCTCCGGGGCGGCGAAGCGGAGAAGCTCACGGACCGGAAGGACGCGGTCGGCGCGTTCCGCTGGTCGCCCGACGGCCGGCGCATCGCGCTGCTGATGACCGAGCCCAAGGCGGACGCGCAGCAGAAGCGCGAGAAAGACAAAGACGACAGCCGCGTGGTCGACAAAGACGATCGACGCGCCCGCGTCTGGATCCTCGACGTCGAGACCAAAGCGCTGAAACAGCTCACGTCGGGCCGCTGGCAGATCCGGCAGATCGAGTGGCTGCCGGGCGCCGCGGCCCCGAATGGGCCGCGCGACGTCTGGAATGACCGGCTCGTTGCGATCGCGACGTCGAGGCCGGAAATCGATCAGTGGACCGATCATCTCTACACGATCAACCTCGATAATGTCGCCACGGGCGACTTCAACGAGATCGCCGCGCCGCGCGGACCGCTCGGCGGCCTCGCGGTCTCGCCTGACGGCAAGACCCTCGCCTACGTCGGCGCTCGCGTCGACGGTCCCGAGGTGCACGATCTCTATCTGCAACCCGTCGCCGGCGGATCTCCACAGAACGTGACGGCCGCGACGATCGATCGGCCGGTGGCGCAGCCGCGCTGGGTCGACAATCAGTCGCTCGCGGCCAACGTCGCGCACGGGTTCAAGAGCGCGATCACCCTCATCGGTCGCGACGGCAAGACGACGACGCTCGGCGGCATCGACGTCAATCCATCCGCCTTCGCACGCGCGCCGTCCGGCACGTTCGCCTTCGCCGGCGAAACGGCGACGCGCGCGCCGGAGCTGTGGGTGAAAGCGCCGAACGCGCCCGCGCGCGCGGTGACCACGTTCAACGAGAAATGGGCATCGATTCCGCTCGTCGCGCCGGAGCTCATCAAGTACAAGAGCACTGACGGCGTCGAGATCGAAGCGGCGTTGTTGGTCCCAACGGATGTCGCGCGGCAGAAGCTGGCCGCCGAGGCGTGGGGACAACTGCTCGTCTCGCGCGGCTACGCCGTGCTGTATCCAAACGTTCGCGGATCGACCGGCTACGGGCAGCAGTTCGTCGAATCGAACCGCGCCGATTGGGGCGGCGGCGACTTCAAGGACGTGATGGCCGGCGTGGACGCGATGATCGCGCGCGGCATCGCGGATCCCGGTCGCCTCGGCATCGGCGGCTGGTCGTACGGCGGCTACATGGCGGCGTGGGCCGTCACGCAGACGACCAGGTTCAAGGCCGCGGTCTCGGGCGCGCCGGTCATCGACATGGCGAGCGAGTTCGGGACCGAAAACGGATCGGCGTACGACGAGTGGTTCTACGGCACGCCGTACGAAAAGCTCGACGGGTTCATCAAATCGTCGCCGATGACCTACGTCAAGCACGTCAGGACGCCAACACTGCTGCTCCAGGGTGAAGACGACACGACCGATCCCATCGGCCAGAGCCAGCAGTTCTATCGCGGGCTGAAGCGGTACCACGTCGAGTCGGACCTCGTGCTCTATCCGCGCGAAGGGCACGGCCTGCGCGAAGAAAAACACCTCGTCGATCGCCTGACTCGCATCGTCGCCTGGTACGACACGTATCTGAAACCCAGCCAGCCGGCGACCGCGCAGCGGTAACTCTTCGTACAGAATCGATGGACGCCCTCCCGCAGGCCCTCATCGAGAACAGCACCGAAGCGGTCGTCATGCTGAACGCGGACGGCACGATTCGGTTCGCGAGTCAGGCGTCCGTGCGACTCCTCGGCTACTCGCTCGAAGAGCGCGTCGGCCACGACGGCTTCGAGCTGGTCCATCCAGACGATGTCGCGCGGACGCGCGCGGCGTTTGCCGAGGTGCTGCGCCAGCCGGGCGTGCCGCTCGAGACCGAGCACCGCATGCGGCACAAGAACGGCGACTGGCGCGACATCGCCTTCATCGCGGTGAGCCGGCTCGACGATCCTGACGTCCGCGCCGTCGTCGTCAATTACCACGACGTCACCGAGCGTCGCCGCGCGGAACGGGCGGTGCGCGACAGCGAGACGCGTCTGCGTCGCATCGTCGAGCACGCGCAGGATTTGATCTACTACTGCGATCCCGCCGGCCGCTTCACGTACGTGAATCCGACCGCCGAGCGTGTGATGAAGTACTCGCAGGACGAGCTGCTGGGCCGCCACTTCATGACGCTGATCCGGCCCGACTACCGCGACGCGGCCGTGGAGCTCTACACGCGGCAAATCGTGGAGCACGTGCCGAACACGTACTTCGAGTTTCCGTCGGTGACGAAGGACGGCGACGTCCTGTGGATCGGCCAGCACGTGCAGCTCGTCTACGAAGGCGAGACGATCGTCGCGGTCCACGCGATTGCGCGCGACATCACGCGGCAGAAGAACGCGGAAGAACGGCTGAGGCGATCCGAAGCGCGCTACCGCTCGCTGATTCAAGGCGCGGCCTACGGCATCTACCGGTCGACGTTTCAGGGCGAAATCCTCGACGCCAATCCCGCGTTCGCGCGCATGCTCGGCTACGACTCGGTCCAGGATCTGCTGACGCACAACATGCGCGAGCTGTATCGCACGCCGGCCGAACGCGTCGAGCTGATCAGGCGGTTCGCCGGCGAGCAGTACGGAGACGCGGACGTCGCATGGCAGCGCAAGGACGGCACGCCGATCCTCGTGCACCTCACCACGCGAACGGTGGACGTCGAAGTGGGGGTCGGCGGCTTCGAGGGCATCGCCGAAGACATCACCGAGCGGCGCGCGCTCGAGGAGCAACTGCGCCAGGCGCAGAAGATGGAGGCGGTCGGCCGGCTCGCTCGCGGCGTCGCGCACGATTTCAACAACGTGCTCGCCGCCATCATCGGCTCGAGCGATCTGCTCACGGCGAGTCTGCCGCACGACGATCCGAGGCGCGAGGAGGCCGAGGAGATTCGCAAGGCCGCGGAGCGCGGCGCGGCGCTCACGCGCCAGCTCCTCGCGTTCAGCCGGCGCCAGGTCCTGCAGCCGGAGGTGCTGGATCTCAAGGTCGTGGCCGAGCAGCTGCACGGGATGCTGCAGCGCATGGTCGGCGACGCCATCGCGATTCACACGCGCGCGAGCGACTGCCCGGCGCCCGTGCGCATGGAGCCGGGTCAGCTGGAGCAGGTGCTGATGAATCTCGTGGTCAACGCGCGCGATGCGATGCCGGACGGCGGGACCATCGACATCACCATCGACCCGGTGAGCCTCGACGAGCGATCGGTGCTGCGCTATCCGGGAATCTCCGCCGGCGACTACGCACGCATCGCGGTCCGCGACACCGGCGTCGGCATCGCCGTCGAGCAGCAGGCGCACGTGTTCGAGCCGTTCTTCACCACCAAGTCGCCGTCGAAAGGCACGGGGCTCGGGCTGTCGATCATCTACGGCATCGCGAAGGAGAACGGCGGCGCGGTGACCTTCTCGACCGCGGCCAACGAAGGCACGACGTTCGAGGTGTTGTTGCCGTTGGTCCAGTCGTAGGGCGAAGGCTTCAGAGATTGTGAACAAATCACGTTCACCGCAGAGACCGCGGAGTCCGCAGAGAAGAAAAACCCAGGGATTTCTCGGCGTGCTCTGCGAGCTCTGCGTTC